>Ga0316197_10000986_pt1 | contig 20218 bp, 15 predicted proteins | sample OudBiesiAoxic_MG_FD_204939 | JGI IMG/M metagenome (GOLD analysis project Ga0316197, IMG submission 204939) | Coastal sediment microbial communities from Oude Bieten Haven, Netherlands - site A oxic | ecosystem: Environmental > Aquatic > Marine > Coastal > Sediment | place: Netherlands... | reverse complement strand
CCTTCCGGTCGCCCTGATCGCACCCGCGCCCGCTCCTCCTGCATCCGTCGGACTGACTCCGGCGCGGACGACCCTTGGCCTGGCCTGGCTCCTGGCGATCGTCGCCGCGCTGGCCGTGGGAATCACGCTTCACAAGAGTGTCGAGCTGAGCGAGCGTCGTCGACGTTTCGTGTCCGCGGTGACTCACGAGCTTCGCACGCCTCTGACCACATTCAAGATGTACTCGGAGATGCTGGCCGATGGTGTCATTCCGGAAGGAGAGCGACGGCAGCAGTACCTCGAGACCCTGAAGGATGAGTCCGAGCGACTATCCATGATGGTGGAGAACGTCTTGGCCCACGCCCGCCTGGAGGAGGGCCGAGGCGCGAGTCGGGTGGAGAAGCTGACGATCGACGGTCTGCTCGCCCATGTGACACCCCCGCTACACCGGCAGGCGGAGGCGTCCGGATTCACGCTCGACGTGAAGTGCGAATCGCCGGGGGCCGATGCCGTCGAGGCGGACGCTGAGTCGATCCTTCAGGTCTTGCGCAACCTCGTGGACAACGCCGGCAAGTACGGCCGGAACGGCGCCGAGTCCAGAGTGAACCTGCACGTTCAGGCACGGAACGGCGTGCTGTCCATGCGGGTGCGTGATTACGGACCGGGTGTTCCGGCAACAAGGGCGAAGTTCATCTTTGACCAGTTCGATCGCGGTGACCGAGATGCGGCGGACCCGAATCCGGGAACCGGTCTCGGGCTTACGATCGCCCGGCGCCTGGCCCGGGACATGGGCGGGGACGTCTCGCTCGAGAGTCCTCCCGACGGAGGAGCGTGCTTCCGATTGGATGTCCCAGGGGCATGAACTCGAGGCCAAGTCAGGCCGAGACAATCCGGTGCGGGTAGTCTGTCTCGCGATTCTGGAAGCTCAGGATCTTCTCGTTGCAGATCACGCCCTCGCGGATCTCGATCGCGCGCCGTATCGTTTCGTTCCCATCCCACGCGTCCGGTCCGCCGAGCACGGTGGTCAAGAACGGGGTCACGACGCGGGAAATCTCCCACGAAGCGCTTCGCCACAAGTAGGTCGGCGTGTGATCGACGGCGTAGTACGTGACGCGGCCGACCGCGAATGTCGGCGATTCGAAGGAGGTCGGACGGGCGAACGGAAAGCCCATCGCAAGATCGCAGCTCACGTCCACGATGAGTGCACCGGGCTTCAACTGAGTCTCCTCCCCGTCGCGGAGGAACATGAGCGGCCGGTCCGTGCCCTGCAGGATGCCGTTGACGATCACATCGGATGCTCCCAGGATGTCGAGCAATGGTGCACGGGAGCCGTCGTCCAGGACGACGTCCAGGCCGTCTCGGGTCTCGCTGCGGAGCATCTGTCCGTAGCGGCAGCCCGGGATCTTGTCGTGCACGGCCCAGGGCTCGCGTTGGGTGAACACCTGGATGTCGCTGTAGCCCCGGCGCTGGAGCGCGAAGATCGCTCCGCGGCTGACCGAGCCATGGCTGATCACGCAGGCCTTGACCGGTGCGCCGTACAATCCGTCCTTCCCGGCGAGGCCCAGCGCGTGGATCACACCGCAGTACCCGGCCATCTCGTTGTTGCGATCGAACACGTGCATCTCGCGAACGCCGCGGTTCCACGCAAACATCGCCTCCCATGCGATCAGGGTCAGCTTGCGGTCGATCGCGATCTGGGTGATCTCGCCCTGCTGGACGCAATGCGGCCAGCCCCAGAGAATGCCTCCGTCCTGGAGTCCTTCGAGGTCCTCGGGCAAGGGCTTGGGCAGGAGTACGACCTGGCTGTTTCCCATGAGCTCGGACCGATCGGCGGTCCCGGCGAAACGGCGCTCCAGTTCGGCATCTGAGATCCCGAACGGCTCGCCGTACCCGCGCTCGAAGCGGATCGACGCCCGTGATTGCTGCGGGACGAGATCGAAGTGGTCCGGATGGATCGGCAGCCGGTGTTCGTTTTCCTTGCGTGAACTGGCGATGACGCCAAGCGTTAGCATCTTGTCTCCTTGTCAGGAATTCTCGATCTGTATCCGGCTCTCCGTGAAGCGCAGCCCTGCCCGCTCGATGCGCTGAAGGATCGGGGCGTAGATCGCTGGGTGCGTCGGGATCAGGGTGCCGGTCAGCGGAAGCTCGCCGTTCAGCAACAGCTTGACGGCGATGAGCACCGGCAGCCCTACCGCCTTGGCCATGGCGGTGGTGCCCCCGGCCTCGCCTTCCACGACCAGCGTCGAGCGGATGCGCTCGGGGGACTTGTCGTCGTCCGGGTACTCGACATCCAACTCGTGGAGCAGCACGACCATGTCGCGCATCTCGGGGGTCAGCGGGAGCTTCGTTTGCAGCAGATGGATCAGCATCGCGGCGGCGGTGTCCCCGGTGCAGCCGATCCGTTCGTTGGACAACAGCCCCAGCCAGCGCAGATTGTCCATGATCCGGCCGGTCGGGCTGATCTGCAGGAAGGCTCCGATGCGCTGGTCGAGTGGCACGCCCTTCACGTTCAGCGGCAGGAACATCTTCACGACCTCGGCGTAGGTTCTGTCGGCCAGGTTCGGGATGCGCAGCGCCTCGTTCGGCAGGCCGAGTCGGACGATCGTACCCCAGGTCTCACTCCATCCCGGATAACGCAGGGTGCCACGGATCATCGTGTGCAGGTGTTCCAGCCCGAAGGACTTCATGTAAGACATCGAGTCACGATTGGCATAAGCCTCGAGCGGCCCGATGCCGTCCACGTCCACGCTCCACGTGTGGTTGAAGACCTGGTGGAACGGCACGATCTTGATGTTGCCGTCCTCCATGTACTGGGATCCGCTGAACCCGGCCATGGCCACGTTGCGCGGGTCCCAGGTAATCGCGTAACGCAAAGGACGCTGGGGCTGGTCCGGCGTCGGGATCCCGCTGCCGTACGAGCGGAAGCCGACGATCCGGCCTCCATCGTCCCGCAGGTGCTGGATCAGCGACATGGCCGACATGTGATCGATCCCGGGGTCGAGACCCATCTCGCAGAGCAGCAGGACGCCCTTACGCTTCGCGTCGAGATCCAGGTCGCGCACCGACTGGTCCCGGTAGGACACCGATATCATGTGCCGGCCGTGATTGACACAGTCCCACGCAACGAGGTCCTGGTAGGCCGCGGGCAACATGTTGATCACGACGTCGGCATGTTCGATCCGGGTCGATCGCACCCCCGCGTCGTTGACGTCGAAACGTACAGCCTCACCCCTCGCGTGGGTACCGACGGCTTGCGTTGCAAGAGCTTCGTCCAGGTCGCCGACGGTGACGAACCAGTCCTCGCGTTCGGCATCTTCGAGTAGCTGCTCCAAGAGGTAAGATGCGCTCAGGCCGGCGCCCAGTACGAGTACCTGCTTCATGCCTCTCCTCTTCATTGTGTGGTTTTCGGCACGTCCTGACCCGTACAGTAACAGACTGGTCCGATCGGCGGTAACGCAGCATCCGCCGCCCCCGACGCGTCGGCGCTGAATGCGGTTATGCGTCGTCTAGCGCAGGACAAACGTCTCGACCGGGACCTTGCCCGACCCGTCCGGCGGGTCGATCACGTAGGCCGGGAGCGCCGGTCCACCGCCGAGTCTTCGGGATAGCTCCCGATAGATCGAGAGCCCGCGCTCGGTCGACAGCCAGAACGCCCCCGCGCCCGGCACGCGGTCGGGGTGGTGAAGGTAGTAGGGCTTGATCCGCTCGCGCCACAACCCGCGACACAACTCTTCGAGAGTCGCGGGATCATCGTTCACGCCGCGTAGCAATACAGACTGGTTGAGCAGCGGAATTCCGCGCCCGAGCAGGAGGCCGGCGACGTGACGCGTCTCGTCCGTGACCTCGCGCGGGTGATCGAAGTGCAGCACCACCGAAAGCGGCAGACCCCCGACGAGTGCATCGGCCAAGTCCGGCGTGACCCGCGCCGGGTCGTGCACCGGAGCCCGCGTGTGTACCCTCAGCTGCACGAGTTGCGGCAGTGCGGACAGTCGCCGGACGATCGTGCGGATTTCTTCGTTCGACAGCGCCAGCGGATCGCCTCCCGAAAGGATCACCTCGCGCAGGTCGGCTTCGCCGGAGAGGTAGTCGATGGCGGCGTCGAGCGCAGCCAGGTCGGGATCCGCATGACCACCGTCCGGAAAGGTGCGCCGGAAGCAGAACCGGCAGTACACGTGGCAGCGCGAGCTGACGAGCAGGATCGCCCGATCGGCATGCTTGCGGACCACGTAGGGCGCCGGGTTCTTCGCGCGCTCTCCCACCGGATCGACGAGCGAGGCCGGATCCGGCGCGATCTCTTCGGGGTCGGGAAGCCCGATGCGGCGGATCGGGTTGTCCGGTCCGCCCGCCTCGGCGAGCCCCAGGTAGTACTCGGTAAACCGGACGGGGAAGCGCCGCGCAGCCTCCCGCCGCTCGGGCTCGATCTCGTCGAGTCCAAGCCGCCGGGCCGCGTCGTGCCACGGAACCGCCGGACTTCCGGCCATCTTTTTGCGTCCGCTCGCCATGTCGCGCCGCGTATTCTATAGTTTCCGGCCGAATTTACGAGCCACACGAGAGGGACCACACCGTGTACGGGACCAACGAATTCCGCAAAGGACTGAAGGTCGAACTCGACGGCGAGCCCTACGAGATGGTCGAGTGCCAGTTCGTCAAGCCGGGCAAGGGCAAAGCCTTCACGCGCACCAAGCTCAAGCACATGGTCAACGGCGCGGTGATCGACCGCACCTACAAGAGCGGCGAGAAGGTCGACAAGGCCCAGCTCACCGAGCACCCGATGCAGTACTTGTACGAGGCCGACGGCCAACTCCACTTCATGAACACGTCAGACTACGAGCAGGTGACGGTCTCCAAGGATTCGCTCGGCGACCAGCCCCGCTGGCTCCACGAGAATCTCGAGGTCAACGTCCTGCTTCACAACGGCCGGCCGATCTCGATCGAGCTGCCCAACTTCGTCGAGCTCGAGGTCACGGAGTGCGACCCGTCGGTCAAAGGCGACACGAAGTCGAACGCCACCAAGCGCGGCATCCTGTCGACCGGCGCCGTCGTCCAGCTCCCGATGTTCATCGACCAGGGAGAGTGGCTCAAGATCGACACGCGCACGGGCGAGTACGTGGAGCGCGTCAAGAGGTAGCCCTTGTCCGACGCCGCCTACCCGCCTTTTCGCGGCCGACGCACCACGATCGCAGAGGCGCTCGCCGAGGCCGGCGGCCAGGTGGCTGGCCGCATCGGCAAGCGCGCAGGGGAGACGACGCTCCACGACGAGTCGGAAACGATCGCGGTCACACTCGACAGTGATGTGAACGACGGCGACTGGGTCACCGGCCACCTCGAGCGAGCGCAGGACGGAACGCACCGACTCGCGTCCATCGTCGTTCTGGCACCGAGCCGCACGATCTCCCCGGACCCGCACCTGCCCGAGAAGCTCCCACGCCTGCGCGCCCGCGCCGAGATCGTCCAGGCGGGACGGACGTTCTTCCACGAGAACGGCTTCCTCGAAGTCGAAACCCCCAGCCGCGTGCGTTGCCCCGGGCTCGAGACGCACCTGCGAGCGTTCCCAGCAGGGCAAGACAGGTGGCTTATCACGAGCCCCGAACTGCACCTGAAACGCGTACTCGCCGCCGGTGCGGAACGCATCGTCGAGTTCGCCCGCGCCTTTCGCGACGACGAACGCGGCCCCTGGCACCGTGCCGAGTTCCTCCTGGTCGAGTGGTACCGCGCCTTCGAGGGCCTCGAGGCCATAGAAGCGGACTGCGTGGCGCTCGTGGAAACCTGCGCCCGCGCCGCGGGGCGCGATGTCACGCTTCCGTTCGAGCGTACGACCGTTCGTGAGGCGCTCGCGTCCCGCACGGGCCTTGATATCGCCGTGCTGTCCGCAAGAGACGACCTGGAGCGAGCCATCGCCGCCCGCGGTCATACCACGAGCCACGAGGACAGCTGGGACGACCTGTTCTTTCGCGCCTGGATCGCTGAGGTCGAACCGACGCTCGGCACCGAGCGACCCGTCTTTGTCCACGACTACCCGGCGAGCCAAGCCGCGCTCGCCCGCACGCGCCGCGAAGCGTGGGGCGAAGTCGCCGAGCGCTTCGAGCTCTACATCAATGGCGTCGAGATCGCCAACGCCTTCCACGAACTCAACGATCCTGATGAACAGCTCCGGCGCCACGAGGCGGACCGGGCCGCTCGGCGCGAAGCCGGAGCGCCGGTCTACCCGCTCGACGAGTCGTTTCTCGCCGCCCTCGAATCGGGGATGCCTCCGGCATCGGGGATCGCGTTCGGCCTGGAGCGGCTCGCGGCGTTACTGTTGGGGCAGGAGGCGCTCGACGCGATTTCGGCGTTTTGATCTCTCACGGGCCTCCTCCGTTCCTCGACGTGAGTAGTCGTGGAGGCGATCGAGTCGGTCAGTGAAGATTTCGGAAAGGCCGTCGCGTTTGCCATTGACCGTCAGCGCCAGTTCGTCGCTCTCGGCCGCGATCGCCAACCGGGATGACACCAGATCGTAGGCGGGACTGAGCGCTATGGTGCGGCGTGGTGGCCGCATCACGGAGCTCAAACTGGTCCAAGGGTGTCGAGCCTTCCCTTGAGTGCGTTCACGAGCGATTCGGAGCGTTGGCCTTCCGGAAGTGTCTCGCCGTGTTGCACCGCTTCGGCGAGCGTCCTGCGCGCCGCCTCGGTGTTGCCGCTGGCCTCGTAGACCTGGGCCAGGTTCTGGAGGATCCGTAGCCGTCGTGGACCGGTCGTGCCTTGCTTGGACAGCGCGCGCTCGCTGGCAGCAACGCCCAGGTCCCACTCTTCCATGTACCGGTACGCGATTGCGAGCCGCGCGGGCGGATTGTAGTCGTCCGGGAACTCGCGCTCGGACTGCTCGAGAAGCGGTACGGCCTTTTCCGGTTCCCCCAACTCGAGGTAGGCGCTCAGCCGGTGTGAATCGAAGACCACGCGCTCGGCCGGTGTTTTCGCCGCCGCCGCGGCACCGTTGAGAAACGTCGCCCACTGCGCCGCGATCAACTTGTGGCCCTCGTCGTCGCCCGCGGCCTTACGCGCGCCGAGCAGCGCGAGGTAGACGCCCGACCGATCATCCGGTACGAGGTCGAGCGCCGTGTCGTTCGCGATCGCCAGGGTCTCGGCCTCCATGTCGGCCAAGCGATTCTGCCGCTCCGGGTCGTCCTCGGGAAGTCCGATGGCAAAGTCCAGCCCGTACGCCGCGATGTTGCCGGCGCACATCTCGTGGCGCAGCAGAGGTAGGGTCTGCTCGGCGAGTGCCAGACCTCGTTCGTTGTCCCCGGTGCGCGACAGTGCAAACAGCAGCGACTCGACCGTGCGGGCGTAGTACGGCGCTCCCGGATCCGCGGTATCGAGTACGTCCTGGTACGCCGTGATCGCCTCCTCGTTGTTTCCCTCGGCGTAGAGTACGTCCGCGTGTGCGAGCCGTTCCGGGGTCTCACCGTTGTACGCCAATGTGGCTTCGTCGAGCAGCGTGAGGACGCGCTCGACGGAGCATCCACCGATCCAGCGGATCAGCGCCTTTTCGTTGCGCGGATCGAGGATGAAGAAGGTGGGGAACGCCTCCACCGGAAACTTCTCGCGAAACCCGGCGTTCTCCGGCTTTTCCATGTCGAGCTCGAGCCACACGTACCGGTCCACGATCGGCGCCAACTTCGGGTCGGTGAAGACGTAACGCTGCATCGACAGACACGAGTGACACCACACGGCCGATGCGTCGACGAAGATCGGTACGTCCTTCTGCTTGGCCTCGGCGACCGCCGAGGCGTAGTCATCGTGGATGAACGGCAGACCGGTGAACGGAGGAGGCGGTGCTTCGGCGCAGGACAGCGAGAGCAGTACGACGCCGGTGAGCAACACGTTCGCGACGAGTGGGATTCGCATGCTGGGTCTCCGATCTTACCTGGACTTGTGCGCTTCCAGCTCGATCTCGATCATGAACTCGGGCAAGGCGAGCCCTTTGACCTCGAGCCAGGTTCCGGTCGGGAATTCCTTCGTGTAGATCGAATTGCGATAGGCGGCGACCTCGAGGAACTTCGCCATGTCGGTCGTGAAGACGTTCTCGACGATCACGTCGTCGAACGTACAGCCGTAGTGCTTTAGCACCTGCTCGAGATCGGAGTAAGCGTTCTTCATCTGCTGCTCGAGATCTCCGACGGCGGTCGGGTTGCCCTCATTGTCCATGCTCACCGCGCCCGAGATCTTGATGCCGTCGCCGATCCTCACCGCGTGGCTGTACCCGTAGCTCTTCTCGACCTCGGGTCGCAGAAGGAAATACTCCGGCGTTTCCGCGATCTTGCCGGGTTCCTGGCCGCCGCACCCGGAAAAGACGGCCGCGCAAAGCATGACGAGGGCGAGCAGTGACTTGCTGTTCATTGTCTCTCTCCTGCAATGTCCGTGTTGTTGGTCGGCGTTGGTGGCGGTTCAGTTCGGACTCTCGCCTCCGCAGGCATTGGTTGCGGTAACCAGATAGTACCAGTCCAGTCCGTCCACGAGCGCACCGACGTCTTGATAGATCGGCTCGGTGGGCTGGCCCACGATTGCGAATTCCGTGTCGGGCACGGACGAGCGGTAGACCCGGTGGCCGGTTGCCCCGCTCACCGCACTCCAGCCCATCCGAACATCGGTCCCGTAGGCCTTGTTCACCGTTAGCGTGTTGCCGACGCTTTCGGGCAAGGATTGCCCGGTCGTGTTCGTGACGACGACTCGGTGCAGATTTGCATCGACCGTTCCCGCGTTGTTTGGGCCCGCCCCGCAAGTCTCGTCGTTCTCTGCTCGGACGATGTAATACAACGGGATGTCGCTCGGCGGACCGGCGTCCACCCAGCTCGTTGTCACGATTCCCGACGCGACGAGGTTGGCGCCCGAAGGGGTGAAGTCCGGAACCGTGTCGCGATAGATGCTGTAGGTTCCGCCGCCGCCTGTGCCCCAAGCCGGCGCCGTCGCCCAGGTCACGGTGACGGGAGAATCAGCGCATGGGTCGTCGTCAGTCGCCGACATCGCGCCCGCGAACGTGGGTGTCCCGGCGCAGCCGCCGCAAGGCACGAATGTCGCCAGGCTCGAGTCGCGCACGTGCAGTCGATCGATGTTCCAGCCGGCGTCCCTTCCCAGTCGAGCAGACTGCGTGAATCGGACCTGGAAACTCGGATTTCCGGCGGCCCACTGGGAAACGTCGTAGAACTGCTCTGACCACGACGATTCGGTCGTTGCGCCGGTCTCCGACCATACGGTACGCCAGATGCCGGTCGCGTCTTTGGCGTACACGAACGATTCGCCGTTGGTCTCGTGGTTGAGCCAGCGGTCGAATCTCAGTTCCACGCTGGTCAGGCCAGACGCGTCGATCACGGGGCTCGTGGCGGAGTAGGTCGTGAAGGCCTCGTAATCACCCGGACTCGTGCCGAGTCCGGTGAGGTCTTGCCCGAGGACCCGGACGCCCTCGCTGGCCGAACTCGGGTCGCCAGGTGCCGTGCCCAGTCCCTGCGGGACGTCGATCTGCCAGTCCCCATCGAGGGTCCACCCGGTATCTGTCTCGAAGCCGTCCGCAAATATGCTCTGGAACTTGTAGGCGTTGAACTCGAACGGCGTACCATCGACATCCGCGATCGTCGTGTTGCCGGCGAGGTCGGTCGAGACCACGCGGAAATGGATCCGGTCGCAGGGGGAGAACGGCCCGACCTGGACGCTGTGCGAGGCACTCGGAAAGCCGGTCGGGATCACGTTTCCGAGCGCCGCCGTCAGTCCCCACTCGAGGTGGCCTGTCACCGGCTGCGACGTCGTCCAGTCGATCGTCGCAGCATTGTCAGTGATGTCGCGGACCACGATTGTCGTGTGGACCGGCCCGGCGCAATCTGCCAGCGCCTGCGATCGTTGCACGACGTTGAACCCGCCCTCTCCGTCGTCGAGATCGACATACTCCGCGGTGATCGTGTCTCCGTCCTTGATCGACAGCAATCCGTCGGTCGCGGGCAGGGCCGTGGTTGCAGGGATCGACCCCGAGAACCGGGCCGTTCCCGGGGAGGTCTCGGTCAGGATCACCGTCTCTGGAGCGGTCTCGGTGTCGGACCAGATACTCACAGTGACCGACGCCGACGGATGGTTGAGGTCGTTGACCTCGAGTCCGATCTCGGCATCGCACGCGTAGGCGCCCTGGCTGAATCGAACGCTCCCGGCGAATTCCTGGGCGGCTGCCTCGACGCAGGTCGATACCGGGCTCTCGCATGCGGCATTGGCCCCGATCGCCTGTACCCGGTAGTACACCGGGAAACCGTTCGCGATCCCGTCGTCGAGGTAGTCAAGCGTGCCCGCATCGATATCGGCCACGGGGAACTGCCCGCGGTCACAGGCAATCTCGTTGCGGTAGATGCGATAGGTCGAGGCTCCTTGGATCGCGTTCCAGTGCAGTTCGACTGCGCCGGTGTGCGCGGTGAAAAAGACCACCGGAGCCTCGAGCGACGGGCATGACGTGGAACTGAGATTCTCGGGGTCGCCGCTGCCGCCGCAGGCGATATCGTGACGGTCGAACGCCGCGAAGATCGCCGCGGCGTGCGGCGTTCCGTTCGAGAGGTCGCCGTCATCATCGTCCTGCACGCGAAGCTGGTGATACCAGCTACCGACGCTGCAACTGTCCGAATCCGGAAGGGCGCAGTTGTAGGCCGGGCCACCGGAGCCGGGCCGGGACTGATACCACAATCGTTCGACGAGCTGCCAGGCCGTATCGACATCGACTCCCGCCGCGGGCAGATCGCGAGTCGCGAGGTCGTAGAACGCTTCCGATGCCAGGTAGCTCTCGCAATGTTCTCGCTTGCCGCAGGGTCCGGTTCCGCTCTCACAGTAAGTCGAAAGGAACCCGGTTGGAGTTGCCGGCATGTGGTCGATACGGGCATCCCAGTCCATCTCCCGAGCACCGGTACAGCTAAGGCATGTGTCGCCGAAACCAGTACACGTGCCGGAGGTGAGGAAGCCGCGCCCGAGGCACGAGTCGCGCGCTTCGAGCATGGCGATGATGTCGGAGTACGCCTCGGACGGACTGTCTTCGGTGCCGCCGTCGAAAAAGTTGAGCCCGTGCCCCCACTCGTGTACCACCACGCCCTGGATCTCTGCCGTGTTCGCGCAGCCGTCGCCAGCCTGGAACATGTGGATCTTGCCACTTTGGTACAACGCATTGCATGTGGCCGGGACATTCGTCCTGCACTCGATCTGCTCGTTTTCCAGCCAGCTGTTCCCGGGCATCCAGAAGCGCGCCTTGCGGTTGACCAGGTTCAGCGAGTAGTACGCCGAGCGCGCTGCGTCGGTATTGCCCGACGACGCCCCCGCGGGTGCGTTGCAGTTGGAGCCTTGGCCCACTCCGAGATCCAGGTCGGTGTCGCAAGTGGTGTTCTCGAAGATCGGCCCGCACTGATCGTCGATCTTGAAATACTTGCCACTCAATTCGGTGGCGACCATCTCCCCCGGAGTCTCACAGGAGTACAACCCGAACGAGTTCGTGTACTGGAGCGGACCTTCGTTCACCGAGTAGTCGACAAACGGCATCGGGTAATCCGGTTCCTGGCACCCTCCGATGTCGCATTGGCCGTCGCTGCTGATCGGGAAGACGTGGCCCTTCACGCGGCTGTAGCGTGTATCGTCGAAGAAAGAGACGATCTCGCCGGTGTGGGCATCCACCTCACCCGTCCATGTGGCCATAGCGTCAACGTCGGTGAACCGGAATCTCCAGATCAGACGGTGAGTCAAACCCGCACCACGAACTCCCTGCCACGCGCCGCCCGAGGAAGGGTCAGCATCCAGTGGCAGGAGAACGAGTTCGGGACTGTCGAGTTCGACGATGCCATCGGCGGCCGTGGGGCGGACGTAGGCATCGAGGCGTTTGCGGGCTTCTTCTTGGCCCAGTCCAGGGACGGTCGAGATCCGCACGGGAGCGAGACTGCGGGCCCCGAACGCCACGAGCTTGCCGCGCACGACGTTGAAGTCGTAGTGCGCGCCCTCGACCGTAACTTTGTTGACGACCTGCGCCAGCCGGATCTGCCAGACGTTGGGTCCGCGCTTGCCGGAGGCGTCATGGTCGAGTCCGAGCTGGTCACCGTGCGCTCCCAGAACGGACTCGTGATCGCGAAGGAACCGGGTGGCCGCCGCCGCAAGGCTATCCAGATCATCGGACGGCCAACGTAACTCAGGTACGAGAGTCAGCGATGGGAAGCCGGAGCGGTCGTCGAGCCAGACACGCCAACCCTTACCGTACTCGGCGGCGATCCGTTCCCATTCCTGGCGTAGTGGGTCGCTAGCGGCGAGTGAGGAAACCGGTGTCCCGCGGGTGGCCACATTCCCGCCGATCCGCGGCTGAGTTCGATGATCGAAGCGCCCCCCAGGGACGTTCTCGGAATCGATCGCGATCGCTGGGATCCCCGCGACGAAAATCACCAAAAAGAGACACAACACTTGACCTGCGCGATGAGACATGAATCAGCACCCTCTGAGTGACCCGGCAGAAGTTGATATACGTCTATTTGATGCCCGCAGAGTTTGAAATCGTGACAGTTTTCGACAACCACCCCATTATGTCAATTCCGTGGCGGAGCTGATGCTCTAGCAACTGAGTCGTTCCAGCCCAAGGATTCGCCTCTGCCGCCCTGGACTCTAGCTCGACAAATAGAGCCCAGCTCCGGGCCCAAGAGGCAGCCCCAGCACGAGCCAGAGCGCCAGGAGCAGCATCCACGACAGCAGGAACGCGATCGAGTAGGGCAGCATGGTGGCGATCACGGTGCCCAAGCCGGCCTTCGGGTCATACCTCTGAACGAAAGCCACGATCAGGGCGAAGAAGGACATCATAGGAGAGATGAGATTCGTCGAGCTGTCGCCGATGCGGTAAACGCCTTGAACCAGCTCGGGCGTGTACCCCAGCAGCATGAACATCGGGATGAACACCGGTGCCATGAAGGCCCATTTGGCCGATGCGCTGCCCATGCAGAGATTGATAAGTGCTGTCAGAAGAATGAAGCAGAGCATCAGCGGTATCGGGCCGAGGCCCGAGGCCTTCAAGAACTCCGCGCCGTTGATTGCGAAGATCATCCCCAAATTGGTGTACTTGAAATAGGCGACAAACTGGGCGGCGAAGAAAACGAGGACCATGAACAGGCCGAGCGAGCTCATGGACTCTTTCATGCCACTCACTACGTCGGTGTCGCTCTTGAAAGTGCCGGCTGCGATCCCGTAGGCGAGCCCCGCCAGCAAGCCACTCACGAAGATGATGGTCACGATCCCGTGCATGAATGGAGAGTGCAAAACGCTATCGGTCTCGGCATCTCTCAGGAAGCCCCCCTCTGGAACGAGCCCGGTCAGGATGATCGTCAACAGGAACAGGGTGACGATCAAAGCCCAACGCAGCCCTCGTTTCTCTGCAGCTGTCAACTGACGCAATTCGTCCACCGCAACGACCGCCTCTCCCTGGTACTCGCCGAGCCTGGGGATGATGACCTTCTCGGTCACCCAGGTACCCACCGCGGCGACCAAGAAGGTCGAGACGAACATGAAGTAGTAGTTGCAGGCCGGGGTGATGCTGTATTGCGGGTCGACGATGCGCGCCGCTTCCTGGCTGATTCCCGACAACAGAGGATCGATCGTACCCAGCATCAGGTTGGCGCTGAAGCCCCCCGAAACGCCGGCGAACGCCGCCGCCAGGCCGGCGATGGGGTGGCGCCCCACCGACAAGAAGATGATTGCGCCCAGGGGCACGAGCAGCACATAGCCGACATCACTCGCCATGTTGGACATCACGCCTGCGAGGACGATCACGAAGGTCAATAACCGGCGTGGAGCCGCGTGAACGAGGAGTCTGAGACCCGTTCCGATCAGGCCACTCTTCTCCGCCACGCCGATCCCCAGCATTGCCACGAGGACCGTGCCCAGCGGCGCGAAACCGGTGAAGTTGGTGATCGTGTTCTCGAGAATCCAGTTCAGCCCGTCGCGCGAAACCAGGCTGATGGTCTGAACCTCGATGCCATCCATCGGGTTGACCGCCGCGACTCCCAGCTCGCTCAACAACCAGGACAGTAGAACCAACGTCGCCGCGAAAATCGCAAACAAGGTCGCCGGGTGCGGCAGAGCATTTCCGATGCCCTCGATCGTGAAGAGCACCCGCGAGAGTAAGGAACGGCGCGGGACGGCAACGTCGTTTTCTTCCACAGCGGCGAAACCTCCCGCAGGGCAGGGAAGCACCATGACGGCGCACTCTGATCCTACCATGCGGTGGCGATCCTCATTCAGCGGTGGCTCGCGGTCCCGGAGTAGCTGGCCGCCCAGAACTCTACTCGCGCCGTGATCGCCGACTCGACCGCGTGCTCAATGAAGAGACCCCGCCGGAATGGGAGTTCCGGTCGATAGACGGGTGCGCTCGACAGTTGTAGACTCAGGTCGGTCAGTGCGGACGGGGTCTGCGGCGGGGATGAATTGCGCCGACGCCAGCTCGATTCCCAGGATAGGCTTCCCTCGGTCCGCGAAATCATGAGAACGTAAGCCTGGGAGCAAGACCAGGATAAAGGAGATAACGTGTCCAGGACGATCGTGATCACCGGATGCAGCACCGGCTTCGGCTATGAGTCCGCTCTTCGATTCGCTCGGCAGGGCGACCGGGTGTACGCCACCATGCGAGGCGTGGAAGGCAAAAACCGCGAGGCTGCAGGCGCCCTGCTCGCGGCGGCGGTGGATGAGGGCATCGACCTGCGTGTGCTCGAAATGGACGTGACCTCCGATGCGCCCGTGAGCGCTGCGGCGAAGACCGTGATTGCGGAATCCGGCGCGCCGGACGTTCTGATCAACAACGCGGGCCAGATGTACATGGGCCTGACCGAGGCGTTCACGCCGGACGAGCTCGCCCGGCAGCTGGACGTGAACGTGGTCGGGATCCACCGGGTGTCGCGGGCCTTCCTGCCGTCGATGCGTGAGAAGGGCGACGGGTTGGTCATCAACGTGAGCTCGGTGGCCGGCCGCTTCGGCGCGCCGCTCTTCGGCGTCTATAACGCCAGCAAATGGGCGCTGGAAGGATACTCGCTGGGCTTCCGAAGCGAGCTTGCCTCCACGGGCGTGGACGTGGTGGTCGTTGAGCCGGGACCCTTCGCCACCGAGTTGTTCCCTCGCACTCCCACTCCCGCGGACGAGGAGGGGCGCGCCGCGACCTACCCCGCCGCTCTGCATGAGGCGACCGAGGGCATGGGTGCCTCGTTCGAACGGATCTTCGAGGGCGACGAGGTCGACACCGATCCTGGCCTGGTGGTGGACAGGTTCGTCGAGCTCGTGGGCATGGCGTCCGGCACCCGTCCGTTCCGCAGCGTCGTGGGCTTCGACTTCGGCGTGGTCAACCCGATGAACGATGCGGCCGAGCCGCTGTACGGACAACTGTACGAGGCCATGGGGCTGACCGACGTGGTGACGATCAAGTCGAGTTGAGCGGATAAGGATGAACGACGCCCACTGTCTCCTCCTCGCGGAGGAGTTCAAGATACCCCTGTCACAGGTCAAGGCGACCGCGACGCTGATCGCCGACGGCGCCACGGTGCCGTTCATCGCGAGGTACCGCAAGGAGGCGACCGGCGGACTTGATGAAGTCGTGATCTCCGGTGTCCGCGATAGGCTCGATCAGCTGGCGGAACTGGATAAGCGGCGCGAGGCGATACTCAAGTCCTTGGTGGAACGTGAGCTACTGACCGATGAGCTCGAGAGGGCAGTCGCCGCCGAACGGACGCTGTCCGGACTCGAGGATCTCTACCTCCCTTTCCGCCCCAAGCGGCGTACCCGTGCCGCCATCGCGCGAGAAAAGGGTTTGGCGCCACTGGCCGACATGATTCGAGCGCAGGGAGCCGAGTCGGCCCGAGCACTGGCCGCGGCCGCGGCCGAGTACGTCGACGAAGACAAGGGTGTCGCTTCCGCCGATGAAGCGCTTGCAGGGGCGCGCGATATTGTCGCCGAGGAGGTCAACGAAGACGGCGATGCTCGGGCCCGGCTCAGGAGGCTTTACGAAAAGAAGTCAATTCTCCACTCGCGCGTACTCAAAGGCAAAAAGGACGAAGGCGCCAAGTACCGCGACTATTTCGATTGGCAGGAGCCGGTCCCAACAGCCCCTTCCCACCGCGTGCTGGCCATGCGACGCGGCGAGAACGAAGGCTTCCTGACTCTTCGCATTGCGCCGGACGAAGAAGAGGCGATCGGTATCCTGCGGCGACTCTTCGTGAAAAGCGACTCCGCCGCTTCGAAGCAGGTTCTGCTGGCCGTCGAAGACAGCTACAAACGATTGCTCGGTCCATCTCTGGAAACGGAGATCCGCGCTCAGATGAAACGCCGCGCCGATGAGACGGCGATCAGGATCTTCGCCGACAACCTACGTGAGTTGCTGTTGGCGCCACCGCTGGGGCACAAGAACGTCCTCGCCATTGATCCCGGTTTTCGTACCGGCTGCAAGGTCGTGTGTCTGGACCGGCAGGGTAAACTGCTCGACAAGACAACGATCTATCCCAACACCGGCGGGAAGTCGGTTGCCGAAGCAGGCGTGGTCCTGCAGACGCTGTGCCGCAAGCACGAAATCGAGGCGATCGCCATCGGCAACGGTACCGCCGGCCGTGAAACCGAGGCCTTCGTCAGGGGCGTCGGGCTACCCGAACAGATACAGGTGCTGATGGTCAACGAATCGGGCGCCTCGATCTACTCCGCGTCTGCCGTGGCTCGAGAGGAATTCCCATCAGAAGATGTGACGGTGCGCGGTTCGGTGTCGATCGGCCGCCGGTTGATGGATCCGCTCGCCGAACTGGTCAAACTCGATCCAAAGTCGATCGGGGTCGGCCAGTATCAGCACGACGTCGATCAAGCCGCACTCAAACAGAGTCTGGACGACGTGGTGACAAGCTGCGTGAACGGTGTCGGCGTCGATCTCAACACGGCCAGCAAACAGCTTCTTACCCATGTCTCCGGACTGGGGCCCACGTTGGCCGGGAACATCGTGACCTATCGAAACGAGAACGGTCCGTTCCAGCGGCGCACGCAGCTGAAGAAGGTCCCCCGGCTAGGACCGAAGGCGTTCGAACAGGCGGCTGGATTCCTGCGTATTCCCGATTCCGCCAATCCTCTCGATGCCAGCGCCGTACACCCCGAGAGTTACGGCATCGTCGATGCGATGGCCACCGATCAGAAATGCTCGGTCAAGGAGTTGATCGCCAATCCAGAACGCAGGAAGGCGATCGATCTCAATCGGTATGTGACCGAGAAGGCCGGAATGCCCACCCTGCGCGACATTCTCGCCGAGTTGGCGAAACCAGGTCGTGATCCGCGGAGCGAATTCGAGTCGTTCAGCTTCGCCGAAGGCGTGGAGAAAATCGAGGACTTGAAGCCGGGAATGAAGCTGCCCGGAATCGTCACCAACGTTGCCGCTTTCGGTGCATTCGTCGATGTCGGCGTGCACCAGGACGGCCTGGTGCACATCAGCCAGTTGGCCGACCGCTTCGTGCGCGATCCGGCCGAGGTCGTGAGAGTGCAGCAGACGGTAGAGGTCACCGTTCTGGAGATCGACCTACAGCGGAGACGAATCTCTCTTTCGATGAAGGACGCGTAGGGCAGGCCCTCCATAGCCTTGGCGAAGGAGGGCAGGCCCTCCGTAGCCTTGGCGAAGGAGGGCAGGACTACATTCCCCGCGACGAGGCCCAGGACTTCATGGCGGAATAGGTATCGCTCTTGGTCACCCGGTCGGAGATCACCTGCTCCAGCGACAGTCCCTCGACATCCAACAGAAACTCCACCAATAGCCCGGCCTCGTAATGCACACGGTCCCAACCCCGGCGCCGTGTGGCAGGAGTTGCGGTCCATCGAGAGTCGTCTCCCAGAATCCTGATACGAGAAACCAGGCTGAACGACGGGTCGGCTCGGACGTCACCGATGTTGGCGATGTACTCCGGAAGCCCTTCCTGCTTCCAGTGCGGCAAACTACGCCAACGGCGGGACCCGATTCTGTCGGCAATGTACTGATGACCGATCTCATGAGCGGCGATATGGGCCAGATCGCCATCCCAGATTGAAAACCGCGGCTGCCCACCTGTGGCATCGCCCAGTTCGGTCAGCACAGCTTCGCATACGTATGAGTTTCCAAAAATCGGGAGATTGAAGCCTGAGGGTGCGACATTCCGAAAAATAAGTTTCAGGTAGAGTTCGTAAGTATTACGGTTGCGAAAAATGAATACCGGGTCACTGCGTGCCGGGTCGTAAAAGCGGCTTCCCTGGAGTCTTCGGTCGATCTCGGTGGCGAAGCGGAGAGCCTGCTCATCGGGCAGGCCATCGTGAAACACCGTCACCGTGCCGATGCGTGTACTTTCGGAGAACAAGAGTTGAGGGAAGGCCAGCAGGGTGACCTGAAAGCCGAAGAGCACCAAGGCGACAAGGGCCAACCACAGCAACAGCCTGGCGCCCTTGCGCAAGAATGATCTCTCGGTGTTCATCTCAAAAGGCTCATACGACCAGGGACTATTCTACTCGTAACGACAATGTGAGCAGGACGGCCGCCACGAGCGGAGCGATCGTGCGCACGTGGTTCATCCTGACCCACTCCTCGAGGTAGGTCGCCCAGTATGCCACTCCCTCGGCAGTGTCCGGGTCGAGGCCGGCCAGCACGTTGTTGCGGGGAACGTGGTAGCCGACCGTCGTCAAGACGACACCTGCGATGTAAAGCGCGCCAGCGGCCAGCCGGTACCAGGAACCGGGGGCCTGAAGGTGCAGCGCTGCGTTGACCATCAACACCAGGCAGGCGACACCCGTTCCGAACAGCATCAGCATGAACAGCGGCGTCGGCGCCTCCTTGTTGATCGCCTGCATCGCGGCCGCCCCCTGCGCCGGCGTGAGGCGTTTCAGACCCGCCATGGTGAACGTCGAGAAGGTGAAAAAGGCCCCGGCCGCTGTGCCCGCTCCGACGGCGCAGAGGATCGTCAGTGTCTGGGCGAAGGAACTCATGAGACCTTCTCCTCCACGTTCCATACGCCGGTGGCTGCCGCGTCGCGGGTGTAGTCGGCGAAGTCACGCGGCGAGCGGTTGAGGGCCTGCTGTACGCCGTTGGAAAGGTACGAGTTTCGACCGTCGAGCACCTCGGCAATCAACTCGGAGAGGGGCACGGCCTCTTCTTCGGGCAGACCGTGGGTCACCAGTTCGGATGCATATTCCTCAGGGGTCACCGGCACGTAACGCACCTCGCGGCCCAAGGCGGAGCCCAGCTCGGCGGCGGCCTCGGCCAGCGTGAGCAGCCGGGGGCCGGTCAGCTCGTACAACTGCCCGATGTGGCGGTCGTCAGTCAGGGCGGCGAAGACGACGTCGGCGATGTCGTCGGCGTCGAGGAACGGCTCGGCGGTATCGCCGCCGGGCATGGCCAGCGTGCCGTAGCGCACGGCGTCGACGAAGGTCTCGCTGAAGTTCTGGTTGAAGAACGCGCAGCGCACGATCGTCCAGTCGGCACCGGAGTCCTGCACTCGCATCTCGGCTTGCCGGGCGCCTTCCTCGCCGCGACCGGACAGCAGCACCAGCCGCCGTACGCCTTTCGCGACGGCCAGGTCGGCGAAAGAGCCAACGATGTCGGCCGCCCCGGGGAAGGCGAGGTCGGGGTAGTAGGTGATGTAGGCGGCGTCGACGTCGGCCAGCGCGGGAGCCCAGGTGGCTTCGTCTTCCCAGTCGAACCGGGTTTCGCCGGAGCGGGACGCGGGCCGCACGCGACATCCGGCCGCGATGAGCCGGTTGGCGACTCGCCGACCGGTCTTGCCGCCGGCACCGATCACGAGAGTGGTTCCACGATTGGCGATCTTCGAATTCGTTGACATCTTTGACCTCCTTTCGGTTCGTATCATTCAGATCCTGTGTGTCGTGCGAGTAGTGTGGCGGTGAACGTCGAAACGGCCCATGGCTCGGATGCTCAGATTCATGTCAAATCGTCTAATATTGGGCCCATGGATGCCTTCGGCGGCCTTCTCGATGGACCACGAGCCCGCGGCGCGTTCGCACTTCGGACGGTCATGACCCCTCCGTGGTCCCTGCGCATCCTTGCCGAGTCCCCACTCACGCTGCTCGCCATGGTGAAGGGGCACGCGTGGGTCGTACCCGATCTCGGGAAGCCGGTGCGCCTCGGAATCGGCGACGTTGCCGTCACCCGCGCCCCCGACCACTACACCGTCGCCGACGACCCGGCCAGCCCGATCGACGTCGTGGTCCACCCCGGCCAGCGCTGTTGTTCTCCGGA
>Ga0316197_10000985_pt1 | contig 20235 bp, 17 predicted proteins | sample OudBiesiAoxic_MG_FD_204939 | JGI IMG/M metagenome (GOLD analysis project Ga0316197, IMG submission 204939) | Coastal sediment microbial communities from Oude Bieten Haven, Netherlands - site A oxic | ecosystem: Environmental > Aquatic > Marine > Coastal > Sediment | place: Netherlands... | reverse complement strand
ACGTGCGATGGAAACCCTGGTTCGCTCCGGCGCGATGGATACCCTTGATCCCGACCATAACAGGGCCAGGCTTTTGCATGACCTGCCACGCTGCATGCACGCCGCCGAACAGGCACAGCGCGACGAGGAGGCCGGCCAGACGGACCTGTTTGGTACATTGCAACCCGTCAGCACCAACAACACACCCGAGCTTTCCGATGTTAAACCCTGGCATGAATTGCAAAAACTCCAGGCAGAAAAAGACTCCCTCGGTTTGTACCTGACCGGCCACCCGGTCAAGGTTCACTACAGGGATATCCGTCATTTCAATACCTGTGCACTTGAAGATGTACACGAACGGGTTCCAAAAGACAGTAAAAACCGGCGTGGTGTCCCGATGACCCTGGTTGCACTGGTAACCTCGTTACAACGCCGCACCCAGCGCGGGCACTTCATCGCGGTGGATGACCATACGGGGCGGGTCGACGTGTTTCTATCCAACGAAACCTATGCCACTTACGCTGATTTGATGGTCAAGGATGCAATTGTTCTGATTGAGGGCAACGTGACCGCGGATGACTTCACCGGTGGTTATAAAATGACCGCAAACCATATTATGTCACTGGCGGATGCCAAGGCGCGTTTTGCCAAGGCCATCAATATTGCCGTTTCCGGACCTGACAAAGACCTGTGCCTGGCACTGGAATCGACCTTCCGCCCCTACCAGGGAGGTTCATCCCGGGTGTACCTGCATTACCGGAACCAGCGTGCACGGGTTACCTTTGAGTTGGGGAATAATTGGAATGTTAAACCCTGCGAGGAGTTGATCGCGGCCTTAAATGAACTCGAAGTGGTAAAACAGGCGGGATTTCGCTACTAGCGCAGTGTATCGATACACTGCACTAACACCTGCTCAGCTTTCGGTCGAACGATAACGCCGGTACAGAATTTTCACACGGCGCACATATTCCTTGGTTTCCTTGTAAGGCGGTACACCGTCATATTGGAGCACCGCACCGGGACCGGCGTTGTAGGCAGCCGCCGCCAGTTCCACGTTCTGATCAAACTGCGCCAACAAACGTGAAAGGTAAAGGGTGCCACCTTCGATATTACTCAGCGGATCAAATACATCAATCACCTGAAGTTCTTGCTGGGTGGCGGGCATCAACTGCATTAATCCCTGCGCACCTTTGGGTGAAATCGCATCCGGTTGATAAGCAGACTCTGCATGAATGATGGCGCGGATCAATGCGTCATCGACGGCAAACACCTCGGCAGCCGCTTCTATCTCTTCATTAAAAGCCCCCCTGTTCAGGGGTATTTTTTCCCAATCCCACTGGTTGCAACTGGGATCCGATGCGTAACACGGAAATGAAAATGTTTTAACTTTCTGGTTGGCCGGCCGAACATTGGTGTAATGGACGATGCCATCCTTGTCGGTAAACTTGTAGACCTCAGCCAATACGGATTGCGAACCCAACAGGCAGGCAAAGATAAACAATCCGCTTAGCCACCCTACCCTGTAACGCTTTTGTTTCATCCCAATCCCTGAGCTGTTTACAGGCAGATTATGGCATAAACATCATTAGAACTGCGATGAAGTTGTAATTGGAGGCCTTGCTTCTTGCCCCGTTTCAATTAATTAACTAGTCTTCAACCCCGGGTCTCACATTCTAGTCTCACATCCTAAAAGAGGACTTTTGACAAATGACCAAGGACTACAGCACCTATCTCGAAAATACCCCGAATACGGAAGGCAATTTTGGGGACTATGGAGGAGCTTTTCTCCCTCCCCAGCTCATCGGTCCGATGAACGATATTCACGAGGCCTATTTAAAAATCAGCCGTTCCGCCGATTTCATCAATGAGCTGCGTGAGATTCGCAAACACTTCCAGGGGCGCCCGACCCCCACCTATCATGCAAAACGCATTTCACAACAATGCGGCGGGGCCGAAATTTACATGAAACGCGAGGATCTCAATCATACGGGTGCGCACAAGCTCAACCATTGTATGGGTGAAGGACTGCTGGCGAAATACATGGGAAAGAAAAAGCTGATAGCGGAAACTGGCGCCGGTCAGCACGGCGTCGCGCTCGCCACTGCCGCCGCCTATTTCGGTCTTGAGTGTGAAATACACATGGGTGAGGTCGATATTGCCAAGGAATATCCCAATGTGATCCGTATGAGGTTACTCGGTGCAAAAGTGGTGCCGGTGACCGAAGGTCTCAAAACACTCAAGGAGGCGGTTGACTCGGCCTTCCAGGCCTATCTCACCGACCCTGAGACGTCTATCTACTGCATTGGTTCTGTTGTTGGCCCACACCCCTTCCCGATGATGGTTCGCGATTTTCAGCGCGTTGTCGGTATCGAGTCGCGTGAGCAGTTCCTGGAAATGACCGGAGGCCTGCCAGACGTGGTAACCGCATGCGTGGGTGGTGGAAGCAATGCGATGGGAATTTTCTCTGCGTTTCTCAATGACCCATGCGAGATCTGGGGTGTCGAGCCGATGGGGCGCGGACCGGCTATCGGGGACCACGCCGCCACGATGACCTATGGTATGCCAGGTATTATCCACGGATTCAAATGCTACCTGCTACAGGACGAGGCTGGTGAACCTGCGCCCGTGTATTCGATTGCGAGTGGCCTTGACTACCCCGGTGTTGGCCCTGAGCACAGTTTCCTCAAAGATGAGGGGCGTGTCCAATACACCTCGGCCGATGATAAGGAGAGCCTGGAAGCCTTCTTTACACTCAGTCGCAAGGAGGGAATCATCCCTGCGCTTGAAAGCGCCCATGCCGTTGCTTTCGCAATGAAAAAGGCGAAAGAAATGGGACGTGGGTCAATACTGCTCAACCTGTCGGGACGTGGGGATAAAGATCTCGACTTCGTCACGGAAAACCATGGCTTTGGGGACTGATCGCAGTCCGAAACGGCCTGACCGGGGCAGACTCAAATAGAGCAGAACCCCAGGCCGTTTTTTTCCAGGTAGCGCTGGTGGTATTCCTCTGCAGGCCAGAACGGTATTGCTTCTTCAACCACTGTCACCACGGGTTGTGGCCAGCGACCGGACTCATCCAGCGCCTTAATGGCATTTAACGCAGCCTTTTCCTGGGCAGGGCTGTGAAAAAAGATCGCCGAGCGATACTGGCTGCCGATATCCGGACCCTGCCGGTTAAGTGTAGTCGGGTTGTGCATTGCGAAAAACAGGTCCAAAAGGGTCTCAAAACTGACCTGGTTTGCATCAAACTGGACCTGAACGACTTCCGCGTGACCGGTCGTGCCGGTACAAACTGCCCTGTAATTGGGTTCGGGCTGTCCACCCATGTAACCGGAAGTGGCCTCAAGCACACCTTCGTGTGCGCGAAAACGCGCTTCCACACTCCAGAAACAACCGGCGCCAAAAGTGGCGGTTTCAATTTGACTGCTCATGTATTACTCCTGTCCCCTGACCGTTTTCCAACACGGATCATACCTTCCTGAATGGTGCTGGCAACCAGCCTGCCATGTCGATCATATATTAAACCCCTTGCGAGACCTCTGCCGCCACTGCTGCTTGGACTGTCACAGGAATACAACAGCCAGTCGTCCACACGCGCGGGACGATGAAACCACATACCATGATCCAGGCTGGCCATGAGCAGATCATCCTGAATAAATGATATTCCATGTGGCAGGGTTGCGGTACCCACCAGGTGAAAGTCCGAGGCATAGGCCATCAGGGCGCGATGCATTTCATCGGGTGCGTCAATTGTTTTGTTCAAACGGAACCATATATCGGAATATGGTTCCTGTGGTTTCGGGTTGAACACGTCGCGTTGACGTGTTGGCCGGAAATCAAATGGACCGGTGCGTGTAAACCAGCGTCGTAAAAGCGGTGTTACCTGTTCGAGACGGTCTTCCGGAATATTACTCTCAGACGATAAATCCTCCGGCATCGGAACATCAGGCATTTCAAACTGGTGCTCAATGCCTTCCTGCTCCAACTGGAATGATGCCGCCAGTGTAAATATCGGGCGTCCATGCTGTATCGCGACCACCCGGCGTGATTTAAAACTTCGGCCATCCCGGTTACGCTCAACGTTGTAAACAATCGGGGCTTCGGCATCACCGGCACGCAGAAAATAGGAATGCAGGGAATGAATCGATCCCTCATCGACAGTGTGGCTTGCGGCGATAATTGATTGCGCCAGCACCTGCCCCCCGAACACCCTTGCTGTGCCAATGTCGCGGCTCTCGCCCCGAAAAAGATTGACCTCAAGTTGCTCCAGTTCCATTAACTGCAATAACTCTTCTATCGTGTTATTTGAGTAGTTCATATTTCAACAGGTTCTTTTCGAATCGATTGATGAAACAGTTTATCCCATCAACCGTGTTAATGACTGTGTGAAAATACCAGATTGGGTACTCGGGATATAAACACAATAGCCACACTGTGCCACAATGGCATTAACTCTATTCAAACCAGGCAGAATGGACCGGTATGAACACCATAAGCACCTTTCTTTGGCACGATTACGAAACCTTCGGTGCCTATCCTCAACTGGATCGGCCGGCACAATTTGCTGCCATTCGAACCAACGCCTCGCTCGAGATCATCGGTGACCCGCTCAACTGGTATTGCCAGCCGCCCCTTGATGTTCTGCCACACCCTATCGCAAGCCTGATTACCGGCATCACACCACAGGAAGCGTTAAAAAGGGGACTTACCGAGGCTGAGTTTGCTGCAAAAATACACGCTGAAATGATGGAACCCGGCACCTGCAGCGCGGGATACAACAGCATCCATTTTGACGACGAGTTCAGCCGCAACCTGTTTTACCGGAATTTCTTTGACCCGTACGAGCGTGAATACAAAAATGGCAACTCACGCTGGGACCTGATTGACCTGGCGAGGATGTGCTATGCACTGAGACCGGCGGGCATCGAGTGGCCGGAACACGAGCCCGGTAAGCCAAGCTTCAAGCTCGAACACCTCAGTGCTGCCAACCATATCGAACACCTTGGTGCCCACGAGGCATTGTCTGATGTAATGGCCACGATTGGTCTCGCCCGGTTGATTCGTCACCGCCAGCCCCGATTGTTTGACTGGGCGCTGAAAATGCGCGATCAGCACCATGTCATGCAGATGCTGAGCCCGGCAAACCCCAAACCATTACTGCACACATCTTCCCGTATTCCGGCCACGCGCGGTTGCACTTCGTTGGTACTGCCTCTTTCAATTTATCCGGACCAGAAAAAGAAGGTCATCGTATACGACCTGATGACCGATCCGGAACCGCTGCTGAACCTGACCGCGGATGAAATTTCCGATCGCCTGTTCACACCGGCCAGTGACCTGCCCGAAGGCATTGAACGTATCCCGTTAAAAGCCATTGCCACTAACCATGTGCCGATGATTGCGCCAAAAGAGACATTGAAAAATGTAGATTGCCATCGCATAGGCCTCGATCCGAAGCGTTGTTTCAAGCATGCTGAAAAATTGACCCGGGTCCTGCCAGAAATACGTAACAAGGTGATGGATGTCTTCAAGCCCTTCCCTCCGGGTACGGTTACCGACCCGGACCAGATGATTTATTCAGGTGGGTTTTTCCCAGGTGGCGACCGTCTTCTCATGGACAAGATACGTGGTACTGCACCCGGGGAGCTTGGCCAACTGGACTGGCCGTTCAAGGATTCGAGGCTAAAGGAAATGCTTTTTCGCTACCGCGCACGGAATTACCCCGACACCCTGAGTTTACAAGAAGGGCAGTTGTGGCAAACCCAAAGACTGGAGAGAATCAACCGGCCAGCAGATGACCGCCAACTGACCCCCGAAACATTCAGCCTGGAAATATTGAACCAAAGACAGTCGCATGCAACGGATAAACACGCGTTGAACATACTGGACCAGCTTGAGGCGTGGGGGAATGACATCTGCAATGCTGGTTAAGCTGTAGGCCAAAACCCCAAATCAACGACTTATCGGCCCTTTCTCGATACGACTCGAATTTGTTATGCACAAGTCGCTGATTGTTGATATGACACTTATGTGACAAAGAATTTATACTTGGCAGCATCACGGCGATGTTTCTATCTTGTTGTATTTTATATATATTTACAAACATGGTCAATTTTTGATCAATTCAGACACTCGCCCATGCTCACTACAGGCTGGCAAGCTTACTCACAGAGTTATCCACAGCTTTTGTGGATAACTGGTTATGCCGCCTGAATCCTCTTTTCCGACGGCTCACCATACGCACTCATTACCCGTTGATGACCACCCGTGACCTTGTTCAAACGACGTCTGGCTGATGGTGAAACAAACTCCACGTGGGTACCGTCAGAAAACTGTAACATCCAGATTCTATGGGGATCATTATTCTTACCAGGTGTTGCCACGACACTGGTAATCGTCTTACCAACCAACTCAAAATCTGTATTCATTGCATGCCTCCTTTGCGATTGATTGTCATTAAACCAAGAATGATTCTCAAATCATGAGAGACGGATACAGATATTTTTTTCTGGCGACAATTGCTTACATGACAACTGGCGATTCACCCATTTTGATTTCCTGCTGCAAAACATAGCCTGTAGATGTCCCGCAAAGGCGGGTCAACCAAAAATCGTTTTTTGGTCTTCACAATTAATAGAGGTACATATGAAATCGATAACTATGAAATCACTGATTACACTTCTGGCCACGGGTTTGTTTTCCATCTGGGCCTGGGCCGCACAACCGGTCAATGTCAATTCGGCAAGCGCTGAGGAGATCGCGGAGTCTCTTAAAGGCGTCGGCTTGAGTAAGGCAGAAGCCATTGTCAATTACCGGAGTGAAAATGGCGAATTCAAACACGCTGATGAACTGGTCAATGTCAAAGGCATCGGCATACGCACGGTAGACATCAACCGTGAATATATTATGTTGGAAAATAGCAAACTCGCCGCCAGCAAGTAAGCCATTTTGGCTTGAAACATGCCGGGTGACGATGTTGCCCGGTTTGCTTCAGTCCACCATCAGGCGACTGCCAAAGGCGTGCGCGAGAGTGGACTGATCCGTGTATTCGAGTTCACCACCCAATGGCACACCGTGTGCGATACGGGTAACCCGGATATTGTGCGTTTTGGCCATCTTCTGCAGATAGTACGAAGTTGCTTCACCTTCCACGGTCGGGTTGGTCGCAACAATCATTTCTTCCGGTGCATTTTTCTCAAGCAGTTCGGCCAACTGGTCCAGGCCCAATTCAGCCGGTCCAATACCATCCAGGGGAGACAATCTACCCAACAGCACAAAGTAGCGACCCCTGTAAGCCGTCGCCTGCTCAATGGCCAACACATCAACGGGAGACTCGACGATACATAATTGGGACTGATCCCGACGCGGATTGGCACAAATTGCACAAACCTCCATTTCGGTGAGGTCACGACACAGTTTGCAACGACCAATTCTCTGCATGGCATCAACGAGTGTTGCAGACAGCCGTAACCCGCCTTCCCGGTTACGCTCTAACAGGTGCAAAGCCATTCGCTGGGCAGTTTTTGGCCCTACGCCCGGCAAACAGCGCAATGACTCAATCAATTGAGATAATAGTGGTTCAGACGTCATTGGAAATATTGGTGTTCTGACCCATGGCCTAAAAAGGCATTTTGAACCCGGGCGGAAGCTTCATACCCTGTGTCAAACCGGACATATGCTGCTCCGAGGCCTCTTTGACACGGTTAACTGCATCATTGACAGCGGCCGTAACCAGGTCTTCGAGCATCTCGAGGTCATCGGTAAGACCGGGGTCAATATTGACACGTTTGACGGCATGCTGGCCGTTCATGACCACGCTGACCATGCCCCCACCTGACTGGCCGGTCACTTCCATCTGTGCCAGTTCTTCCTGTGCCTTCTGCATATCCTGTTGCATTTTCTGAGCCTGTTGCATCAGTCCTGCGATATTACCTTTCATTCTGACTTCCTCATGTTACTTACGGTGCGCATGGCAGCCTGTTTATTGAAGTGGTTGAATAGAATCGGGAACAATCTTTGCTCCGAATTTCTTTTTAATGTCCTGCACCGTTGAATCTTCATCAACTGCACGTTCTGCTTCACTCATGCGATTGACCTCCGCATTATGCTCCGCCGCAGCGACAGATTTCACGGGTTCAGACGCCTTGTGCAAGTCCAGCTTAACCGAATGGCCAAGGCGGCTGGATAGTGCAGATTGCAGACTCCTGACCACGCTCTCGGACCCCAGTAGTTGCAAGGTATCGGGCACCAGGAACCTCCAATGATCTTCGTCAACGGATTCAAGTTGAATATTCCTGGCAAATTCCCGTGCGGCGCCACTCAACTCAAGATTGTTTTGCAAGCTCGACCAGTCATTGGAAGGGCTATTCTCTCCGGCTGGCGCGGCCGCGCTGGTTTCCAGCCCGGGCTGACTGCCGAATTCAAGTTCCGGCGCGGCCTCAACTTTCAGATCCGGTTCTAATTCCTGTTTCAGATCCGGTTTTAATTCCGGTTTTAATTCCGGTTTCAGGTCCGGTCTTAATTCCGGTTCAGGCGCAGGTGATTTGGGCGGTTGGGCCGGTTTTGAATTATGCAGTGCATCAAACGCAGCCCTTGCAGCTTTTGCAGCCTCGTTACCACCCGTGAGCGGCTTATTCTGCGCAGCCCCGGCGGTTGTTGATGGCTTGTCAGCATTGGAACCGTTGACAGCAGGTTTTGGTCTGCTAACGGACTCTCCGGAACCCGAATCTGCCGGTCGGAACGCCAGCATCCGTAGCAGGGTCATCTCCAGTCCGGTACGGGGGTCGGGTGCCAAACCTAAATCTCTGCGGCCTGTGATGGCAATCTGGTAATACAACTGTGCATCTTCCGGAGATATCTGTGATGCACGCTCTACCAGTGAATCCCAGTCATCTCTTACCGGGTCTCTGAAATCCGGCGCGGCCTGGATCAACGCAATCCGATGCATGGCCTCTGCCAGTTCATCCAACGCGGATTCCAGGTTTCTGGACTGCAGAACAAGCTCATTGACGATACTCATTAAAGCGCTGGCATCGGAACGTGTCAGTGCGTCAATAATGGCGGCGATATGCACATGATCAATGCTGCCGAGCATGCTCGCGACATCAGCATCCCTGAGGCTACCTCCACCATACGCGATCGCCTGGTCCAGCAAACTGAGACCGTCACGCATACTGCCATCGGCAGCACGGGCAATACGCATAATAGCGGGCTCTTCCGCCTCTATTGATTCCGCCTGCAGAATTTTATCGAGGTGCCCACCGATCTGATCGGGCAATAGCCTTGTCAGGCTGAAACGTAAACAACGGGACAAAATGGTAATGGGTAATTTTTGCGGATCGGTGGTTGCCAGCACAAATTTCACATGTGGTGGTGGCTCCTCAAGTGTCTTGAGCAATGCGTTAAAACTGTGACCGGACAACATGTGAACTTCATCGATGATGTATACCTTGAAACGTCCCCGGCTCGGCGTGTATTGAACCGTTTCAAGCAACTCACGTGTATCATCCACCTTGGTTTTTGAAGCTGCATCGATTTCCATCATATCCACGAAGCGGCCTTCGTCGACATCGATACAACTGCCACACTCACCGCAGGGCGTCGAAGACACACCTTTTTCGCAATTCAGACACTTGGCCAGAATCCGCGCGATAGTGGTTTTGCCAACACCACGGGTGCCGGTCAACAGGAAGGCATGGTGAACACGATCCTGATCAAGACCATTGACCAGGGCCTGTACCACGTGCTCCTGGCCAACCAGGTCTTTAAAAGTATGTGGCCTCCATTTTCTGGCCAATACCTGATAACTCATAAGGCGTCCTCTGATCCGTTTAGGGATGATTGCCTGGAGCGTAAAATGCCCGAGTGCTTCGTTCCAACGGTGATAATAGCAGAAGAAATGATGGCAACCCCTGCCCACCGTTCCCCGGCACCCGAGTCTGTTGTTGCCGCTGCTCCCTTCCGGGCCTGACGGGGTTCACAACATATCGTCGCGGGGAGGCCGACAGGGGCCACCACTGAACCGTTGGGTTGAGTACTCAACCCAACGGGAACGGAATTGTGCCGCAAGCCATGTCGGGGTTCAATCATTCAATTACATTTTTCATGTAAATCACACAATATTCTCCAACCGGAGGTGGAAATGCAGCTTTTCGTTGCATCAACTATTGTCTCGCCGCTCATCTGACCTGACAATAGCTGATTTGAATTTTGGATATTTATGTCAACAGCGTCTCATATTCATCTGCAGCGACTCGAAGCGGAAAGCATACGCATCCTTCGACAGGTGGCGACCGATTTTGAGCGACCGGTCCTGCTCTACTCTGTTGGCAAAGATTCGTCGGTGCTATTGCACCTTGCGATGAAAGCCTTCTATCCTGCGAAGCCACCGTTCCCCCTGCTTCATGTTGATACCACCTGGAAATTCAGGGAAATGATCGCTTTTCGGGATGCCACGGCAGAACGTCTCGGCCTGGAACTGATCGTGCACACCAACCCGGAAGGGCTTGCTGCCAATACCAACCCGTTTACTCACGGCAGTTCACGGTATACCGATATCATGAAAACCGAGGCACTCAGGCAGGCGCTTGATGCCGGCAAATATGACGCTGCCATTGGCGGCGCGCGCAGGGATGAGGAAAAATCCCGCGCCAAGGAACGCATATTCTCACACCGCGCCAAGGGCCATGTATGGGATCCGAAAAACCAGCGACCGGAACTCTGGTCGCTTTACAACACCCGTATCAACCCGGGTGAGAGCATGCGCGTTTTTCCCTTGTCCAACTGGACTGAAACGGATATCTGGGCGTATATCTATATGCAGGACATTCCGATGTCCGAACTGTACCTTGCCGCTGAGCGACCCGTGGTTGAACGCGATGGCGCCCTGTTTATGATTGATGATGACCGCTTTCCGCTCAATGAGGGTGAAAAGCCGGAAATGCGCTCTATCCGTTTCCGCACACTCGGATGCTACCCGTTGACTGCAGCCATAGAATCCACTGCCAGCACGCTGGCCGAAGTCATCCTTGAAATGCGCTCCACGCACTCCTCAGAACGCTCAGGTCGTTTGATAGACAAAGACCAGTCCGCCTCCATGGAAAAGAAGAAAAAGGAGGGGTACTTCTGATGTCATCCTCCAACAAAGCAAAACTCGACATGCAGCACTTCATCGAGATGGAAAGTACGAAAAGCATGCTCAAATTCATCACCTGCGGCAGCGTAGATGATGGTAAAAGCACCCTTATCGGCCGTCTGCTTTATGATTCCCAATTGCTCTATGATGACCAGTTGGAGGAGTTGAAAAGGGATAGTAAAGGCCGTCTTTCCACCGAAGAAGATATTGATTTTTCACTACTGGTCGATGGCCTTGCAGCAGAGCGCGAACAAGGCATTACCATTGATGTCGCCTATCGTTTCTTCTCAACATCCAGGCGCAAGTTCATCGTCGCCGACACACCCGGCCATGAACAGTACACACGTAATATGGCTACCGGCGCATCGACTGCCGAGGCGGCAGTATTGTTAATTGATGCCCGCCTGGGTGTCTCGACCCAAACCCGTCGTCACGCCTATATCCTGTCACTGGTGGGTGTTAAGCATATTGTGCTGGCGATCAACAAGATCGACCTGAAGGATTATTCACGCCAGCTGTTTGAAGACATTTGTGCAGAGTTTGAGGCGTTTTCCAAAAACCTCGGTTTTAGCAGCGTCTACGCCATTCCGATATCGGCGCTCAAGGGCGATAACATCACCACACTGAGTGATCGTATGCCCTGGTTCACAGACCAACCCCTGGTGACCTATTTGGAAAAACTGGACCCTAAACGGGACGATTCAAAGCTATTCCGTTACCCGGTACAACGTGTCACACGGCCTGACCTCAATTTCCGCGGTTACGCCGGAACCGTGGTGGGTGGTGAGATTGCAGTCGGCGATGAAGTGATGGTCGCAGCCTCATTAAAACGTAGTCGCGTCAAGGCAATCGTAACGATGAATGGTAACCTGCCACGCGCCGTTAAAGACGATGCGGTAACCCTGACACTTGAAGATGAAATTGATATTTCCCAGGGTGACGTTTTGCACAGACCGGGTGAAGCACCCGAGCGCAGCAACCAGTTCCAGGCTCACCTGATCTGGATGCATGAAGACCCGATGCTTCCCGAACGCAGTTACCTGATGAGAATCGGTACACAGACGACCTCGGTACAGATCACCGATCTGAAATATGCCATCAACATCAATACATCGGAACACCTGCCGGCAACCAAGGTCGATCTGAACGGTATCGCAGTGTGTAACTTTGCCAGTGCACAGGCCATCGCGTTTGACCCCTACGCTGAAAACCCTGAAACCGGCGCGTTCATATTGATCGACCGTATCAGTAACAGCACGGTTGGCGCCGGTATGATTGACTTTGGTCTGCATCGCGGACAGAACCTGTCGTGGCAGTCTTTTGAAATCAACCGTGAATCACGTGCGAAAATGAAACACCAGAAGCCCAAGGTGATCTGGTTCACGGGTCTGTCGGCTTCAGGTAAATCATCCATCGCCGATATCGTTGAACAAAAGCTTGCCGCACAAAACCGGCACACCTATTTGCTCGATGGTGATAATTTCCGACATGGGCTCAACAAGGATTTAGGGTTTACCGACGCCGACCGCGTGGAAAACATCCGCCGGGTTGCTGAGGTCGCCCGCCTGATGGCCGATTCGGGCCTGATCGTGATGACTGCCTTTATCTCTCCCTTCCGTCGCGAACGCAGGATGGCAAAGGACGTCGTCGGAGACATCGATTTTATAGAGGTTTACGTGGATACCCCGCTTGAAGTCTGTGAGGCGCGTGACCCCAAAGGTATGTACGCCAAGGCCCGCAGGGGCGAGATCCCGAACTTCACGGGTATCAGCTCACCTTATGAACCACCTGAAAGAGCTGATATCCACCTTGATGCCGGTGAACGCTCAGCTGAGGAACTCGCGGACGAGGTGTTAGAGAAATTACAGTTTGACTAAAGCGGGACTTCCTCAGGCCGGTTCGAGCAATTGGAAGATATTGAAATCTTCGTGGTCCTCATCGGGGACCATCTGGCCGAGCATGGATACGCCGGCTTCATGAACTGATTCGGGTCGTCCACTGATCAGCGGGTGCCAGTCCGCCAAACCCTGCCCGTTGGCCAGTCGCCGATAGGCACAACTGCCGGGCAACCAGTCAAAAGACTCAACATTGGCCGCGGTCAATTGCAGACAATCGGGGACCCTGGACAAACGATTCGTATAGTCCGAACAACGGCAGGTTGATATATCCAGTAACTGACAGGCGGTATTCGTATAGAAAATCTCGCCATCATCCTCGTCCTCAATTTTGTTCATACAACACAGGGCACAGCCATCGCAGAGTGATTCCCACTCGGTATTGCTCATTTGTTCCAGTGTTTTAGTTTTCCAGAATTGATCGGTCATCGTATTGATATTATGACAGGGTTTCAACACGACCCCCGAAATACCGGCTTCTAACGCAGGGCAAATGCACGCACCAACTGTGACTGTATCTTGCCAACATCCTGGCCAATCACGTCTTTGGGTATCTCCTTGATCACGGTTCTTTTGAGATCGGTGTTCAGGGATTTGCGTATGACGCCCAGAACGGCGGGCGCAGCCAGTAAAACCAATTGGGTAAAAGCACCCTTTAAATGTGCAGCCTGAAGCCTTTCGGCCATCTCTTTGACAAACCGCCTTCGTTGCTCCTCCTTTACACCGGTATTCGGCTCCATTGCGTGCCGTCCCGAGCCGGTGCTGTCAAAAGCCCTGCCGGGTGCATCTGAAATCAAGTCTCGCGGATGAGCTGTTCCCTCCTTGTTTGCCAACACATCGACCAGTAAAAGATTTCCAGGCATTTGGTCGCTCGAGTAAATCTGCGCCTCCGCCTGGTTTGCAACCAGAATCCAGATCATTTTCATAGGTTAAACTCCTGTCGGATGAAGCTCTTCACCCGGCTTGCAGAAACTCCTCCATCACTATATTTGAGCTGAAAAGTGCCAAAATAGTTTCAACCACTACCTGAAAGCCCTCCTAGCTTTTTAATCAAATCCACGGGAAACACGATGGTCGAGCTCTTGTCGCCAGCAATTTCTGTCAGGGTTTGCAAATAACGCAACTGGATTGCGTTGGGTTCGGCACTGAGCGTTTTCGCTGCCTCCACCAGCTCGGCCGCAGCCTGTTTCTCACCGGTGGCATGAATGACCTTGGCACGCCGCTGTCGCTCTGCCTCGGCCTGCGCGGCAATGGCGCGAATCATGCTCTCATCCAGGTCGACATGCTTGATCTCGACATTGGATACCTTGATACCCCAGGCATCGGTCTGCCGATCGAGGATTGCCTGGATATCCTGGTTCAGCGTATCGCGTTCAGACAGCATTTCATCCAGTTCGTGCTGGCCCAGCACCGAGCGAAGGGTCGTCTGCGCCAACTGGCTGATGGCATCCAGGTATTTTTCCACCTGGATGATCGCTTTCTCCGGATCAATGACCCGGAAGTAAACCACCGCGTTGACGTGTACCGAAACGTTGTCGCGTGAGATGACATCCTGTGTGGGCACATCCATCACGATAACCCTCAGGTCAACCCGCACCATTTGCTGAACTATGGGAATGACGATAATCAGCCCGGGGCCTTTGACCTTCCAGAACCGCCCAAGCTGAAAAATTACACCACGTTCGTATTCACGTAATATCCTGATCGCGCTGAAGATCAGCCCAAAGACGACGAACAAGACGATACCAACTGTATATTCGAACATGTCCCTTCTCCTTCATCAATTCATAAACCGACACTCACTCATCAGCGGGACGCACTTTCAGTGTGAGTCCATCAATCCCTGTCACCATGACCGCCTGCCCTTTGCGTATGGGTGAAACACTTAGCGCACTCCAGCGTTCGCTGTGCACAAATACCTCTCCCTCGTGGTAAACATCCGTCAGTGCAGTGCCTGATGCACCGATAAGCTGTTCCCGTCCGGAAACCACGGGTCTTAGCCTGGCCTTCAATGCAATACCAACAATACCCATCAGGCCAAGCGAACTGACCAGCGCCAATGCCCCGATCAATGGCCTCGACACCGCAAAGCCCGGTACATCGGTATCGATCAGGATGATCGAACCGATGACCAGCGATATAACACCGCCAATGCCCAACACTCCAAAACTGGGGACCACCGCCTCGCCAATCATCAGGATGATACCCAGGGCGAGCAATGCAAAACCCGCGTAATTCACAGGCAACATCTGAAATGCGTAAAGAGCGATGATCAGGCAGATAGCCCCGATCACACCGGGAAATATGGCACCCGGGTTATAGCCCTCTAAGAAGAGTCCGTAAATCCCGATCAATAAAAGCAGGTAAGCAACCGTCGGACTGGTAATGACGCCCAGCAATTCGGCTTTCCAGTCCGGTTCAAGTCGCTCCAGCACTAATGAAGCGGTGTCGAGGACCCAACTCCGGTCCCGCACGGTGATGGTTCTACCGTGTATCTGTTCCAGCAGGTCTTCGATGTCTGTCGCGATCAGATCGATCACGCCGATCTCCAATGCCTTTTCAGCGGTGATGCTTGCCGCCTCCCGCACCGCCAGTTCTGCCCAGTCTGCGTTTCGACCGTGTCTGTTTGCCAGACCACGCGCGTAAGCTACGGAATCGTTCACCGCCTTGCGCATCATGGTATTGCCGGTATCGGCCTCCGGTTTGGCATCTTCATCATTTTCACCCGGCCCCTGCTTTTGACCCGGTGGTTCACCGCCGATAATGGAAACAGGTGTGGCCGCACCGACATTGGTCGCAGGGCTCATAGCGGCGATGTGACTGGCATAGAGGATGTACATACCGGCACTGGCCGCGCGTGCGCCCCCGGGTGCAACAAATGTCGCCACCGGTACCGGTGAATTAAGAATGGCCTTTATGATATCCCGGGTGGACGCATCCAGACCGCCCGGTGTATCCATGCGAATGATCACCAGTTCGGCATTACGTTGTGTCGATTTCTCCAACGAATTGATAAGGTAGTCGGCGGTTGCCGGTCCGATCGGACCCTGGATATCAAGTAGTATGGCCTGCCGTTCAGCAGCGACGGCCAGGGTTTCTTCTGCAGATAATGTAGCCTGCTCATCCAGGGCGTTGCCGGGCGCGGGCATGAAGAGGGCCATCAGGAAGCAAATCCAGATATTCTTCATCTTGATGGAGGCATGGAAAAACATGCCCATCTTTAACAACTCCTTCTTTCGCCGATGGCCATGCGAAAGAGTCTGTGTCCGCTTTAATTTAAGCAGTTCTGGCGAACAAATTCCATCAAAACGCGAAAGTTAGAGCTAAAAGCGGGGCTTTAGATGATATGGATCAAAAGCCCACGATTTTATAAGAATCATGGCGAGACCGGCTACTCCAATTCAATGATCAGGTCACCCTGCCCGACCAACTCCCCTTCCCGCAGATGTATGGCTTTAATCGTGCTTTCGAACGGAGCCGTGATGGTGGTCTCCATTTTCATCGCCTCAATGACGAACACCGGCGTGTCCTTATCAACCACATCTCCCGCCTCAACAAGAACGGAGGCCAAGCGGCCCATCAGCGGCGAGCCGATCTCATTACGTTCCAGGGCTTTGCGGTGGGCCGCGGTCTTGGGCACGACCGTTTCGTCACGGATCTGTACGCTGCGAGCCTGGCCATTGAGGTCGAAGGTGACACGGCAAAAGCCATTTTCGTCGGTATGTGAACGGTAGACATAACGGATAACAATGGTTTTACCACGCTGTAACTTGACCAGGATTTCATCACCCTGTTTCAAGCCATAGAAAAAGGTCTGGGTGGGCAGGTAATGGACGTCACCGAATTCTTTCTGGTGCTCGTAGTAACCGCGAAAAACATCCGGATACATGACATAAGAAAGAAAATCGAGCTCCGTCAGGCTGTCATCAAACTCTTCTTTAAAAGCGGCAAACTCGATCTCGAAATCAACCGGGTCCAGCGCAGCACCCGGCGGGCCGTCCATGGGTTTTCTGCCCTTGAGCACCAGGTCGGAAAGCTCGGTGGGGAACCCACCCTCCATCTGACCCAGTTTACCTGAGAACAGGTCGATAACCGAGTCGGGAAATGCCAGCGTGTCACCCTGCCTCATCACGTCATTCTCATCCAGACCATTGGCTGTCATGAACATCGCCATGTCGCCAACGACCTTGGATGAGGGGGTAACCTTGACGATATCACCGAACATCCGGTTGACCACGGCATAGTTTTTCTTGATTGTTTCGAAGCGGTGCTCGAGACCCAGGGCAATGGCCTGTGGTCGTAAATTTGAGTATTGACCACCGGGAATCTCGTGCTCATAGACCTCCGCCGTACCGGCTTTCAGACCGGACTCAAACGGATAATAGTATTCCCGTACCGCCTCCCAGTAGTTGGCATACTGATTTAACGAGGCAAGATCGAACGGCTGTTCACGCTCATGACCCTTCATCACTGCAATCAATGAATTCATATTGACCTGTGATGTCAGGCCTGACATTGAGCTAAGGCAAACATCCACAATATCCACATTCGCTTCTATGGCCTTGAGCAATGTCGCACTTTGCATGGACGAGGTGTCGTGGGTATGCAGGTGTATGGGTATGTCGACCGCCGACCGCAGGGCCGGTATCAGTTTTTCAGCGGCATAGGGTTTGAGCAGACCGGCCATGTCCTTCAGTGCCAGCATATGTGCACCTTCATCTTCAAGACGCCGCGCCATATCAAGGTAATACTGCATGTTATAACGGTTACCCGGATCAGTATTGAGCACATCACCGCTATAACAGATGGTCGCCTCAGCGATTCCACCCGTCCTTTCGCGCACGATCTGAATCGACCGTTTCATGCCCTCAATCCAGTTCAAAGAATCGAAAATCCGGAAGACATCAATACCGTTTTCCCAGGATTTTTCAATGAATTTTTCAATGACATTATCCGGGTAAGCCTTGTAACCGACCGCATTCGAACCCCGGAACAACATCTGCAGGAGTATGTTGGGTACCGCCTGGCGCAGATCCTGCAAACGCTGCCAGGGACACTCACGCAAGAACCGTAATGAAACATCGAAGGTCGCACCACCCCACATCTCCAGCGAAAACACCTGCGGATTGGCCTTGGCAAAACCCTCCGCAACCGCCAGCATATCCAGTGCACGCACCCTGGTCGCGAGCAACGATTGATGCGCGTCACGCAAGGTGGTGTCGGTGTACATGATCTGTTTTTGCTGCCTGACCCAGCTACAGAAAGCTTCAGGACCCAATTCATCGAGCTTGTTCTTGGTACCCGCTGGAAATTCTGCCAGACGGTCGACATGCGGCACGGCCGCTTTGCGGAACGTCCGCTTTGGATCGATGAAGCTGACGTCCGGATTGCCATTGACTGTCAGGTTGGCAATGTAACGCAGTGTCTTGGTAGCGCGATCGAAGCGTTCGGAAATCTCGAATAATTCCGGGTGATTATCAATGAATGACACCGTGGCCTCGCCGGAAGCAAAGGTCGGATGACGCAATACATTTTGCAGAAAACCAATGTTGGTTTTAACACCGCGTATACGGAATTCGCGCAGCGCCCGGTGGTTGCGTGCAATCGCACCGCCCAGGGTCCGCCCCCAGGATGTCACCTTGACCAGCATCGAATCGAAAAACGGCGAGACGCGGGCACCGGTATAGGCTGCACCAACATCAAGACGAATGCCGAAACCGGCAGCACTGCGATAGGCGATCAAGGTGCCATAGTCAGGTTGAAACCCGTTCGCCGGATCTTCCGTCGTTATCCGGCACTGGATGGAATACCCGCGGCACTCAACATCATCCTGTGTCTTGATCCTGATTTCCGGGTCACTCAACAGACAACCACGTGCAATCTGAATCTGACTGCGAACGATATCGATACCGGTTATCTGCTCGGTGATGGTGTGCTCCACCTGGATACGCGGATTGACCTCGATAAAGTAGATGTTTTCCTGCTTGTCGACCAGGAACTCAACAGTTCCGGCATTGCTGTATTGAACATGCTGGGTGATCGCCAACGCATATTCGTATAACTTCTGCCGGGTCCCTTCACTCAACGCGTAGCTCGGCGCAACCTCTACCACTTTCTGGAAACGCCGCTGCACCGAACAGTCCCGCTCAAACAAATGCACCAGGTTGCCATCATTGTCACCCAGTATCTGGACCTCAATATGCTTCGGTGATTCGATGAATTTCTCAAGAAAGACGGTATCGTTGCCAAATGCCTTGGCCGCCTCGCTTCGTGCGTCTGTATAGGCAGTCTGAAGCTCATCTTCGCTACGAATCACACGCATTCCGCGTCCGCCGCCACCGGCAGTCGCCTTCAGCATTACCGGGTAACCGATACGTTCAGCCTCGGACCTTGCTATTTCTACGTCATCCAGTTCCTCCTGGCTGTCTTCAATAACCGGAATACCGGCGGCGACCGCGTTGGCCTTCGCCTGCACCTTGTCACCCAGCATGGCCATGGCCTCCGGAGTCGGGCCCACGAAGACGATGTCTTCTTCTCTGCAGCGACTTGCGAAGTCAACATTTTCTGACAGGAAACCGTAACCGGGATGAATCGCATCCACCTGGTTCAGCTTGGCAACTTCAATGATCGCGTCAATATCAAGATATGGCTTGAGCGGCTCATCATCCTCACCAATCTGGTAGGCCTCATCAGCCTTGTAACGATGTGGCGAAAAACGATCCTCATGGGTATACACACTGACGGTGCGAATCCCCAACTCGGATGCAGCCCTCAGAATACGTATGGCGATTTCACCGCGATTGGCGACGAGTATTTTATCGAATTTTCTGCGCATTAGAGCTTTCCCGGATGCAGTCTGAATTGATGCATTGATAGTAATACCTTGCCTTCAACATGGGTATTACTTTTAAGTACAAAAATGAACGGTTATGTTCAGGATGAACGGTATTTCGCGAGGGAGCACATGGATGTGCGGCGCGATTGTGTCAATTTTGCACAGGGTTTCTTAATCAGCATGGGAGCCAAGGTGGCGTGGTCCCTGTTTCAGGACATGCCACAAGCACATCCCTGTGGGCGCGGACTCGGCTTCCTGCCTCGTACGGTCCTGAAACAGGGACCACACCCCCTCGGCTCTGTGGGCAAATTAGATACTGTGGATTCTGATAGATATGTATGGCCTACGAATGAAGCTGAAGTGAGAATGCATCTGTCAGAAACCACTCCACT
>Ga0316197_10000984_pt1 | contig 20241 bp, 16 predicted proteins | sample OudBiesiAoxic_MG_FD_204939 | JGI IMG/M metagenome (GOLD analysis project Ga0316197, IMG submission 204939) | Coastal sediment microbial communities from Oude Bieten Haven, Netherlands - site A oxic | ecosystem: Environmental > Aquatic > Marine > Coastal > Sediment | place: Netherlands... | reverse complement strand
AATGTAGCACCGGGGATCATTGACATTAAACCAACGATCATTACGATATTAAACAGCAATGCCGTATTAGCAATGGCACCAAATTTACGGTAGTAGAAAAACATAAACAGAACAACGGCTAACAAACCGTATACCATCGCTTTTATACCATTATCGATATTTTGTTTACCAAGGCTTGGGCCGATTGTGCGCTCTTCAACAATTTGAATCGGTGCAATTAAGGCACCGGCACGTAGCAATAACGCTAAGTTATGTGCTTCGGCGGCATTGTCTAAACCAGTAATACGGAAACTACGGCCAAGTTGCGCTTGAATAGTTGCAACATTAGCAATCTCTTCGCGCTTCTCAATCTCAGTTTTCCCATTGGCTTTCTTTTTACCAGTAGGCAAATACTCAATAAATAGAGTGGCCATCGGCTTACCAATATTATCTTTGGTAAAGCGTGACATTTTACTACCACCTTGTGAATCAAGTGAGATATTTACCTGTGCACGGCCATACTCATCTAGGCTAGATTGTGCATCAACAATATGGTTACCAGTTAAGATAATACTCTTTTTAATCACATGAGGACGACCATCACGCTCTTTATAGACAACACTTGAAGAAGGTAAACGACCCGCTAATGCATCATTAATGTCGGTTGTTGAGTCAACAGGGTGAAACTCCAAGGTTGCAGTAGCCCCTAAAATCTCTTTAGCACGAGCGGTATCTTGAACACCAGGCAATTCAACAACAATGCGGTCTGCGCCCTGTCGTTGAACTAGCGGCTCTGCGACACCAAGTTCATTAACACGATTACGTAGAATGCTTAGGTTTTGTTGTAACGCATCCTCTTTTGTCGCTTTTAATTTTTCTTCGCTCATCTCAACTGTTAATACAAATTCACTATTTTGTTGTTCATCGACAAAAGAGTAACCCGGATTGATTGGTTTTAGATATGCGACAGCTTTATCAAGAATATCTTGATCATTGAAACGAAGCACTACCCCAGTTTCTGTGTTCGCTTTACGAATTCCTCGAAAACGAATTTTCTGCTCACGAAGCTCAGCACGGAAATCCTGTACCATCTGCTCCTGTGCTTTAGAAACAGCCTCATCCATGTCCACTTCCATTAAGAAATGTACACCACCACGTAGATCTAGACCAAGCTTAAGTGGCGCACCACCAAGTGCTTCTAACCAATCAGGAGTGGCTGGTGCTAGATTAAGTGCACTGACAAAACCATCACCTAGTTGTTCCCCAATCACTTCACGAGCAATAAGTTGGTCTTCACTTGATGTCAGACGAACGAGTATTTGTCCATTTTCTAAAACGGTGCTTTTCGGGGAAATGTTAGCTTTGCTTAATAACGTTTCAACTTGCTCAAGAGTCGCAAGTTCAACTTTAGCACCACGGGTTGCAGAGATTTGAATGGCAGGATCTTCGCCATATAAGTTAGGCGCTGCGTAAAGTAAACTGATCAGCACAATCGCGCCAAGCAGAATATACTTCCACATAGGGTATTTATTTAACACAATACAGTCCTTTATATGCTGCCAACAGGAATAAATATTGGCATAGAAAAGAGCGAAACCGTTGCCGATTTCGCTCTATTTATTAAATAGATTTTAGAGTGCCTTTTGGTAGCACAGCTGAAATAAAATCTTTTTTAAGTGAGATAACGTTATTCTCATTTAGTTCGATTTGAACGTATTCGTTTTCTGCATTGATTTTAACGATACGTCCAATTAAACCACCTGAAGTTAAAACTTCATCGCCTTTACCCATACTTTCCATCAGGTTTTTATGTTCTTTAGTACGGCGCGCTTGTGGGCGATAGATCATAAAGTAAAAAATACCTGCAAAGATAAGCATCATAAACAGAAAAGAAAAACCGCCGGCTTCAGGTGCTTCCGATGCTGCGTGTGCTTGTGAAATGAAAAAACTCATTTAAAAATCCCCTGTAAAATAAAATTAAAAGTTGGTAATTATAATGTGACTATCAGCTGCAATTAAATAAATTCATTTTGTTGCTGCTTACGTCCCTAAAAAGAGACGTAAAATTAGTCATCTTCTTATACTTCGTCAATAACTGGTTTTTCAACACCGATGCGTTTATAAAAAGTATCAACGAATTGGTCTAATGTACCTTGCTCGATGGCATCACGCAAACCTTTCATTAAACGTTGGTAGTAACGTAAGTTATGGATCGTGTTTAGGCGTGCACCCAAGATTTCTCCACATTTGTCAAGGTGATATAGGTATGCACGGGTGTAATTTTTACATGTATAACAATCACATTCTGCATCTAAAGGACTTGTATCTTCACGATGTTTAGCGTTACGAATTTTAACGACACCATCCGTTGTAAATAGATGACCGTTACGTGCATTACGCGTAGGCATAACACAATCGAACATATCAACACCACGACGAACACCTTCAACTAGATCCTGTGGTTTACCAACGCCCATTAAATAGCGAGGTTTGCCTTCAGGTATTTTGGTCGTAACGTGATCTAAGATACGGTGCATATCTTCTTTTGGCTCACCAACGGCTAAACCACCAACGGCGTAACCATCAAAACCGATTTTTTCAAGACCAGCTAATGATTCATCACGTAGGTGCTCGTAACAACCGCCTTGAATAATACCAAACAGTGCATTTGGATTTTCTTGTTCATCAAAACGTTGACGACTACGCTCAGCCCAACGTAATGATAATTTCATTGAAATATCCGCTTCTTGCTCAGTCGCAGGGTACGGCGTACATTCGTCAAAGATCATCACAATGTCCGAACCCAGGTCGTATTGTACTTCCATTGAAATTTCTGGTGATAAAAATACTTCATCGCCGTTAACCGGGCTACGGAAGTAAACACCTTCTTCTTTAATTTTACGCATTTTACCAAGGCTAAATACTTGGAAACCACCCGAATCAGTTAAAATAGGACCATTCCATTTCATAAAGTCATGTAAATCGCCATGTTGCTTTATTACTTTTTGCCCAGGACGAAGCCATAGGTGGAAAGTATTACCTAACAAGATTTCAGCACCCGTAGCATCAACCTCTTCGGGTGTCATCCCTTTCACAGTGCCGTAGGTACCTACGGGCATGAATGCAGGCGTTTCTACTGTACCGCGTTCAAAGGTTAAACGTCCACGACGAGCGCGACCATCGGTACCTAACAGTTCATATTTCATTTTCATTTTCATTCCTCGTCGGAAAAACAGTCCGACTATTGCTGTTTAAATTACTGTTATTTAAAATTTTATACTAAGTTGTTACCGTTTTGGGCTGATAGCATATATCTCGTCGTTATTTAGCCTCTTTATTGGTCAAAAACATCGCATCACCATAACTAAAGAAACGGTACTTTTCTTGGATAGCAACTCTATATGCATTATCAATATGCTCTTTTCCTGAAAATGCGCTAACTAACATTAAAAGTGTTGATTCCGATAGGTGAAAGTTTGTCAACATCGCATCAACAACTTGAAATTTATAACCAGGATAGATAAAAATATCGGTCTCTGCAAAATAGGGTGCGAGTTGTGCACCTTTTGCAAGGGTCGCCGCTGCGGCACTTTCAATAGAACGAACCGAAGTTGTTCCGACTGCAATCACGCGCCCCCCCTTTTCCTTAGTAGCGATAACCTTATCAACCACCTCCTGAGAAACTTGAGCAAGTTCACTGTGCATATGGTGATCTAGAATATTATCAACTTTAACAGGTTGGAAAGTGCCTGCGCCAACATGCAGGGTAACAAAGGCTAAGTCAGCCCCTTTTTGCTTTATTTTTTCTAAAATATTTTCATCAAAATGCAAGCCCGCAGTTGGTGCAGCAACCGCGCCAGGATTTTTATTGTAAACGGTTTGATAACGCTCTTTATCCGCATCTTCATCTGGTCTGTCAATATAAGGTGGTAGTGGCATATGACCGATATTTTCTAATACTTGTAGAACAGATTGTTCGTTATCAATATGAATTTCGAAGAGTGGTCCTTGGCGCTGAACCATCACAGCATCAACGCTGTTTTCTAGACGTAATTTACAGCCTGGCTTTGGAGACTTTGAGCTACGCACATGCGCAATAAAGCTAGTTTCATCTAATACACGCTCTACTAAAACTTCAATTTTACCTCCCGTCTCTTTCTCACCAAATAAACGCGCAGGAATAACGCGGGTATCGTTGAATATAAGCAGATCATCTTTATTGATCAGTTCAATAATATCGGGGAATTGGAGGTGATTGATTTCGCCAGAAAGACCATCTAATGAAAGCAAACGGCTACCACCTCGTTCTGCTTTTGGGTAACGAGCAATTAATGATTCAGGTAATTCAAAAGAAAAATCAGAGACTTTCATGAGTAGGTTCCGCAAAAATAAATCGAGGATTATACCCTACTAGGGTAGCTCTGCAACAGCCTTAGCGGCTAGGATGGATTAAATAGTACAAAAGCGAAGATGTTTATCACCTTCGCCATTATAAATTGTGCACAAAAGCATCGTTATTCTGCTAATAACGAATTTAGTTCCTCTTCGGTAGCATGGCGTACATCGACACCTTCCACCAAATAAACGATCTGCTCACATAGATTTTGGCACCGATCCCCAATGCGTTCAATTGAACGCGCAGAAGCTAATACTTTAAGAATAAAAGGAATAGAGCGTGGATCTTCCATCATAAAGGTCATTAATTCACGTAGGATACTTTCATATTGACGGTTAACTTTTTTATCTTCGTTATGAATTGCAATAGCGGCTTTCATATCTAAGCGTGTAAAGGCATCCAGAGAATTATGTAACATCTTCAGTACAATCTGTCCCATATTCTCAAGACCAATTAATGATGGTACCTCTTTTCCATGGTTTTCAATCACCATCGAGGCAATGCCAGCAACGCCATCACCGATACGCTCAAGCTCAGTAATAGTTTTCATTATGGTTAGAATCAATCGTAAATCAGTTGCAGCAGGTTGACGTTTTGCGATAATACGAGAGCACTCCTGGTCAACATTAGACTCAAATTGATTCACCTCTTTATCTTTAGCGATTACTTTACGTGCGAGGTCAACATTGTTATCAGCCATCGCATTTAAAACATCACTTAGCTGCTGTTCAATCAATCCGCCCATTTGCATAACTTGATTACGTACACTTTCTAATTCACTATTAAACTGACCTGATATATGTCGGTTAAGATCTAACGTTTCCATGATTTATCCCTTTTACAAATTCTATATTTTAATTATTAATTAGGCAGTCGCTTAGGACTAGGTCATTTAGGTTAACGACAACAAAAAAGTGCGCAGTTTAGCTTGTCTAAATATGTACTTTAACGCAGTTAACCCAAAGCGTGACATACTAGGTGAATACTAGCCGTAGCGTCCTGTTATATAGTCTTCAGTTTGTTTTTTGCTTGGCGTAGTAAACAATGTATTAGTATCAGCATACTCAATCAATTTACCCATATACATAAATGCAGTTTGATCTGAAACGCGCGCCGCTTGTTGCATATTATGGGTTACGATAACCACGGTAAACTTTGCTTTTAACTCAGTAATTAACTCTTCAATGGTCAGTGTTGAGATAGGATCCAGTGCTGACGTAGGCTCATCAAGTAGCAATACTTCTGGTCCAATTGCAATCGCGCGAGCAATTACAAGACGCTGTTGTTGCCCGCCTGACAAACCAAAAGCATTATCATGTAAACGATCTTTTACCTCATTCCATAACGCTGCACTGCGTAATGAGCTTTCAGCTGCTTCATCTAATTCACGACGATCCTTAATGCCTTGTAAACGTAACCCGTAAACCACATTTTCGTAAATGGATTTTGGAAATGGATTTGGGCGCTGAAATACCATACCAACTCTACGACGTAAGGCGGCAACATCTACTGACTTATCGTAGATATTTGTACCTTGCAATTCAATGCGGCCATCTACTTTACAGATATCGACAAGGTCGTTCATGCGGTTAATACAACGCAATAGGGTTGACTTACCACAACCAGAAGGTCCGATAAAAGCAGTGACTTTACCCTTGGGTATTTTCATCGACACATCATAAAGCGCTTGTTTATCACCGTAATAGAGATCTAAGTTTTTAACTTCTAATGCTGTATTTTCAGCCGTGAGGCTTGTTAATACATCTGCTTCTGTTGCTGATTTTGGTAATGTAATCATTTTATTTTCCTACAAATTCTTTTAAAAAATACGTTAATTAATCTAATTGCTATTTATTAGTGCTCTAATGCACGATATTTTTCACGTAAATTATTACGAATGGCTATTGCCGCTAAGTTCAAACCGATAATAACGGTAACTAATAAAAATGAAGTCGCATAAACTAATGGTCTTGCAGCTTCAACGTTTGGACTTTGGAAACCTACATCGTAAATATGAAAACCTAAGTGCATAAATTTGCGTTCTAAATGCAAGTAAGGAAAATTGCCATCCACAGGTAATGCAGGGGCCATTTTTACAACACCTACCAACATCAATGGTGCCACTTCTCCGGCTGCACGCGCAACCGCAAGAATAAGTCCGGTCATAATTGCAGGGCTTGCCATTGGCACGATGATACGCCACAGTGTTTCTGATTTTGTTGCCCCCAATGCTAATGACCCCTCACGAAGTGTACTCGGAATTCGACTTAAGCCCTCTTCTGTTGATACGATAACAACAGGCAGCGTTAAAATAGCAAGGGTAAGTGCAGACCATAAAACACCTGGCGAACCAAAGGTTGGTGAAGGTAAAGCTTCTGGGTATAACAGTTCATCAATGCTGCCGCCAACAATATAAACAAAGAAACCTAAACCAAATACTCCATAAACAATAGAAGGTACGCCCGCTAAATTAATTACCGCTATACGGATAAATTTAGTGAGACTATTCTTAGGTGCATATTCATGTAAGTAAATAGCAGCAACAACACCAAAAGGAGTTACAATTACCGCCATCAACATCACCATAAAGACAGTACCAAAGATAGCAGGAAATACGCCCCCTTCAGTGTTTGCTTCACGAGGATCATCACTAACAAATTTAGCAGTTTGATGGAACCAATGCTGAATTTTCTCTGTAAACGTCATTTTATTCGGGAAATGAAAGTCCAATATTTTAGCAATTGGCATAACAACTTCACGCCCACTCATATCAGTGATAACAATAGAGTCACGTTGCGCTTGTGTTCTATAAGCAAACAGTTGATCTTCTAATACCAAATACTCATCACGAAGTAGCTGACCCTGGCGATCCAATTCGGCATCTTTCTCTGCGCTTAATAACCCTTGTAAGTTTAATTTACGTTTTTGAAGCCTAATTTTTTCAAGCTCGAAATTTATGCGGCCAATATCTCCCTTTAAAAGATCATTTTCTAGATCTTTAAGATCACGAGTCACATCTAATCGAATGGCAAATTCATCTTCTAATTGTTCAGCATTAAGTGCTAATGATGTCCCATTTTCTTGAATCGCTTTAAGGTAGCCATAGAAGTTACCATTTTTAGTACGCTCCAATACCACAACATCTGACGGTATATGCTTACCTGCGATAGTTGTTTCTAATATCCACTGGAAATCAAGATCAACATATTCACGATTACCAACTTTTATAAGATAACGCTCTAATGTATCTCCTCTACCTTCTAAGCCAGTTATTCCCGCTTCAAGAAGTTGTTGTTTAAGTACAGTTTCACTGTCATAAATTTCACCAATTACATTACTGTGTACGCCTTGTGTATCAACCATATCGAATTCATATACAGTTGCAGGCCAGAAGAAACTTAATCCTCTCCAACCAATCAAAACAAACAATCCGATCACCATGATCAAACTTAAACTTACAGCACCACCGGTCATCCAAATCCAAGGGGTACCTGATTTAAACCACTTATTCATAAAATATCCTATTAACTCTTTGCTGTTATCACGTTGCGATTTTTACTGTTTTAAACTTAATTACAAGTTCGAATACTTCTCACGTAATCGTTGACGTACTAATTCAGCGACAGTGTTAAATACGAAAGTGAATAAAAACAAAACAAAAGCGGCCAAAAATAGTACGCGATAATGAGAACTTCCTACTTCAGACTCTGGCATTTCAACAGCAATATTAGCTGAAAGAGTACGCATGCCTTCAAAAATATTCCAATCCATGATCGGAGTATTACCTGTTGCCATCAATACAATCATCGTTTCACCTACAGCACGACCTGTTCCCATCATAACTGCAGAGAAGATACCCGGGCTCGCCGTCAAAATAACAACCTTAGCTAAGGTCTGCCAAGGTGTAGCACCTAATGCGAGTGATCCCATAGTTAAACTTTTTGGTACACTGAAAATAGCGTCTTCAGCAATAGAATAGATTGTTGGAATAACCGCAAAACCCATCGCAATCCCGACAATTAAGGAGTTACGCTGGTCAAAATTAATGCCAAGTTCATTAGTAAGATACATACGTGTATCACCATTGAATAACCACAGCTCCAATGTGCCGCTAAAACTCATTGACATATATCCAGCGAACACTAAAACAGGAATAAGAATCAATGGATGAATTCCCTCTGGAATAGCTTGTTTAATATTATTTGGTAACAAGGTCCAAAGTGCTGCTGTTACAAAGATACTAAGTGGCAAGCTTATCAATAACAGGATGATGCCCGGCAAATGACTTTCGACAAATGGTGCAAGCCAAAGTCCGGCTAAGAAACCTAAAATTACTGTTGGTAATGCTTCCATTATCTCAACGGTCGGCTTCACATAAGAGCGGATAGAAGATGACATAAAATAAGCGGTATAGACGGCACCTGAAATTGCAATTGGTACCGCAAACAGCATTGCATAGAATGCCGCTTTAATCGTACCAAATGAAATAGGAACAAGGCTCATTTTAGCTTCAAAATCATCACTTGCAGACGTTGATTGCCATAAATAAGCGGATTCAGGATAGCCTTCATACCATACTTTTTGCCAAAGCGCAGACCAAGTAATTTCAGGATGTTCGTTATCTAAATGATATAAGGTTACCTGTTGAGAATCGACAACCAGTAAAGCATTCGCACGTGGTGAAAAAGCCACTGCTAGGTTTTCATTATCACTCACTTTTTCATTTAAAAGACGCGTATTACCGGTCGTATGAAAAATGGATAGATAACCTTGCTTATCCGTTGTAACAAAACCTTTACGGAAATACTCAGGCACAATATCAACAACATTTGCATTGGCGTTAAAATCACGAATGAAAGTAAATCTACGTTTATTATTTTTTAACACTTCAAACCACTGGCTCACTACGCCATTTTCATTAGCAACAATTAATGAACTCGCTCCCGTTAAAAGTTGCATATTTGATACGTGGCTGTTTGCAGCATTAATGGCCATTGCAGACTTAAGACGTATATCATCGGTATTTGAGATATCGTAAACAATTAAGTTATCATTGGATCGAATGAATAGATTTTTAAAGTCTGGACTTAATAACATCTGTGAAACATGACTTGGCATAGAAGGTAACTCGACCCAATTAGTTTCCCAGATCGTCTCTTCGGTCATCATATCTTCAGTAGCAGACATCGTGACAAGCAGTCCACGATTATCAGCAGTTACTGCAGCGATCGCAGCAAAATCTTCTGACAATTCAAAACTAACAACATCAATCGCATTACCCTGTGGGTCAATTTCGAGTAATTGTTCACCAAAAGGATAGCTGATACGAGGTGAAATAAGGCGCTGATCATTTGGATAACTGGTATCAAACTCAGGCTTAAATATGATTGCCTGACCAGATTGGTTAGTAAATAGATGGGTATTATGACGAGGTGAAGTTTGTGCAAAAGAAACGGGATTATTTACAATATTTTTTTGAAGTAAAACATCACCAAGATCATGCTCGCGTAGCGAAGTAAAAGTAATCATTCCCTGTGCATCAATCTGATAGCTAATATCGTTTTGCTCATCAAGCCCAAGTGCATGTATTGGAACATGCTTACTCTGTGTAAAGCGTTGTTCTACCTCTATTGATACCGGAGCAAAAATAGGCATTACTACATACAGTAGGTAGCCAAATATGAGTAATAAGGTGACTAAAACTAAGCCACCTCCACTACTGATACTGTATTTCACCAGTTTATCTTTAATTACGCGCTTTTGGTCCGCGCGTAATCGATTTGACAAGTCACTTTGCATTAAAAACTCTCCAGTATTATTGATGCTGAGGAGTATATTACGCTTTTGTGACAGTTATATTACAAGCATATCTTTATATGATTTATCGGTTATTTTATAGCGGTTTTAATTTGCCTTTAGCATCACTTAACTGTTTATAACCTTTTTTCGACATGAACTGCTTCAATTCTGTTTCTATACGGTCAAAACAAGTAGCCCCTTCCTTTTCAAAGCAAGTTGCAATTTGGACTGCATCAGCTCCTGCAAGTAGATATTCAAAAGCATCAATACCATTTTTTATACCACCGACACCGATAATTTGTACATCTTTAGGTAGTAACTCTCTAAAAGCACGAACATTAGCGAGTCCAATTGGCTTGATATAATCACCACAAAGACCACCAAATCCACCTTTAGGTTTAATAATCGGAGATTCTGTTTCTGGATCGATAATCAACGTATTACCTATCGAGTTAACACAGGTGATAAATTTTACAGGGAATTTTTTTAAAATATCTGCCATTGCTATAAAGTGAGACATATCAAAGTAAGGCGCTAACTTTATACCGATGGGTTTTTCACCCAATACAGTTAACGCTGCAAGTGCCGTCTCGACTTGTTCAAAATCATAAGCCACTTGTGCTTTGCCTGGAATATTCGGGCAGGAAAAATTTACTTCGATTAAATCAACGTCACTGTTTTGAAATGCGCTTACCATCTCAATATTATCTTCAATGCTAAAGCCAGAAATACTCACTACAACAGGTTTGTTGAGTGTTTTTAACTGTGGAACCATCTTAAGATAGGCTTTGTAACCTAGATTTGGTAAACCCATTGATTGGATGGATCCCAATGGTAAATCACTATATCTAGGCTCTGGATTACCTTCACGAAATTCCATCGTACAAGATTTAGTGACGATTGCACTAGATGCAGATTTTCCGATAACTTCAAGTTCATCCCATGTAGTACATTTAGGGCCTGAAGCATTCATAAGGTAACTGTTCAAGTTAACGCCAGCAATATTTGTTGATAGATCTACACTCATTTCACTCTCCGATGATTAATTTCGCGCTAAGTGTATTACAGATCACATTTTCTATTTTGATTAAAAACAAAAAAGCCAATCAAATGATTGGCTTATAATAATTATTGAATGTTTAGATTAGCTATTAGTCTAATAGCTTATGTAATAGTTTACCTAGTCGTGCAATTCCTTCCTCAATAACCTCTGGATCAACACTTGAAAAGTTTAACCTTAGTGTGTTCATGCCACGTTTGGTAACATAAAAGGGGTCACCAGGTACAAAAGCAACTTTTTGTTCAATTGCTTTATCAAAAAAGTCCATTGCTGATAGAGAGTCAGGTAATGTAACCCATAGGAACATCCCCCCCTCAGGGTTTAAATAAGTGACTTGCTCAGGGAAGCAACGTTTGATTGCGTTTTCCATAACTAGTTTTTGTTTGCCATAAACCGCAATAATTTTTTTAATATGTGCTTGTAGATCATTATCTTGTAAAAAACGGTGCAGTACACGTTGGCAAAAATAGTTAGAATGCAGATCACCTGCTTGTTTCGCAATGACCAATTTTTCCATCAATGGTTTCGGTGCAACAATCCAGCCTAAGCGGAATGAGGGTACAACAATCTTAGAAAATGAACCTAATAATATAGTTTGCTCGGGTAATAAAGTTTTAAATGATTTTTTCTCTTCACCTGCAAAACGGAGATCACCGTAAGGGTTATCTTCAATTAACAATGTCTTAGTTTTACTTAAGCAGTCAGCAACAGCTTGACGGTTTTCATTAGTATAAGAGATACCAGATGGATTTTGAAAATTCGGTACTGTGTACATTAACTTTGCTTTACTATTTATTAATGCTTTTTTAAGTGCATCAATGTCCATGCCATCTTGACCAACAGCAACCGAATTAAATTTTGCAAGATAGACTTCAAATGCTTGAATTGCGCCTAAATAACCAGGCTCCTCAATTAAAACCTCATCCCCTTCATTAACGAGTACTTTCCCCAATAGGTCTAACCCCTGTTGAGAACCGTTTGTAATTAATATTTCATCAACATTTACATCAATACCTTTACGCTTATAGTCAGCAGCAATCATTTCACGTAGTGGTAGATAACCTTCAGTACCAGTGTATTGCAAGATATCTTTACCGTCGTCGTTAAAGATATCGTTAGTTGCTTTTTGCAACGCTTCAACAGGAAAAAGATCGCGATTTGGTAGACCACCTGCAAAAGAGATAATTTTTGGATCAACAGCGACTTTTAATATTTCACGTATAAATGAAGGCGGCACGCTAGAGATTCGGTTTGAGAAAAGTTCATTCATATAAATTATCCATAATTACGATTATTAAACTGAGTTGTTATTTTTATGTTATTTACCTTGAAATAACAAGCGTTAAGATAAAAAAAAAGGAGACATAATGTCTCCTTTATAAATCTTTTACTAATCAATAATGATTAAGCAAGTGCTTTTTTAGCTACTTCAACTAAATGAGCAAATGTTGCTTTATCAAATACTGCGATATCAGCAAGGATCTTACGATCGATTTCAACAGAAGCCTTTTTAAGACCATTGATGAAACGGCTGTAAGATAGACCGCTAACACGAGATGCAGCATTAATACGCGCAATCCATAGTTGACGGAAAACACGTTTACGTTGACGACGGTCACGGTAAGCGTATTGGCCTGCTTTAGTTACTGCTTGTACTGCTACACGATAAACACGTGAACGAGCACCGTAATAACCTTTAGCTTGTTTTAAGACTTTTTTATGACGTGCACGAGCTTGTACACCGCGTTTTACTCTTGGCATTTTTTAATTCCTTACTTAAGCGAATGGTAACATTCTGTTAACACTAGGTACATCTACTTTTGCTACCATGCTTTGTGCACGTAGGTGACGCTTACGCTTAGTAGATTTCTTAGTAAGGATGTGACGTAAATGTGATTGTTTACGTTTAAAGCCGCCAGAAGCAGTCTTTTTAAAGCGCTTTGCAGCACCTTTGTTCGTTTTCATTTTAGGCATTGCGAACTCCGCATTGTTCTAAGTTAATATAAACCAGTAAGGCGAGCCGAAAAATCGGCTACTTTATGCCTTAGCTAGCACGTTTAGGGCCAAGTACCATCACCATTTGTCGACCTTCCATTTTCGGGAAAGATTCAACATTAGATATCTCCGCTAAATCCGCTTTAATACGGTTTAGTAGATCTAATCCAAGTGATTGGTGTGCCATTTCACGACCACGATAACGTAGTGTTACTTTAGCCTTGTTACCCTCAGATAAAAAGCGAGTCAGGTTGCGTAGTTTTACCTGATAATCGCCTTCGTCAGTTCCAGGACGGAATTTAATTTCCTTCAGCTGGACTTGAACCTGTTTTTTCCGCTGTTCTTTTGCGGATTTGCTCTTTTCATAAAGAAACTTGCCATAATTCATGATGCGACAAACTGGTGGCTCTGCATTTGGGCTTATCTCAACTAAGTCAAGACTCTGTTCAAATGCCATGTTTTTAGCTTCTTCTAAAGAAACAACACCAACTGGCTTGCCTTCTGAGTCTGACAAACGAACTTCTGTTCCAGTTATCTCTTCATTCAAGCGATGTTTATTGCCCTGTTGTGGGGCTTTTCTTGCACCTTTTATAACAATTCTCCTATGTATAGTTATTTACGTGTGATGATTTCTTCTTTGATTTGGTTAACAAAGTCATCGACTTTAAGTTTACCTAAATCATCACCTTTTCGTGTTCTAACAGCAACTTCATTTGCTTCTACTTCTTTATCACCAATGACAAGTAAGTAAGGAACACGTTTTAATGTATGCTCGCGGATTTTAAAGCCTATCTTCTCATTTCTCAAGTCCGAAATGGCTCTAATTCCCGCTTTTTTCAATTTTTTTACAACTTCTTCAACAAAATCCGACTGTTTATCAGTAATATTCATCACAACGACCTGTTGTGGTGATAACCATGTTGGATAAATGCCTGCGTACTCTTCGGTTAAAATACCAATGAAACGCTCTAATGAACCAAGAATTGCACGATGGATCATAACTGGCGTATGACGTTCGTTATCTTCACCAACATAAGTTGCGTCTAAACGACCAGGCATTGAGAAGTCGAGTTGTATTGTACCACATTGCCACGCACGTCCTAGACAATCATACAAAGTAAATTCGATTTTAGGGCCATAAAAGGCACCTTCACCTGGTAAGTACTCAAATTTGATGTCGTTTTCGTCTAAAGCGTTGGCTAATGCCGCTTCTGATTTATCCCATGTTGCATCATCACCCACACGTTTTTCTGGACGAGTCGATAATTTAACCACGATATCTTCAAAACCAAAGGTTTTATAACATTCGAATACCATGTTGATACAAGCAGATACCTCTTCAAGGATTTGCGCTTCTGTACAGAAGATATGTGCATCATCTTGAGTAAAGCCACGTACACGCATTAAACCATGCAATGAACCCGATGGTTCGTTACGATGACAAGAACCAAATTCAGACAGACGTAATGGCAAGTCACGGTATGATTTTAGACCTTGATTGAAGATCTGTACATGTCCAGGACAGTTCATCGGTTTAATTGCATAATCACGGTTTTCACTACAAGTACAGAACATGCCGTCCTTGTATTTATCCCAGTGACCCGACTTTTCCCATAATGAACGATCTAGAATCTGTGGTGCTTTTACTTCTTGGTAGTTATATGCAACCGTTTGTTCACGAATGTAGTTTTCAAGCTCACGATAGATAGTCCAACCGTTTGCGTGCCAGAATACCATACCCGGTGCTTCTTCTTGCATATGGTAAAGATCTAACTGTTTACCAATTTTACGGTGATCACGTTTTGCAGCTTCTTCTAAACGCTTTAGGTAAGCTTTAAGTTGTTTTTTATCAGCCCATGCAGTGCCGTAGATACGTTGCAGCATTTTATTATCTGAATCGCCACGCCAATATGCACCAGCAACTTTCATCAATTTGAAGTATTGGCTGAATTTCATCGTTGGTACGTGTGGGCCACGACACATATCGATGTATTCTTCATGATGGTACAGACCAGGGCGGTCGCTCGCATCAATACCTTCAAGAATTTCTAACTTATAAGGTTCTTCTCGTTCAGCAAAAACAACTTTAGCTTCTTCAACTGATACTTTTTTCTTAATAACGCTGTAATTGGTTTTTACTAGTTTGTTCATTAGCTTTTCAATTTTAGCTAACTCTTCATCGTTAATTGTCACATCAACGTCGATATCATAGTAGAAACCATTATCAATGGTTGGTCCAATGGCCATTTTAGCTTGAGGATAAAGCTGTTTTACAGCATGCCCTAATAGATGCGCACATGAGTGACGTAAAATTTCTAAACCTTCGTCATCTTTAGCGGTAATAATTGAGATATTGGCATCGTTTTCGATAGGGTCACAAGCGTCAACAAGTTTTCCGTCAACACGACCAGCTATACATGCTTTCGCAAGACCAGGACCGATATCAGCAGCTATTTCCATAATAGAAGTTGTATTTTCGAATTGACGTTGATTACCGTCGGGAAGTGTAATGATTGGCATCTTATTTTATCCTCACAGTGATGCTTCAAACCAAGAAGCATTTGTATTGTTATTAATTAATCCATAAACAGGTTGCGCATTTTAAAGCAATCGAGATCACTTTAAAAGCCTAATTAAATAGAGGATAAAAATATATTTGCAGTAACTAATTAAACCTCATTGCAGTGAAAAATAATAACAGTAAAGAAAAAGCACAGAGTTTACTGTTAAGTTTGCCATTTAGTCAGTTGCTTGCTCTTTTAATTCAGCAAAATCGCTACCTTTAAACAAGCCTTGTACAATATCTTTATTACTTGCTAAATATAACCCAAGTTCTTCGAGTTGTTGATCATCTAATGTCACAGAGCTTTCACTCAAAAACTCAGCGAGTTGATCTGCACTATCCAACATTTTGTCATATGCATCAGCTTCTTTCTTACTGGTAAAGGTCATTTTCTCAACACCCTTTCGTTCTACTATATATTTAATGATGACTGCCACGGTAGCCTCTTCTATATTTGATTAATCATGTTTTTTTATACAGTAAATGTTTTTTGTGTAAAATGCAAATTTTGTTAGTATACTGAATTGTTATAAAATCAATTTAAAGTCTCTAATTATAGAATTTTATCGAATGAAAACAATCATCTGCCGACACTGTGACATGACCTCTACTATTCCGGCTATGGATCCAGGCCATGTGGCTAAGTGTATTCGATGCTCTCGCGTTGTTTATAACAATAGTAGTTGTAATCCTTCCGGGATGTTAGCACTCTGCTTAACGGCTCTACTTATCACAATACCCGCATTTAATTTACCACTAATTTCTTTGCATTTACTTAGTATCACTGAAGATACCAACCTGTTACAAGGTGCATTTATGATGATTAATATTGCACCTATTGTCTCTTTTGTGGTGTTATTTTGTGCTGTTATTGCGCCAACTCTACTTATTTTATGTATTACCATCAGCAGTGGATGTCTCGCTTTACATCATAAGCATCACCTATTACCTAAGCTATTTAAAGTCACTCGACATTTGATTCATTGGTCAATGTTAGAGGTTTATTTAGTTAGTCTGATGGTGGCGATGTTCAAATTGATGAATTATGCCGATCTGTATATAGGTATGGGGTTTTATTTCTTTATCGCTCTGTTGGTATTAAACACCACGATTATTAGCCATTACAGTAATCACCAATACTGGGAAAAATATCAAAGCCTATGAAAACAGTCGCCATTGCAGGACAAACAGGAAAACAACAGGGGTTACAAGTTTGTTCAACATGTGGAAACCATAGTGAACAAGGCCCCTCTTATACTCAGTGCCCTACCTGCAATAATGATATCTACTTACGTAAAAAAAATAGTTTGCAAAAAACATGGGCGTTACTCATTACTGCAATTATATTTATTATTCCGGCGAACATTTATCCAATTACCTACTTGTTAAAAAATAATATTCTCTACCCTGATACCATATTTAGTGGCATTGTATCCTTAGTGGAAAGTGAAATGGTAGGCATTGCTCTGATCGTCTTTGTCGCATCTATTTTAGTGCCAATTTTAAAAATAGCCGCGCTGATTATAATTGTGCTTGCAGTACAGCTTCGCTGGAAATTATCAGCTACAAAACAACTGTTAATATTTACTTTTGTAGATTGGGTCGGACGATGGTCTATTTTAGATCTCTTTGTTATTTCAATTATGGTTGCCGTATTTGATAAAGGCAGTTTGTTATCTGTTTACCCAGGCATCGCAGCAACCTCATTTACCATCGTAGTAATAACAACTCTATTTGCCGCTCATTGTTTTGATACAAGATTGATTTGGGATTCTCAAGACGCTTCAGATAAACAGAATTACAATATTCAGGAACATAAATAAATGACTGATGATCTAACACTAAATGCAGCACCAATAACAAAGAAAAACACTATTTCAGTAATCTGGTTTTTACCGACGGTGGCAGCCCTATTAGGTTTTTGGATTCTGTTTCAGAATATTACACATGCCAATACCAGCATAAAGATACATTTTGATAACGCAGACAGCATTATTGTTGACAAAACACGCATTCGTTATAAAGGAGTGATAGTAGGCACAGTAAAAAAAATAGAGCTAGACAGTAGCAGTGGCGTGAATGTTATTGCAGAGATTGAGTCCCATGCAAAATTCATGCTTCGTGAAAAAACCCAATTTTGGCTCGTATCTCCGAAAGCATCTTTAACCTCGATAACAGGTTTAGATACTCTTTTCTCAGGTAGTTACATAAATTTACATCCAGGTGTTGGTGATGATGCGACTAGTTTTAGTGCCGTCGCCGAGCAACCCATTACTATCCCTGACAATGCACTATTAGTGAAACTCAAAAGTGAAAATGCAGGTTCTATTAGTGTTGGTACACCACTTTTCTATAAAAAAATAAAAGTAGGAGAGGTAGCTAGAATCCGTTTAGATAAGAGCGGACAATTTGTTAATGTTAATGCGTTTATTAACAAAAAATATAGTCACTTGATTAATGCAGATAGTCGATTTTGGAGTATTAGCGGTTTGAGAGCTAATGTATCAACGGCGGGGATTGATTTTCAATTAGATAGCCTCTCTTCTTTAATCGCCGGAGGCATCACCTTTAGCTCCCCTGTCAACGGAACACCATTGGTTAATAATAACCAGTTCATTCTATTTGAAAATATTGATGCTAGTGAAGCGGGCATGGATATAGAATTAAGCCTCAATAATATTACCAATTTACCCAAAGGAGCAGGCATACTATTTAAGGGTCATGGAATTGGTCGTATTACTGACCTTAAATACTCAACTGACAGCCAGAAATTCATTGCAACAGCTTCAATCAATCCACAATTTAGTGAGATGATGACTGAAGGTGCACAATTTTGGTTAGAAAAAACAGCCCTATCCTTGTCTAAAATTGAAAACTTGGGTAATTTGATAACGGGTGATTATATTAATTTTTTGCCTGCTAGCGACAAAAACGATAATAAATCACAATATCAATTTACAGTGCAACAGTTTAAATCCCCAGTGTCGCCAGTATTATCGTTACTATTATTAACGGATGATGCTTCGGGACTTAACGTTGGTGATCCTATCTCCTATCAAGGACTAAAAATAGGTCAAATTGCTAAACTCGACTTTGAACATAATGGCGAATTTATCGAGATACGTGCCGATATCGATCATCAGTATCAATATTTGGTTAATAGTAGCAGCCAATTCTATCTACTTAGCGGCTTTAATATGAAAGCATCACTTAAGGGTGTCGAGTTTCAATCCTCACCATTGACGAATATTATTTCAGGCGGTATTGGATTACATAACCGATTTCCAATTAAAAAATCAGCGCATATAGCGCCGTTAAATGAAAATATTCGCTTCCGTTTATATCCATCGAAATCGATGGCTAAACTGGGGAAAAATGTATTTACTAAACCACTTATTGTATCTTTACTTAGTACCCAACTCCCCTCTGTTAGAGAAGGCTCTCCAGTCTATTATCAAAAACTACCAATTGGTGAAGTGAGCAGCTTTAGCCTCGATGATTCTGGTTTAATGCGTACCAAGCTAGCTATCAAAGGTCAATATAAACACCTTATTCAAACTCAAAGTGTATTTTGGGACGTGAGTGGATTTAAAATCGATGCGGGTTTATCAGGTATAAATATTGAAGCCGATTCTCTACTCGCCATCGCTAGTGGCGGAATAGCCGTTGATATTGCGCCTAATGGGATTAATACTCGCTTTAAAAGTGGTGCTTACAAACTTTTCCAAAGTTACAAAGAAGCAACAACCCCAGTCAAAGAGATCACCATTACTTTCGATGAAGGTTATGAATTACAGGTTGGCACAAAACTGCGCCTTAAAGGTTTGCTAGTAGGTGAAATTAACGCGCTTAATTTAAACAATAAAAATAAAGTAGAAGCAATCGCCACCATAGAACCACAGTTTATCAATCGTGTTACACGTCAAGGTACCCGTTTTTGGATAATTCGCAGTGAACTTTCCTTATCTGGAGCTAAAAACCTTTCCACAATCGTGAGTGGTGTGTATTTAAACGTATTACCTGGTAACGGTAAAATCATCGATCAATTCAAAGGTGAAGCAGTGGCACCAACCCTTGCTAGTAAAAATGTAGGCTTACCCATTATTTTACTTGCTGATAATGCCGGTTCAACAGAGATCTCTAGTCCTGTTTACCACCGTCAAATTCAGATTGGTGAAGTTATTGACAAACAATTAACTAATGATGCTTCGGGTGTAGAGATAACACTCAATATCTATCCACAATATTCACACTTTGTACGTGATAACTCTATCTTTTGGCCTGCTTCAGGCTTTAACCTCGATATCGGGATCACGGGCGCAAGTCTAAAATCAACTTCTCTTACTTCTCTGATAAAAGGAGGCGTAAATATGAGTACGGATGATAATGTGTCATTAAAACCAGCTGCAAATGCTTTTAGTCGATTCGATCTTAAAAATGAATTTAATC
>Ga0316197_10000983_pt1 | contig 20261 bp, 18 predicted proteins | sample OudBiesiAoxic_MG_FD_204939 | JGI IMG/M metagenome (GOLD analysis project Ga0316197, IMG submission 204939) | Coastal sediment microbial communities from Oude Bieten Haven, Netherlands - site A oxic | ecosystem: Environmental > Aquatic > Marine > Coastal > Sediment | place: Netherlands... | reverse complement strand
TCAGAACCCGTATCGCGGGCGTCTCGGCGAGATCGCCCTCGCCAACTGAACCCGGCCACTCGACCGGCGGTCGACGAGGGCTGACGACGAGGCCTGCGCCGGCGTGTCGACATCACCTGACGCGCGGTTCGAGTTCGTTACGCTCCACTCATCCCCAGCCACCTCGATGACGCCGCCTTGGTTGCCGCCGCGCAGGGCGGCGATCGTTTCGCGCTCGACCAGTTGCTCCGCGCTCACTACGACCGCATCCATGCGGTGTGCCGGCGAGTGGCGGGCACCACCAAAGACGCCGACGATGCCTGTCAGGAAGCGCTGATCAAGATCGTTCGCAACCTGCCACGCTTCGATGGTCGATCGTCGTTCGGGACGTGGGCCTACCGCATCGCGACCAACGCCTCACTCGACGAGCTCCGCAAACGGCAACGGCGACCTGCCCTCCACTCGGTCGGCGAGGACGACCGCGCCGAAGCGGTCGATCCGTCCGCCGATCGGTACACCGACGCACTCGCCGACCAACTGATGATCGACGACGCGCTCGACCGCCTGCCTGAGGACCTTCGGGTCGCGGTGGTCCTGCGCGACGTGGCCGACCTCGACTACGCCGAGATCGCGGCGACGCTCGACGTACCGGTCGGCACCGTGAAGTCGCGGATCTCGCGAGGTCGCGCTGCGCTTGCCTCCTCGCTCGGACTCGACGAGAAACGACGGAACCAACGCGCCGACGACGAACGTCCAATGGATCCGACATGAACGATGACCTGACCCTCCTCGCCAGCGCGTACCTGGATGGCGACGTCACCGCCGACGAACGCGCACGCGTCGAGGACGACGCCGATGCGATGGCCGAAGTCGAGCGGCTGCGGGCGGTGCGCGCCCTGCTCGGCGATCTCGAGCCGCCGGCGATCTCGGTGCGCGAGACGCATCTCGCTGGCGCGCTCGACGCCTGGGAGCGCCTTCCGGAGGCCGAACGCAACGGCGGGCGACGAGATCAGACACCGGCCGGCATCGATGCTGCGGCGGCCGCCGGTGCCGCATCGGTCACGGCTCCGACCTCACTGAACACACGCCGACGCCCGACATCCACTCGTTGGCTGACCGGTGCCGCAGCAGCGCTGGTGCTGGTGCTGGCGGGTGGAGTCGCTCTGCAGTTGCGCGGCGACGACCAGGACGACGTGGCATCGAGCGCCACGGACGAAGCGGTCGAACTCGAGTCAGAGGGTGACAGCGCCGCGCGAGCCGGTGGCGACCTCGGTGCCGACGAGTTGGCCCCGGCTGCGACATCGGCCGACGCAGCCGCGAATCAGCTCGACACCGGCGTCGACGATGCTGCGCCACCGCCGGAGGAAGGCGGCCTGCCGCAGCTCCTGAACACCACCGATCTCGCCGACTTCGCCGGGCCGGCGTTCGGCGCACCTGTCGCCCCTGATGGCGTGCCCGACGCCACCAGCGCCACCGGTGAACTGTCCGACATCGCATCCGATGTCGTCGAGGCCGAGCCTCGATGCCTTGGTGTCGATGTCGTCGTTGGTCCCGCCGTCTACATCGACACCGTCGTCGTGGTCGGCATCGACGAGAGCCGAACCCTGGCCCTCGCCTACGAGCCCGGCACCTGCACCGAAGTCGCCCGTGTGCGACTGCCCTGAGCGGGCAGCTAGCCTCGCCGACATGCCGGCAAATCCGCTGACCGATCCGAACTGGGCAACCGAGACCACGGACAAGCTGGTCAGCCTCATCGACAACGTTCGTGCCCAGACCACCCAGAAGGTGGTCTACGCCGCTCGTGGCGCCGTTTTCGGGGTGGTCGCCGCGATGCTCGGCACCTTGATCGCAATCATCGCGATCGTCGGGTTGTTCCGCGGCCTGCAGTCGCTGCTCGAACTCGCCGTTGGCTGGGATCGTGCGGTGTACCTGAGCTATTTCATCGTCGGCGCCATCTTCAGCATTGTCGGCTTGGTGCTGTTCCGTCAGCGCAACACCGCTGCAACCGCCTGACGTCGATCACCCACCGCACGACCGTCACCCCATCGAATCACGAGGAAGTCACATGTCAGACGTTCGCGACGTCATCATCATCGGATCCGGCCCGGCCGGCCTGACAGCTGCGGTCTATGCCGCACGAGCCAACTTGGCGCCACTGCTGATCGAGGGAGAACCGTCGAGCACCAGTGACCAACCGGGCGGACAGCTGATGCTGACGACCGACGTCGAGAACTTCCCCGGCTTCCCCGACGGCATCATGGGCCCGGAACTGATGGCCAACATGCGCAGCCAGGCCGAACGGTTCGGCACCGAGATCCTCACCGAGAAGGTCACCGAGGTCGATCTGTCCGAGCGACCGTTCCGTGTCTGGGTCCGAGAGACCGAGTACCGGGCCCATTCGGTGATCGTCAGCACCGGTGCGCAGTCGTTGATGCTCGGTCTGGAACCCGAGCAGCGTCTGATCGGCCATGGGCTGTCGACATGTGCCACCTGCGACGGGTTCTTCTTCCGCGGCCACGAGATCGCCGTGGTCGGCGGCGGTGACTCGGCCATCGAAGAAGCCACGTTCCTCACCAAATTCGCCGACAAGGTCACGATCGTGCACCGGCGTGACGAACTGCGAGCCTCGAAGATCATGCAGGATCGAGCCTTCGCCAACCCGAAGATCGAGTTCCGGTGGAATGCCCAGGTGACCGACATCTTCGGCGACACCTCGGTGTCCGGTATCGAGTTGACCGACACGGTCGATGGTTCGGTGTCGACGATGGACGTCACCGGGCTGTTCGTCGCCATCGGCCACCGGCCGAACACCGACCTCTTCGCGGGCAAACTGGCCATGAACCCCGACAGCGGCTACCTGATCACCCAGCCCGACTCGTCGTACACCGACGTCGAGGGCGTCTTCGCGTGCGGCGACGTGCAGGACGACGTGTACCGCCAGGCGATCACGGCTGCCGGGTCCGGCTGCATGGCGGCGATCGACGCAGAACGTTGGCTCGAAGCCAACGTTCACCACTGAGCACGCCCTTCGACCACCGAAACGTCCATCGCTGGGCGGAATGTCGTGGCGCTGTGACTGGTTGCACCGAATCCTGCACGAGCGCTCTACGCTGCTCGTGACCTCTGAAAGGATTGCAACATGGCAGACGGCATCGTCAACTTGTCCACCAACACCTTCGACGAGACCGTGATCGGGTCCGACAAGCCGGTGATCGTCGACTTCTGGGCGGAATGGTGCGGTCCCTGCAAGCAGATCGCTCCGATCCTCGCCGAGATCGCCGACGAGCACAGCAACGACCTCACCGTCACGAAACTCAATGTCGACGACAACCCCGATCTCGCGATGCGATACAACGTGATGAGCATCCCGACGCTGTTGGTCTTCTCGGGCGGTGAGGTGTCCAAGCGCCTCGTCGGCGCCAAGAGCAAGGGTGCACTGCTCCAGGAGCTCGACGAATTCCTGGCGACAGCGCGCTGACCGGTCGCTTCCCGTTGTCGGCGGGACAGCACGGTGAAGCAGTCCGCGATCTCCAGCGCCGTTTGAGTGCAGCTGGCTTCGCGGTCGCCGGTGACGCGCCCGGCGACTTCGAGGACTCGACGCGCGAGGCGGTCACATCGTTCCAGCTCGCACGCGGCCTCCACGTCAGTGGGCGCTGTGACGAACACACATGGATGGCCTTGGTCGAGGCAGGCTGGCGCCTCGGCGACCGATTGCTCGTACTCGCCGCCCCGCAACTGCGCGGCGACGACATCTCCACGCTCCAGGACGGGCTCAATCAGCTGGGCTTCGACTGTGGCCGCCCCGATGGGATCTTCGGGCCGGCCACCGTTCGTGCCCTCGTGGACTTCCAACGCAACGGAGGGTTGTCGCCCGACGGCATCTGTGGACCTCGAACCGTGCGCATGCTCGAATTGCTGCGCCGACAGACGGGCTCGGGCCCTGGCGTCGCGTCGGTCCGCGAGTCGCTCACCATCCACGAATCGCTTCGTACGCTGCGCATCGTCGTCGGCCAGTTCGGCGGCCTCAGCTCGATCACCCGCTCGGTCACTCGCTCCTTGCGCACCGGTGGTGCCACGGTGATGTCCACCGATGAGTACGAAGCAGCATCGCAGGCCGCCGCCGCGAACCGCTTCGGAGCCCAACTCTACGTAGGTTTCGAGGCGCGATCGGACGAACGTTCGCTGATTTCCTATTTTGCCGTACCCACGTTCGAGTCGATCGGCGGACGGTCTCTCGCGACCCACCTGGTGGCCGCTTGGTGTGACGACGTGTTGGCCGTACCCGAGGTTCGCGGCATGCGGCTCCCGGTCCTCCGCGAGACCCGCATGCCAGCGGTGTTGTGCTCGTTGGGGCCCGTTCGTGCTGCGGTCGACGCGACCGACGCCGTGACCGACGCTGTGGTCACCGCCGTGACCGCATGGACCACCCAGACCAGCACCGATCACTGATCTCGAGGGTTGTCCACAGCCTTCCCCACAGCCTGTGGGTTCCTCTCGACATGACCTTGAGCCGACCACCACGCTCCGTGAGTCAAGACCCCGTCAAGTCGCTGACTCAGTGACCATCCGTGGCCCCGAATCCCGTGCCCTCACGTTCACGCGCGAGGTGAGAGTCGAGGGTTGTGGAGCCGCAATGAGCTTGCTCAGCCCGTCATTGCGCGATAGATGCGTTCGAGGTCCTCGAGGTCCGCGAAATCGATGGTGACGCGACCCTTCTTGGCCGTCATCTGCACACTCACGCGCGTGTCGAGGTGCTCGGCCAGAAGGTGCTCGAGTTCGAGCAGTCCGGGCGGGCGGAGCCGGGTCGACGGGGTGAGTCCTGCACCATCGACCGCCGCGTCGTCGACTGCGGCACCTGCGGGTTCCGTCGGTGCGACATCCTCCGTCGGCGCCGCACCGTCGGTACGGACGGCGTCCTCGACCATCCGAACGGACCACCCACCGGTGGCGGCCTCCCTGGCCAGTCGCTCCTGGCGTCCTCGATCCGGTGTCCCGAGCAGGGCTCGGGCATGACCGGCCGACAACTGACCATCGGCCAGCAAGTGTTGCACTGCCGGGGGCAGGCCGAGCAGTCGCAGGCTGTTCGTGATCGCCGAACGACTCTTTCCGACTCGGGTGGCGACTTGGTCGTGGGTCAGGCCGAACTCGTCGAGCAATTGCTGATACGCGGCCGCCTCTTCCAGGGCCGTGAGATCCTGTCGGTGCAGGTTCTCGACCAACGCCTGTTCGACGGAACTGACGTCGTCGGTCAACCGCACGACGGCGGGGATCGTGGTCAGTCCGGCACGCTGAGCGGCCCGCCACCGTCGCTCGCCAGCGATGAGTTCGAACTCGCCGTCGTCGAGCGGGCGAACCAGAATCGGTTGCAGGACGCCCATCTCGGTGATCGACGACGCGAGTTCGGTCAGGCTCTCCTCGTCGAAGTGAACTCGAGGCTGGTTCGGGTTCGGTGACACCGCCCCCACGGGAACGTCGGACAGGACCGCGCCGGCAGTGGAATCGCTGTCGGCGAGTTCAGCGCCGGGGATGATGGAGCTCAAGCCCTTGCCGAGCCCGCTAGATCGCGCCATGGTGTACCTCTCGTGCAGCGTCTCGGTAGGCAATGGCGCCCCGAGACGTCGGGTCGAACGTCGTGATGGGTTGGCCGAACGATGGTGCTTCGGAGAGCCGAACCGATCTCGGGACCACCGACTTGAGCACCTTGTCGCCGAAGTGTTCGCGCACCTCGCTGACCACCTGCCCGGACAGCTTCGTCCTGGCGTCGTACATCACGCACAGGATCGTGCTCATCTCGAGCGTCGGGTTCAGATTGCGTTTGACGAGATCGACGTTGCGCAGCAACTGTCCAAGGCCTTCGAGTGCGTAGTACTCGCATTGAATGGGCACCAGCACCTCACCGGCGGCAGCAAGCCCGTTGACCGTCAACAAGCCGAGCGATGGGGGACAGTCGATGAGCACGTAGTCGTAGTCATCGAGCACCGCCTCGATGGCGCGCTTGAGCCGCTGCTCACGGCTGAACGCCGGGACCAACTCGATCTCTGCGCCGGCCAGGTCGAGCGACGCAGGCGCGACGAACAGATTGCGCACATCGGTGGGCTCGACCACGTTCTCGAGCGGTTCCTCGTGCATCAGCACGTGATACATCGAATGTTCCAGACCCCGGTTCTCGATACCCAGGCCCGTCGATGCGTTTCCCTGCGGATCGAGATCGATGATCAGGGTCCGAAGGCCCATCTCGGCGAGCGACGCGCCGAGATTGACGGTCGTGGTGGTCTTGCCCACACCCCCCTTCTGGTTGGCGAGCGCAATGACCCGCGGGAGTGGATGGGCGTCGGTCGGGGTGGCGGGCTGATCGCCGATCGCCGGCGCCGGTGGAGCGAGGTGGCCCAGCATCTCAGCTGGGGTGTCGGATTCCGACAACGGGTTCTCCGTTCAGAGCAGGCAACGACAGCGTGGAGATGCTGCGTCGGTGGGGACCCGCATACTCTGCCGGATTCGAGCGACCGAGACAAGCATTTCGGCGTGTTTCACGTGAAACCATCGGTGAGGTGAGTCGCCGACCGGGGCCCACCGTGTTTCACGTGAAACATCGAGGGTCCTGTTGCAGCGTTCGACTCTGCCGTTGATCTGGGCTGGGAGCGTCCGCTGTGCTGGTGTATACGCCCGATCAGTGGATGCGGGCCGTGCCGTCGTCTGTCGAGGACCTCTCCGGGAATTGAGGACCTCTCCGGGAATTACAGTGAGCGGGTCACGAAGACAGCCACCAGGCCGTCGAGGTCACCACTCGAGTCCGATCCCTGCAGTGAAACGTCTGGGTGTGCTGGGCTGACCGGGCTGATCGCCCGACGCACGCCCAGGCGAGCCAACACTGCTTCGTCCCAGCGGTCAGCGCCGGGGGGCTCACTGATCACCATCGGGCCCCCGGCACGGACCAGGCGTGCCGCAACCGACAACGTGAACTCGGGTGGCCCGAACCCTCGCGCCATCACCGCATCGAACTGATCGGTCGGCACGAACGACTCCACATCCGCACAGATCACCGACACCCGGTCGCCCCAGCCGAGTCGGCGAACGACACGCTCGAGAAAGTCTGTGCGTTTTGCTCGGCGGTCGAGCAGCGTCACCTGCAGATCGGGGAGATCATGTGCAACGACCAGGCCCGGCACGCCGCCACCCGCACCCAGGTCGAGCACGGTCTCGACGTGACCGTGTGCCTGCAACGCTCGCACGAACCCGCGAGCGTGGGCAACGACGTCAGGGATCGGTCGAGCACCGAGAAAGCCGAGACGTTGTGCGTCGAGCAGTGCAGTGACGAGTTCGGGGGCGGTCGAACCGCTCACGGTGAGAGATTATGCGGGGTCGACGATGATGCGACGGTCGGGGTCCTCACCGACCGAACGACTCGACACACCATCTTCGTCATTCAGCACGTCGTGGATCACCTTGCGGTCCGCGGAGCTCATCGCCTCGAGCGAGCGCGGTGTCCCACTGGTGCGAACCTGCTCGGCGACATCGGCGGCGAACTTGGCGAGTGCCGCTTCTCGACGATCTCGATACCCGGCCACATCGATCCGCAAACGAGTCTCGTGGTCTCCCAGGCGTCGCTGTGCGGCCACTCGTGCCAGATCCTGCACTGCATTGAGCGTGCGGCCACCCGGCCCGACCAACAGCCCCAATTCGGAGCCATCGACGTTGAGCTCGAGTTCGAGCTCATCGATCTCGAGCACGGACGACCCATCGAGGCCGAACGCCTCGGTGAGCCCATCCATGAACGCCACGGCGGCGGCACCGACCTCGTCAGGGGTCACAGTCGATTCGGGGCGGTCGTCGTTGCTCATGGGCTTTTCCTTGCTCTGCTGGCTGTTCTTCGGCTTGGTGGTTGATGACCGGCGCGGACGGCGAGTCGGTGTTGCATCGGCCGACGAATCTGCCGCGACCGGTTCGGTCTCCGACGCCGTTGTCCCGGCGTCTGTCTCGGTGTCCGTCTCGTCCGCCGACGGCGCTGCGTTCTTCTTGGGTGCGGCGGCCGACTTGGACGACTTGTCCGAGCGACCCTTCCGACGACGCTCCTGCTTCGGACGGACCGTTGCCGGACGAACCCGCGCACGGATGCGGGCCTCGCCCCTCATCCGACCGAACAATCCGGGTCGAGGCTCCTCGAGCACCTCGAACTCGGCCTCGTCGGCACCGACGCCGAGTTGGTCGAGCGCGGCTTCCTGAGCGGCTTCGATGGACTTTGCGGTGGTTTCGACCCACTCCATGTGCTGTTTCGCTTTCTACTGCAAGGTGACCGGCGCGCGTGCGCCAGGGGTCACGAGGATTTCTTTGACGAATTCGGGCGCGACTTCTTCGAGTTCTTCGAGTTCTTCGACGGCTTGGCCTTGTTGGCCTGGGCCTCTTGTCGAGACGGCGTGGGACGACCCTTGGCGCCCGAGGAGGGCGTCGGTCGGTTCTTCGGCGGCGTCACGCGCTTGCTCGGCTTGCTGGGGGTCGCCGCCGAACCGGTCGACTTGGAACTCTTGGAAGTCTTGTCGGGCGACTTCTTGGCGCTCGGCTTGGGATCGTCGGCCTTCGGTCCGGCCAGATCGCGCTTGGCCTGAGCGAAGAACCCGCCCCCTCCACCATCCGGATTGTTCTTGGCCTCCTCGCGTGCGGCCTCGCCGGCACGCTGGGCCTGACGACCGAGCGACTCGTCATGACCGTAGAACGCTCGGGTGATGTAGGCCTGCTGCATGATCCGGAAAACCGTCTGGAACAGGTAGTACACGACAAGTGCGGCGAGGAAGAAGATCTGGAAGATGGCGAAGAACACCGGCAGGTACTGCATCAACTTGGCTTGGCCGGCTGACATGGTCGGGCTGATCGAGGCGCGGGCGGCCACCATTCGCTGCTGAACGAAATACAACACACCGAGCAGCGCCACCAGCAGCACGTACCAAATTCCGGTTCCGAACCCCTCGGCGACTGCTTCAGCAGCCGACTTCGAGAGATCCAGCCCGAGGGCCGGAATCGACTGTTCACTGAACAGCGACTGATACAACGCCGAATCGGTTGCGAGGTACCGCGGAATGAAGCCCGGGTCGGCCACTTCGTCCGGCCGAGCGAATGCTCCCCAGACGGCGTCGGACACCGGTCGTGCGGCACCGACGGGCCGATAGGCCAGTCCTCGCAGCACCCGGAACATGATGTAGAAGACGGGCGCCTGGGCCAGGAGTGGCAGACACGAGGCCATCGGGTTGACCTTGTGCTCCTGGTAGAGCTTCATCATCTCTTCGTTGAGCTTGGTGCGATCGTTGCGGTATTCGTTCTGCAGCTTGCGCATCTCGGGCGCGAGTTTCTGCATCTCGAGCATGCCCTTGGTGCTCTTCAGGGTGAGTGGTGTGGTGATCGCCATCACCACCGCGGCGATCATGGCGATCGCGATGGTGTAGTTGTTCGTCAGGCCATAGAACCATGACAGCAGGGCGGCAGGAATCTCGAACATCGACTCAGTCGACCTCTCGAATGTCGGGGGAAGGAACCGGATCGAATCCGCTGGGTCCGAACGGACGACAACGGAGGAGTCGGGTGAACGTCAACCATCCACCCCGCACGGTGCCATGGCGTTCGAAGGCCTCGTGGGAGTAGTTCGAACAGGTGGGGTAGAAGCGGCACGGCGAGGGCCGGCCGGCAAACGCTCGCTGATACGCCTCGATCCACCGCAACGCCAGTCGTTGCGACCGGGTCGTACTGGCAACGGTCTGCGTGGTCACGAGATCACGATCCGGCCGTGAATCCTGCTGACGAGCGCTTGCACTGTCTGCTCCAGCTCGGCGAACGTTTGTTCGCATGCGGGAGCGCGAGCGCCGACGAGGTAGAGACCCGGTGGGATGTCGCATGCTGCCAGCACGGCACGAAGCCGACGACGAAGACGGTTCCGACGTACGGCGGAACCGACGGCGCGACCGATGGCGAACGCCACCTGGGGAGGTACCAGGTTGGGATCGGGAACGAACGAACACCACAGCGGATCGGTCCGGACTCGAACACCGTCACGCCGGAGGCGGACGAAGGCGTCGCGTTCGCGGACCCGGTCGATCAAGCCGAGAGACGGGCGCGGCCCTTGGCCCGGCGGGACTTCAACACCGCTCGACCCGCGCGGGTACTCATGCGGGCACGAAAGCCATGCTTGCGAGCTCGGCGACGGTTGTTGGGCTGATAGGTACGCTTCACGGCTGACTCCGGACACTTCGAGGCAAATCATGCTCCGCCGACGACACCGCGACGATGACTACATCGTCGAGCGCGCCTCACGGACTGACCTGGCAAGGCTAGAGGCAGCCATGCACGTGCGCCAACCAGCGAACCCAAACCACATCGATGTAAGTTGTCCACAACGCAGCTCGTTGTGCATACTCCCAGCGTAGACGCGCAATTGGCGTGATCACGGACCGTTGCTGACCCAGGTTTTCCCCGTGGAATCCACCTGCTAGGTTCGCCTTCCCGCAGCAGGTCCTCGACATGTCCACATCGTGTGGACAACGGTGTGGACCGCTGTTGGCAATGATCGGGAGACCTCAGGTGACAGACAGCGCAGACGTGTGGACACAGGTGACGCTCTCGCTGCGTTCACAGCTCGCTGAATCGGTCTGGTTCTCGACATTCCAAGACGTTGCGCCGCTGCCGTCCGACGGCGACACCCTTCGACTGCTCGCACCGAGCGCCTACGTCCGTGATCGCATCATGACGCGCTACCTGCCGCTCGTCACCGAGGCGCTCCAAGACGCCAACGAAGGCCACCGGTCGGTCGAGATCGACGTCGAGACCACCGAAACCACCCTTCCCGACGTCGAACCAGCATCCAGCGACGACGGTGCCGCCACCGGGGTCACCGCTGAGACCACACCCTCATCATCGACCGACAGAAACGCCTCCGAACCCTCGCTGCTGCTCGATGAAGCAGGACTGAACCCCCGCTACACCTTCGAGACCTTCGTCAAAGGCGCATCGAACCAATTCGCCCTCGCCGCAGCCCTGCGTGTGGCCGAGACGCCCGCACGCAGCTACAACCCGCTGTTCATCTACGGATCGGCCGGACTCGGCAAGACCCACCTGCTGCATGCGATCGGCCACTACGTCCACTCGAACTACCAGCATCACGAGGTCCGCTACGTCTCCACCGAGACCTTCATGAACGAGTACGTCGACGCGATTCGTCAGAACACGACGAACTCGCTTCGACGTCGATACCGCGACATCGACGTCCTGCTGATCGACGACATCCAGTTCATCGCCGGCAAGGAGGGGCTCCAGGAGGAGTTCTTCCACACGTTCAACTCGCTCCACGGCGCCAACAAACAGGTCGTGATCTCCTCCGACCGGATGCCCGACGCCATCCCGACGCTCGAAGAACGCCTTCGTGGTCGCTTCAAGTGGGGATTGATCACGGACATCCAGCCACCCGACCTCGAAACGCGCCTCGCCATCTTGCGCAACAAGTCAGAACGTGACCGGGTCCTCGTGCCCGATGACACGCTCGAGTTCATCGCCACCAACATCGCCACCAACATTCGCGAACTCGAAGGTGCACTGATCCGCGTCACGGCCTTCGCCAGTCTCAATCAGGTGCCGATCACCACCGATCTCGCCGAAACCCAGCTCGCCGATCTGCTCAACGACAACAAACCCAAGGCACGCACCGACGAAGAACTGCTCGCTGACATCGCAGCGATTCTCAAGTTCCCGGTCGAGGACCTCAAAGGACGCAGCCGACAGCGTCCCCTCGTGACCGCACGTCAGATTGCGATGTACGTGTTCCGTGAACTGACCGACCTCAGCTATCCAGCGATTGCCCGGCTGTTCGGCGGACGTGATCACACCACGGTGATCCACGCCAACGAGAAGATCCAGCGTCTGATGAGCGAACGCAAGCAGATCTACGACCAGGTCACCGACCTGTTGCAGCAGCTCAAGGCATGATCGTCACGCCGCCGATGCACAACACTGGGGACACACGTCGGACAACCACGGTTTCGCCGTGGACAGCGCGAGCTTGTCCACCGCGCGACACGCGTGGAATTCGCGACCTGGGGATCGAGCCCCCATCCCATGTGGAGCACGGCAACCGCTCTACGCTGCAACAACGCGTGGTTGTCCCCAATCCACAGCACCTACTACTGACATTGAACATTGAGACATCCCTGCATGAGGAGAAGTGCCCACTGTGAAGTTTCGTTGCGAACGTGATGTCCTCGCCGACGCCGTCGGCTCAGCCGGACGTGCGGCGACGAACCGTACGGGCACCTTGCCCGTGCTCGCCGGTGTCCGAATGGAGATCGCCGGTGACACCCTGACCGTGACGGGTACCGACCTCGAACTCACGATCCGTCTGAGTGTCGACGTCGGCGGTGAACGCGACGGTGCAGCGGTGGTGCCCGCTCGTCTGGTCGGCGACATCGTCAAGGCCCTGCCCGCTGGTGCGGTCCAGGTCGAGCTCGGAGACGACGAGATGTCGATCAGCGCCGGTCGGTCGCAGTTCTCGGTGCGTCCCTTGTCGCTCGACGACTATCCGAGTCAGGTCGAGCCAGCCGCCGATGCGGTGACCCTGCCCGCCGACGCGATGGCTGATGCACTCCGCCAGGTCGTTCGCGCCGCGTCCACCGATGACGCGCGGGCGGTGTTGACCGGCGTGCTGCTTGCGTCGGACGATGACGGGCTGCGCATGGTCGCCACCGACTCGTACCGGCTTGCCGTGCGTGATCTGCCCGACACCGGTGTCCTCGCGTCGGGTCAGAAGGTGCTGATTCCGGGTCGTGCCCTCAGCGAACTCCAGCGGTTGCTCGGCGATGTCGAAGAACTGCAGGTGCGTCTCGGCGAACGTGAGGCCACCTTCGAAGCCGGCGGCACCCGCTTGAGCACCCGGCTGATCGAGGGAGAGTTCCCGAACTATCGAAACCTGCTGCCGTCGAGCTATCCGAATCTGCTCACGGTCGGCAAGGCGGCGATGATCGAAGCGATCCGGCGCGTGAAGATCCTCGCGCAGGATTCGACGCCGGTTCGATTGACGCTCGGCGGTGACACCGTGCAACTCACGGCGATCACCCAGGACGTCGGCAACGCAGTCGAAGAGATCGACGCCAGCTACGACGGTGCCGAGATGACGGTGGCGTTCAATCCCGACTATCTCGCGGCGGGTATCGATGCGATCGATGCCGATGACGTCACGCTCGCCACCATGGATCCGATGAAGCCGGCGGTGCTGCGCGGTGTCGGACGCGACGACTACCTCTACCTGTTGATGCCCGTGCGGGTGCCCTAGCCGTTGATCGTCTCGCATCTGGAGCTCGTCGACTTCCGGAACTACGTCACCGGATCGTTCGAACTCGACGCGGGAACCACTGTGGTGATCGGTGACAACGGTCAGGGAAAGACCAACCTCGCTGAGTCGCTTGCATTCCTGGCCACGTTGAGCAGCTTCCGGTCGGCACCCACCGATGCATTGGTGCGTGTCGGTGCCGCGAAGGCGATCATCCGTGCGACGGTGGTCGACGATGCCGACGGTCGCGAGAGTCTGGTCGAGATCGAACTCGCCACCGCCGGCCGCAATCGAGTGCAGGTCAATCGCCAGCGATTGCAGCGCGTGCGCGATCTGTTGGGGACCGTCCGAGTGACCGTGTTCTCACCCGACGACCTGATCCTCGTGAAGGGGAGTCCAGGCGACCGGCGACGCTTCCTCGACGACACGCTCGTCGCGCTTGCGGTGAAGTACGACTCGGTACGTCTCGAGATCGACCGCATCGTCCGCCAGCGCAACACCTTGCTCAAACAGGCTGGTGGTCGGCTCACTGACGAGATCGAGGTAACCCTGGACGTCTGGGACGCGAAGTTCGCGGACATCGCCGATCAGTTCGGCTATGCCCGTGCCACCCTCGTGGCCCGTCTGGCCCCCATGGTGCAGGAGGCCTACGAACAGCTCGCCGGCGCCCCAACGGCAATCGAGCTGCACTACGAGCCGCCGTGGCGCGTCGCCGGCCTGGAAACCGCATTGTCGGAGGCGCGCGCTGCGGATGTGCGGCGCGGCGTCAGCACGGTCGGGCCGCATCGAGATGAGCTCACCCTGTCGATCGCGGGATTGCCGAGTCGCACGCATGCCTCGCAGGGCGAGCAGCGGACCTTGGCGTTGGCGTTGCGTCTCGCCGGTCATCGACTGGTCACCGAACGAACCGGCTCGGCACCCGTCCTCGTGCTGGACGACGTGCTCTCCGAACTCGACGACCATCGGGCCACCGCACTCCTTGGTCATCTTCCGCCGGGTCAGGTGATCATCACCACCGCCAGCGAGCTGCCTCCGGCCGCTCGTGCCGACCATGTCGTTCGTGTGGAGGCCGGAGTTGCTGTTCCCGACTGACCGATGAGCGAAGTGGCCGTATCCGGTTCGTTCGCTCATCGCTCGGTGCCCGGGGTCGTGCGGGCAGTAGGTTCACGGTCATGGCCGAACCGGTGCCGATCACGAAGTCGCTCGACGGGATCATGAAGTCGTTGCGCGGCACCGATCGAATCCAGATCGGTGGCGTCTTCGGCCGATGGGAAGACGCTGTTGGCGACACCGTGGCAGCACATGTCCGTCCGGTTCGTCTCGACAACGGTGTTCTCACCGTCGAAGCCGACGAACCTGCGTGGGCGACCCAGGTGAAGTTCCTCGCCGGCACGATCACCACCCGCCTCGCCGAAGTCTCGGGGGTCCAGATCGAGCGGGTCGAAGTTCGAGTCGCTCGGGGCAACTGAGCTGTCGATCAACCCGCTGCCCTCCCCATCTGTGTGACACCCCGCTGGTAGGCTGGAACACACTCGCGAACCAGCGTGGGCGCCGATTTCGACCCCGACGTCGACTTCCGGTCGAACGTTGCTGGACGCCGATCATCCCCACCTCGACGAGGTGGGTCCGCCAGTCAGCCAGAAGTATCGAGGTACGAGTGTCCAGCGACACCCAACCAGCATCGTCCGACGTCGCCGAAACCACTTCGACGCCGAAGAAGAGGCGGCCGAACAGCACCAATTCGGCCACCACGACCGCCGCCTACGACGCCAAGGCGATCCAAGTACTCGAGGGTCTCGACCCCGTCCGCAAGCGCCCGGGCATGTACATCGGTTCCACCGGCTTGCAGGGCTTGCACCACCTGATCTGGGAAGTCGTCGACAACTCCGTCGACGAGGCGATGGCCGGGCACTGCACGCGCATCGGCATCACGCTGCTCGCCGATGGCGGCTGTCAGGTCGACGACAACGGGCGCGGCATCCCGATCGACCCGTTCACCTCCGGCGAACACAAGGGCAAGAGCGCGGCCGAGGTGGTGCTCACCGTGTTGCACGCCGGTGGCAAGTTCGGCGGCGACGGCTACAAGGTGTCCGGTGGGCTCCACGGGGTTGGTGTCTCGGTGGTCAACGCGTTGTCCGAGCGACTCGTCATCGAGGTCGATCGCGGTGGCAAGCACCACCGCCAGGAGTACGCCAAGGGCGGCAAGCCTCAGGGCAAGATGACCGTCGTCGGTGACACACCGAAGCGCGGCCGCCGGACAGGTACCACCATCACGTTCTGGCCGGACCACACCATCTTTGCTGCTGAGGGTGTCGAGTTCGTCGCTCGCACCGTGCTCGAACGTCTGCAGACCATGGCGTTTCTCAACAAGGGCCTGATCATCGCATTCGAAGATCAGCGTCCCGAACGCGAACAGCACGTCGAGTACCAGTACAAGGGCGGCATCGTCGACTTCGTCAAGCACCTGAACGCGTCGAAGGAACCGCTGTTCTCCAAGGTGTGCCAATTCGAGGAGGAGGACGAAGCCGACGGGCAGATGCTCGACATCGCGATGCAGTGGAACACCGGCTACTACGAAGGCATCCACGGCTACGCCAACGGCATCTCCACCGTCGAAGGCGGTATGCACGTCGAGGGCTTCAAGACGGCGCTCACGTCGGTGATCAACAAGTACGCCAGGGCGAAGAACCTGCTCAAGGAGAAGGATCCGAACCTCACCGGCGAGGACATCCGCGAAGGCATCACCGCCATCGTGTCCGTCAAGCTGCGTGAACCACAGTTCGAGGGCCAGACCAAGGCCAAGCTCGGCAACGTCCCGATGCGATCGTTCGTCCAGAAGGCCACCAACGAGCAGATGGCCGAGTGGCTCGAGGAGAATCCGGCCGAGGCGAACAAGGTCGTCAAGAAGGGCCTCGCTGCTGCGCAGGCGCGCGTCGCAGCCAAGAACGCTCGCAACGCGATTCGCCGCAAGACCGCACTGTCGGGCGCCGGCATGCCCGACAAGCTCAAGGACTGCTCGTCACGCAACGCCGACGAGTCCGAGATCTTCATCGTCGAGGGCGACTCCGCCGGTGGCACCGCCGTCGACGCTCGCGATCCGCGGACGCAGGCGATCCTGCCGATTCGCGGCAAGATCCTCAACGTCGAGCGTGCACGCATCGACAAGATGCTCAAGAACAACGAGATCCAAGCCCTGATCACCGCAATCGGCGCCGGCGTCGGCGACGAATTCGACGTCGACAAGGCCCGCTACCACAAGGTGATCTGCCTCGCCGATGCCGATGTCGACGGCAGCCACATCCGTACGTTGTTGCTGACGTTCTTCTTCCGTCAGATGCGCGAGATGGTCGAAGCGGGCTACGTCTACATCGCTCAGCCGCCGCTGTACTCCACCGAGGTCGGCAAGGAGAAGGTCTATCTCAAAGACGATGTCGCCAAGGCTGCGTTCCTCGAGGAACGCCCCAATCACAAGAAGGCGTTCGCCCGTCTGAAGGGCCTTGGCGAGATGGACTGGGAAGAGCTGCGCACCACCACGATGCTCGACGGCACCCGGACCCTGCTGCAGGTATCGGTGGAAGAGGCGGCGCTCGCCGACGAGATCACCTCGATCCTGATGGGCGACGACGTGCCCGCTCGCCGCGAGTTCATCACCACCAATGCCCGCGACGTCCGCAACCTCGACTTCTGACCCCGAACCCTCGCTGCCCTTCGACCCGCTCCGCTGACAGGTACCCCGCATGACCGATACGAACGACACTCCACCGTCCGACCCCATCCAACCCATCTCGTTGCACGACGAGATGGAGAGCTCGTTTCTCGAATACGCGATGTCGGTCATCATGTCGCGTGCCCTGCCCGACGTTCGCGACGGTCTCAAGCCGGTGCACCGCAGGATCATCTGGGACATGGAAGACCAGGGCTTCCGTCCCGACCGGGCACACGTCAAGTGCGCTCGTGTCACCGGCGACACCATGGCGCGGTTCCACCCCCACGGCGACAGCGCCATCTACGACGCACTCGTGCGCATGGCGCAGCCCTTCTCGCTGCGTCACCCGCTGATCGACTTCCACGGCAACTACGGCAGCCCCGACTTCGGACCGGCCGCTGCGCGGTACACCGAGTGTCGACTGAATCCGCTGGCCATGCAGTTGCTGGCCGACATCGACGAAGACACCGTCGACATGGTTCCCAACTACGACGGCTCGACCGAGCAGCCGATCGTGTTGCCGGCGAGGTTCCCGAACCTGCTCGTCAACGGCAGCCAGGGCATCGCTGTGGGCATGGCCACGAACATCCCGCCGCACAACCTCGGTGAGGTCGTCGACGCAGTGGTCCACCTGCTGGACAATCCCGAGGCCGGCTCCGACGAGCTGATGGAGTTCGTCAAGGGCCCCGACTTCCCGACGGGTGCGAGCATCCTCGGCAAGGCGGGGATCATCGACGCGTACCGAACTGGACGTGGCTCGGTGAAGATGCGCGCCAAGGTCGAGATCGAGGAATCGAAGACGGGCCGCATGGAGATCGTGGTCACCGAACTGCCGTATCAGACCAGCTGCTCCGCGATCGCCGCCCGTATCCAGGATCTCGTCGACGGCGGCGACCTCGACGGGATCGCCGACGTGAACGACGCATCATCGGGCGGCAAGACCAACCTGATCATCACCCTCAAGCGCGACGCCAACGCCAACGTCGTCAAGAACAACCTCTTCAAGCTGACCCAGCTGCAGTCGACGTTCTCGATCAACATGGTTGCGCTCGTCGACGGTGTTCCCCGCCAGATCAACCTGCGTGATGCACTCGTTGCCTACGTTGCCCACCAGCGTGATGTCATCACGCGGCGCTCGCAGTTCCGCCTCGACAAGGCAAAGCGTCGTGAGCACATTCTCGAAGGCCGCATCAAAGCGCTCGATGTCATCGATGCGATCATCGCGTTGATCCGTGCGAGTGACGACGTCGCTGCCGCACGTGAGGGCTTGATGGAAGCGCCCTACGAGTTCAGCGAAGTGCAGGCCAACGACATCCTCGACATGCAGCTGCGCCAGCTGACGAGGCTGTCGAGGCTCGACCTGCAGTCCGAGCTCGACGACACCCGGGCGAGCATCATCGATCTCCAGGAGATTCTCGACAGCCCCGAACGTCTCAGCACCGTGATCCGTGACGAGATCACCGAGATCAAGGACACCTTTGCAACCCCACGGGTGTGTGAGCTCACCTACGACGACGGTGAGATGTCGATCGAGGATCTCGTCGACGACAAGGAGCTGGTCGTTGTGATGACCGAGGCCCAGTACGTCAAGGCGGTCAGTGCCGACTCGTTCAAGACGCAAGGCCGCGGTGGCCGCGGTGTCTCCGGCGGCAAGATGAAGGCCGACGACATCGTCCGCCACGTCATTTTCACGACGGCACATGCACATCTGCTGTTCTTCTCGAACCGCGGCAAGGTGTACCGGCTCCGTGCACTCGAGATCCCCGAGCGTGAACGCACCGCCAAGGGAATGCCGATCGTCAATCTGCTGCCGTTGCAGGCCGACGAGAAGATCCAGGCGATCATCGACACCCGTGACTTCGCGGGCGAGCGGTTCCTGTTCTTCGCCACCAAGCAGGGAACGGTGAAGAAGACCGCTTTCGACGCCTACGACTCGAGCCGTCGCGATGGTTTGATCGCGATCAACCTGCGCGGCGACGACGAACTCGTCAAGGTCATCGAGACCGGAGGCAGCGACGACATCTTCATGGTCAGCCGCAACGGCATGACCATTCGCTTCGACGAGAACGACGTCCGGGCGATGGGCCGAACCGCCGGAGGCGTCCGTGGCATGAAACTCAAGAACGGCGACGACTGCGTCGTCTCGGTCGACGTTGCTCGCGACGAGACTGCGATCTTGCTGATGACCGAGGCGGGGTACGGCAAACGAACCCAACTCGACAAGTTCAACCGGCAGGGCCGAGGTGGCCAGGGCGTGCGTGGCATCAAACTCACCGGCAAGAAGGGTGCGGTCGTCGCCGCATTCATGGTGGGCCTCGACGACGAAATCGTCGCCGTGTCGAACAATGGCGTCACGATTCGCATGGAAGTGCGAGGCATCTCCTCGCAGGGTCGCGACGCCACCGGTGTCAGGGTGATGAACATCGACGACGGCGATGCCGTCGGGTCTGTTGCCCCGATCCTCGCTGTCGACGAAGCCTGATCTCATCGCGGCCTGGAGCCGCCGTTCGCGACCACGCGTCGCCGCATCGACCACGACACGGAGGCGAGCGATGACGATGTCGAACGACCGCGGTCAGGCCGCGATGATGGTGATCGTGGTTGCTGCGGCGCTCTTCATGGCGCTGTCGTCGGCGACGCTGGTCGTCGGTGGTCAGTTGATCGACCGAACTCGTGCACAGACCGCTGCTGACGGTGCAGCGCTCGCTGCGCTGCAGGGTGGTCGTGGCGCCGCTGCCGCGCTCGCCGAACGCCACGGCGGCGAGCTCGTCTCGTTCGAACGGGGACCCGGCGAGCACCGTGTGAACGTGGTCGTGCAGGTCGGCGAGCGCACTGCACGTGCGGTCGCGACCGATGCCCCCTGACAGCACGTGACTGCAGGTTGTTCCTGGCTCTGCCTACACTTGCGTGGATGAGCAAGACCGAGGACGACCTCGACGTCGAAGCGCGCGCGCTCGACGACGGCGTGCTCGAGGATGCCCACGACGATGTTGATGACGTGGATGACGTGGTCGATGTTGATGACGTGGTCGATGTTGATGACGTGGTCGATGTTGATGATCTCGGAGATGTCGACGTCGCGGATGAACTCGACGACGACGACGGGGAGGAGATCTACGAACTCCCCGACATCGTCATCGCCACCGACGAAGAGCCCGACGAAGAGCCCGACGACGAGCCGGCTGCTCGAACGGCACCCGTCGATGACAGAGACGGTGACCTCGACGATGTGAGCACCGATGTGCTCGAAGAGCTCCGCCGAGCCGACATCGATGGGCCCAT
>Ga0316197_10000982_pt1 | contig 20267 bp, 14 predicted proteins | sample OudBiesiAoxic_MG_FD_204939 | JGI IMG/M metagenome (GOLD analysis project Ga0316197, IMG submission 204939) | Coastal sediment microbial communities from Oude Bieten Haven, Netherlands - site A oxic | ecosystem: Environmental > Aquatic > Marine > Coastal > Sediment | place: Netherlands... | reverse complement strand
GCTGCAAAAGAGGTTAAACAGGCAGAGTTTTTGATTAATTCGAGACCTAGAAAGGCATTAAATTTTCTGAGTCCGAGTGAGTTTTTAAGCGGTAAGCGTGTGTCGGTTATTGTTACGATCTAGCGAATTGGTCAACCCAAACACGTCCACGCCAGTAGATATCAGGGCCAAATGCAGGGCTTGATAGTGCTGCCGTACCTAATGGAATGTAAGTATTGAATTCAGAGGTATCTTTCATTACTTTCACTACCGCATCAGCATTTTCTTGGGTTGCTGCTTTGTTGAAAAGAGGTGACCAACCTTCAGGTCCTTTTCCACGCTCAACAATTGGTTTACCCGCACAGCCATTAGCTAATGGTTTGTCTTCAATACGAATGTCGTAGAAGAAACCTGTACCTTCATCAAACATACAAGTATTGATATAACTTGCTAATTTATCAGCTTTTTCACGGAACTCTTTTGCATCAGTGTCTTTACCTAGGATATCAGCCATTTGAGCTAGATATTGGTTGTCACTGAACATGTAGCTTGCTTGGTCAACGGACTCTTGTAATAACGAGTAGCCTAATAGTGTGCCGTTTTTATCACGGTTTTGTGCGAATTTCACTTCCCAATCAGAGCGTTTTCCGCCATTAGCAACATAAGCATCTAACTGATCTTTGTCGATAAAACCAAAGGCTGCTGCGTCATCACGACCAGATTCCCAAGACGCTGCTGTTTGTGCAGGGATTTCGATATGATCGTAGTTCCCTGATTTAATAACCTCTTGGTACTTATCTAAGCCTGCAAGCTCTTCTTTCTTATCTCCACGTTCAACCGTAAATAGCATATCGCCATTATCTGTATTGTGTGCTTTATCGCGTGAAGCACCATACTCAGGAACGCCGTTGCCATTGTTATCACGGTTACGTAACCACCAATCATGATAAGCAACCAATTTAGGGTACATCTCTTCTAACCACGCTTTATCTTCAGTGGTTTTGTACACTTCCATTACTGCCCATGCAGCAAGGCTTGGTTTTGTATTTCGTTCATTCCAGTTGCCACCGTCACCGCCACGTTCAGGGCTTGTGTTGTAGGCTAATAAATCAGGAATAAAACCCGCATCCCAAGGACGAACGTTATCATCAGCTTGAATTTGATACGCAAACATAGCTCGAATATTATCTTTGGCTACTTCAGGGTTGAAGTGTGCCATTGCATACGCTTGTTTCCATGTATCCCAAGGCCATGTTTGGTTACCAGAGAACCAACGAGCGGTTACTGATGGGGTTACAGAATCAAATTCCATTGCACCAGCAGCCCCACGCCAGTTGCCATTAAGTGTTTCCATTGCTTTTACTGCAACGCGTTCTTGTTCAGGAGTTGCATTTGGGTTGGTTAAGCCTTTCTCAAGGTATTCTTCCCAACGTTTTTCAGTAGCAACTAAGTATTGATTTGGATTTGCTAGAATGTCTGTGATTTTAGCTTGTTCTGCTTGGTTTTCTTCAGCGGTTAATACGTGGGAGTATGTTGTGTAAATTGTTGTTGATTGCTCAATGTTAGCTGTCGATGTAAAGCTCAACCCATCAACAGTAGTCGTTGTAGGAATAGATTTATGAACTTGGTATTCAGATTCGCCAGAAGTAAGTAGAGACCAAGTTGCACGAACTTCACCAAAAGTCACTTTTAGCCCATCGTTTGTTGGGGTAATAGTACGGTTGTAATCCGGATACGCTTCTGCAATGGTTTTATCTGATTGTGGTTTTTCTTCTTTTGCGTAGTAACCTTCGATTAACTCACCATCCCAAACAAGCTCAACAGGTGAGTTGGTTGTGACTTTAGTTTCAACTAATGAAGTACGGTTAGTCGCAAAACGTAATGTTAGTTCTACTTTTACGTCGTCAGAAGTCAGTATTTGAACCAAAGCACCCGGTAAGCTGTACGCTTCCATTGTGAAGTCAACTTTCTTACCGTCTTTGAATACACTTAAGCGATCAAAGTTATCTGCCATAAAGTTAATGTATTCTTCGGTAAGTAAAGCTGTTCCTGGGAAACCGCCCATACCTGCATCGTTGTCTGGTAGTAGGTGACCGTGCCAAGCGCCCATGTCAAAGAATGGGTTAAAACGTTGGTGATCATCAAAATCGTAATCACGCATATGTTCAGGAGAACCTGTGCGATCAATCACGTCTTTAAATTGTGCTGCTTTAAGCTCGTTAGAGTTAAGGTCTGTAGGGGTAGTTTGTGCGCAGCCCGTAGCGAAAAGGGCAGTGGCAACAGCAAGTGCAGAAATTTTTAAGTTCATAATTAAATTCTTATAATTGGTTTAGTAAAAAATTTAGTAAATTTAACTCTGTAGATATTATTGATAAATAGAACAGTTGTCCGTGAGCCTTGTCCCATTTACATAGAGTGATAATTTAAAGAATGTGATCTGGTTACCATTAGCTGTACGCTATCGGAGCTAGGTACAAAAAAGCACTGAGGGGAATTCAGTGCTTTTTATCTTATTTAGAGAAATTAAACGCTAATTTGATTTCTATCTATTTTGCTGTGGCTGTGTTTAATTCAGCAATTTGAGCTTGTTTTTTTTCAAAGCGAGAGATCCACCACCATGCAATAGCAGAGAATATAGCAGTCATAAATACGTTAATGAAGAATGCTTTAACAAGATCTACACCCGTAGGGAAAGCAGATGCTGTCATACTTACCACGAAGATAGCGATAAGAACTGATACGACACTCATACCAAATTTACGAGAACCCATGCGGAAATCACGTGGTGTATCGTCATATTTAAGACGGAAAACAAAGTAAGCAACCATAATAAAGATTGGTGGAAGCATTGCAGTCCCGGCTGTTAGGTTGATAGCGGTGTTCATCATTTCTTGTACTGACTCAGAGCCAAACCCATTTACGATTAACATCACAACAACGAAAGCGAACTGCCACCAAGCGGCGCGAACAGGAACACCATGTTCATTTAGTTCTGTTGTTTTCTCACCATAAACACCTTTTGGAATTTCAGAGAAGTGAATTTTAACCGGAGCCGCAGTCCACATCATCATTGAGCCGAACATAGCGATGAACAATACAATACCAACAAAACGACCAACTAAGGATTCAGAAACGTTGAAGTATTGAGCCATACCCGTAAATATTTCAACCATACCACCAGCGTAAGTTAGAGATTCACGAGGCACAAACACGTTAACTAGCAGAGAACCAATCGCATACATCGCACCAATTAGGATGCCCGCGGCGATGATTACTTTAATGAACGTCTTCTGACCGCCTTTCACATCTTTCAAGTAGGCTGCTGCGGTTTCTGCACCACCGGCTGCTTGGAAAATCCAACACATAATACCCAGTGTTGCCCAGTTAATAGTTGGAGTCATCGCTTCTAGTGTGATTGGTTCTGCAGGAACGTGATTACCACCAAGAGCCATTAGTGCACCAATAACGTAAATTCCAAATAGTGCAAATACACCGTATGCCACTAACTCTGAAATTTTACCTAACCAAGATGCACCTTTAGTTGAGATATGAGTTGCACCTGCAAATAACACAATTGATATGATAGAAGTCACCATTGGTGAGAAACTGTATTCATAACCCAGCATTGCATAAGAGGCGTAAGCGATAACGTTAGGTAATAGAGAGATAAACCAAAATAGATTTACAAACCAGTAAAGAAAAGAGCCTAAGTAAGCGGCTTTAGTTCCTAATGGTTTTTTTAGCCAATCGTACATGCCTGATTCAGAGTCTTTGTTCGCTGAGACAAATTCAGAAATGATGAATACGAATGGAATAAAATAAACAAGTGTAGCAAGTAAAAAGATGGGCGCAGAGCTTAGCCCTAATTCGATATTGTTATTAACGATGTTACGGACGTTAAATACCGCTGCGAGAGTCATCGACAGTAAGGCAAACTTGCCAATTGTCCCTCGTAAAGAATCAGACATAATAATGTATCCCTATATGTTTGCGTTTGGATTATGAGTTTATTATTTTAGTTAATAATTTCAGGTAACTTTTAGTAAAATTATAGTAATAAGTTTTACTAAAAGTTACTGTGAGATATATCATTAAATAGAGATTAAAAAATCAACAAAGTGTGATGATGATCTACTCTGGTACTGTTTTTATTTTAGACAAAAAAAGCGCCCATAATGAAGGGCGCTTGGTTGATACGGTTATTTTATTATTCGTTTGAATTATTCTCGATTAAACTATTCCCACAGGAATTATTGAACAGCAGGTTTTGCCTCTTCAATTTGTTCTTCTTTACTTAGTGATTGTTCGTACTTGTTGTATTTCCACCAAGCATAGCCAAGGAAGATAACAATACCACCAACGTTATAGAAGATGATTGTCATGATGTCGCCACCAGTTGGGAAAGTTGACGCAAAGAAACCAACCGTGAAGATACCAATCAGAATTGAAACTACAGTGATACCGGTAAAGCGAGATCCCATTTTAAAGTCACGCTCTAGATGGTCCAGCTTAATGCGTAAGTTTAAGTAAGCAATCATAATAAACAATGGTGGTAGCATAGAAGCTGCTGCCGTCATGTTGATGATAGTACTCATTAAATCTTGCACCGTATCAGACGCTAATGTAGGGATGAACATTAGTGGAATAACGATTAAGAACTGAATCCATGCGGCACGTACTGGCACGCCTTCTTTGTTTAGTGCTACTGTCTTTTCACCAAAAATACCTTTTGGAATTTCAGAGAAGAAGATTTTAACTGGTGTTGCTGTCCACATTAGTAGCGAACCAAGCATAGCGGTGAATGATACGATACCAACAAAGCGGTTCATGATAATTTCAGACAGACCAAAGTGTCTTGCCATGCCTTCAAATACTTGAACAGAGCCGCCTGTAAATTTCAACTCTTCACGAGAGACAAATACGTTGGCAACAATTGAACCAACAGAATAAAGCACACCGATAAAAATACCTGCAACGATGATAACTTTAACGAATGATTTGTGACCGCCTTTGATGTCGTTTACATAAACAGCAACTGATTCAGCACCGCCTGCCGCCATGAAAATCCATGTGATAACCCCTAGGAATGCCCAGTTAAATGTTGGGGTCATTGCTTCAATTGTAATCGGGTCTGCTGGTTCAATACCACCTAGAAGTGCGCCACCTGATAGAAGAATGTAAGACAAAGTGAGTAGCAACATTAGAGATGAGGTAATAGAGGTAATTGGACCTAGTAATTTCGCACCATTGTTTGATACATGAGTCGCTACCGCAAAGAGTAGGGTACTTAATACTGCCGTAGTTAATGGCGTGAATATGTACTCAAAACCTAAGAAAGCATAAGACGCATAAGCAATGATTCTTGGCAGTAAAGAGGTAAAGAAGAATAGATTAACAAACCAGTAAGTATACGCGGTTATGAATGCCCAACGGCCACCTAAAGAACTTTTTACCCATGCGTAAACACCGGCTTCAGAGTTTTTATTTAGCGATACAAATTCAGCAACGATTAAACAGAATGGAACAAAATAGAACAGAGTTGCAAGGAAGAACATAGGTGCAGAAGATAGACCGATTTCAATATTATTATTGATGATATTATTGAAGCTATAAACTGCAGCAAAAGTCATAGACAGTAAGGCGAACTTGCCTATCGTGCCACGAGTTGATGTAGACATAAGGTACTCCGATGAATCACATATTGTAGGTATGATGGGAGAGATTTAGTCGCGGTTTACGATCCAATCTCTCCCTATTATTTGGCTCTGAATATATTTCCAGATGCCATTTATTATTGTTTTCTAGTACTTATTTTGATTTATTATTTATTCAGGAAGTAACCATCTTCGATAGTGACTTTTAGAACCACTTTACGAACACGATTATCGCCATGGAATTTGTACGCTTTGCTGTTATCAAATACAGCTACTTGGCCTTCACAAAGCTGATGTATTTGACCGTTGCCATTTAGGTGTTCGCGGTCAGTTTCATCTGAATAGGCTTGCACACTTTCTAGGTTAGACTTATCAGCTACTTCAACGGTTTCACGGCCTTCGAGGTAATAGTGGATGTCGAAATAACGACGATTACCTACAAAGTTTTCTGTGTTTTTGGCAACGCCATCTTCAATCATATAAACCAAAGAATCGCCAATCGAATACATAACGCCATCTCTAAGATTGCCAATGTTTTCAATTGCTTCTACACAACGGTTCCATTTACGGCCGTCACGATATACCACTTTAAATTGCTCTAGGTTGTCTAAAATGATCATTACTTTTCTCCGCCTTCAACTGTTGTTTTTGAAGTGAATGTCGTATTTGAGGTAAATGTATGATTCGCCAATGCTTTTGGTGAGCAACCACCTTGTTGGAATGGAACCAAAGTCAGTGCGTACTGGAATTTATCCATGTACACACGGTATGAATCTAATACTTCAGAGCCCCAAGAGTTTGAACCTAATCCCATCAGTTTGTGGTCAAGGTTTAGCGTAATATAGCCACTCTTCTCAAGCTCAATCGTGTGTTGTGCTTCATGGATATTTTGGTTGGTGTAGAACCAAGCACTGAAGTTAATATCTTGTTCAGGCTTAACAAATAGACCAGAACCATGACGATTAGTTAACGATGCCCAACGAACGTGCTGACGATTACCGTTATTTTGTGGGAACGGGTAGTTCTCAAACATATTAGCTACAGTTGTTTGGTATACATCAATCATGTTTGCTTGTTGGCTGTCTTGGTAGTTTTCTTCAGGACCACGACCGTAGTATTGCACTTGGTCAAACTCATTGTTGATACCAAGATCTAAACCAATCACAGGGATAACATGAGGGTAATCACCGTAACGTTCACCTGAGAGTTGAATGTTTAGTTGACCTTCTTTGCTGATTTCGTAAATGTAAGTACAACGCATACCAAAATCAAACACAGGCGGCGCAATAATGCTGGTTACTGTGAAAGTAGCTTTACCATTTGATGCATCAAGTTCGATAGAGCGGAAATGCTCTTGCATGATTTGAAGATGCGCAGGCTCCCACAGGCCATCATGCTCTTGCTTATGGTTATCTACCATTGGTTTGAAGAAATTCAGTTTAGGTGAGCTTGCTATTAGCTCTTCACCGTTCACTAACCACGAGGTTAATTTACCGTTCACTTTTGAGAAAGTAAGCGCAAAGTTCAACCCTTTTACGACATAATCTAAACGAGATGCTGTGATATCAAGAGCAATCGCATTGCTGTTAGAGAACATTGGCAGTTGCTCTGTGTTTTCTTTTAACTGAACTTGGTAAATCGCAATATCGTGATTCGCTTCGCTGTATAGAGTGCGAGAGTCTTTACGAACGGTGAAGTTAATGAATGCTTCACGGCCGTCTAGCTCTGGCAGTGCGATTTCAATATCACGGCTTGAGTTTTCAGCTAAACCTTCTACTTTAAGCGTGGTGCTTTGCAGTGTTTCGCCTTCAGCACGGATCTCAGCAGTAATGCTGTAGTCATCAAGATTTGAGAACCACAGTTTGTTATCTACCGTGAAAATGCCGTTTGCTGCGTCTTTTGCTTGGATCTTAACTGGCGCGATAACTTGCTTGTACTCTTTCAAGCCAGGACCTGGAGTTTGATCTGAGTAAACTAAGCCATCCATACAGAAGTTGTAGTTGTTTGGATAATCGCCGTAATCGCCACCGTATTTTAAGAACTCAGTGCCATTTTCGTCTTTAGCAAGAATGCCGTGATCACACCATTCCCAAACGTAATGCCCTTGAATTGAATCATGCTTGTAGAACACGTTTTGGTATTCAGTTAACCCGCCAGGGCCGTTACCCATTGCGTGTGCGTATTCACAAATGATGCGTGGTTTATTATGAAGATGTTCACCAAAGGCATTCATTAGTTGAGCGCGAGAATACATAGTACTGATGATATCAACCACTTCAGCATCACGATCTTCTTCATAATGAACCAAACGAGTATCATCGATCGCTTTCGCTGCATCGTACATAGATTTGATGTTACAGCCGTAGCCTGATTCATTACCCAATGACCACATGATGATGGATGCGTGGTTTTTCTGTGCGTGAATATGGCGCTCAATACGTTCAACAAATACGTGTTCCCATGCAGGATCATTGGTGATGCGGCTTAAATCTCCAACGTTAGCAAAGCCGTGTGTTTCTACATCGGTTTCGCCCATCACAAATAGGCCGTATACATCACACAGTTCATAGAAACGAGGATCGTTAGGGTAGTGAGCAGTACGTACAGAGTTAATGTTGTGCTGCTTCATCAAAACGATATCTTTCTCAACACGATCCATACCGACAGCACGACCTTTTAAGTGATCGTTATCATGACGGTTTACGCCATGCAGCATTACGTATTTGTTGTTGATGTAGAACAGACCATCGCGCACTTTAATGTCGCGGAAACCAACGCGGTTTGGGATGATTTCTAGTGTTTTACCGTTTTCATCTTTTAGAGTCAGAACCAATTGGTATAGGTAAGGATTTTCTGCCGTCCAATGCGTTGGGTTTTCCATATCAATCTTGATATCGACACTATGGTTCGCATCAAAAGAAAGCGAATTTATAGAACCTTCAGAAACAGCCGTCTTACCGTCAAACAGTGCATACTCAAGTGAATAGTTAGAGATTGAGCTGTTTGTTAGGTTTTCTAATTCAGCTTTACAAGACAATGTAGCACTTTGATAGTTTTCATCAAAATCAGTGCGAATAGTAATGTCTTGAACGTGAACTTGTTCTTTACCAACTAGGTAAACATCACGGAAGATACCGCCAGTCCACCACATATCTTGGTCTTCTATGTAAGTAGAATCAGCCCATTGCATTACACGAACAGAAAGCAGGTTTTCACCTTGTTGTGCAAATTCAGAGATATCAAATTCAGCAGTTAAACGACTGCCTTTACTAAAACCAACGTAGCTACCGTTTACGTAGACTTCAAAGTACGTTTCTACGCCATCAAACTTGATAATAGTTTGTTTGTCGTTCCAAGTTTCACCTAGTGTGAATGTGCGTTGGTAAGCGCCTGTTGGGTTATCGCTTGGTACAAAAGGAACATCAATAGGGAAAGGAAAGCCTTCATCTGTGTATTGAAGATCGCCATGACCTTCCATTTGCCACATGTTTGGAACGGTAATATTGCCCCAATCGCTCATGTGCTCAGAGTAGAACTCGTCAGGCACAAGTAATGGGTTAGTGAAGAAGTTGAAATTCCATTGGCCACTTAATAGCTGGTAGTGGCTGCTTAATTCACGTTGGAATGTCTTTGCAGATTGAACTGAATCGTATGAGAAAAAGTAAGCACGTGGTGCCATTCTGTTTTCATTAAGGCGGAAGAAGTTTTCCCAATTGTTCACGTGTAGCCTCCCGGTCGATGCCGATAGTTCTTATTAATAGGTAATAAATCAATCTCTGGTAAAAGATATTAACTAAAGTTTTAGTAAAATAAATCGGTAAATTGTTTTACTTTTAACTTGGTCACATTATGAACGGAGGTTTGTGAGCTTGGTAACGTTAATCAGAGTTGTAGAAACAATTCATTAACCTTAATTGATTAATAAATAGATAAAATAAGCGTTAAATGATGGTGTATTGTGCAGGAATAGAAAAGAGTAGAGTAAATCGTTAAAATTTAGGTATAAAAAAAGCAGCGAGGTAAACGCTGCTTACTATTAAGAATAAAGATATTCGTAATTTACTTTTTAGTGGTGTCACGTAAACGTAATTTACTCGGGATGTAGGCTCTAATTGGGATAACTCGTTCATCACGGCGACGCTCTATCAACAAGTTTACTCCTTGGCTTCCCATGAGTTCTGAATGAATACGAACCGTTGAAAGAGAAGGGAAGGTAAACTTAGCTGTTGGAATATCATTTACACTGATTAACGCAATGTCCTCAGGGATACGTAAGCCTTTTTCATGAATCGCACGTAAGACACCAATTGCGATTGAATCGGAGGCAATAAACCACGCATTAGGATAATCGGTTTCTAGCATTTCTTTAGCCAGTTTATAGCCAGATGAGCTTGAAAAACTACCACGATATAAGTCAGATTCAGATACAACGCCTTTCAGTTTCCCATATTCAGCAAAGACTTCTTCACGGATATCAGAGCAATCAATATCATCTTGACCACCAATAAAACCAATGCGTTGATAGCCTTGATTCATGAAATAGTTAATCACTTCTTTACTGATACGAGCAAGGTCGATATCAACCGAATCAAAGTTTTGTTCATGGTCAGTATAGTCAATATAAACAATGTTTTTACTGATCTTTTGAATCGCTTTTAGTTGTTCTTTTGTTTGACGACCGACGAGTAAAATCCCATCGACATTAGGATTTTTAATCTCAAGGCTGCTTTCATAGCTATTGGTCAAGGTGATATCAAATTTATCACATTGAGTTTCAATACCGTGGCGAATCGCAAGGTAGTAAGGATCATTAACTTCAGTTTCTTGCTTATAATTATATAAAGCCAGAAAGTGTAATTGTTCTTTTGCTGCTTGAGGTAAGGCACTGGCCAGTTTACGCGTTGAACTGGTTTTGTACTCAAGCTTTTCAGCAATTTCAAAAATACGTCGTCTAGTTTCTTCTTTTACACTTAGCGTGGGATCTTCATTTAATACACGAGATACCGTAGCCAATGAAACTCCAGCTTCGTTGGCTATTTCCTTTAACGTTGCCATTCATCCTCCAGCCATAACGTCTTTTAATTATTCTTTAGTCATAGTACTGAAAAAATTAAAAATTTGATACTCAAAAATAGTTTTTAGTAAAACTTTTATCTTTTTGCATTAAGTGCAGTGTAAACGTTTACATTTTGAGTTTTTGATCACAGAAAGGCATGAATATTTACTGATAGACTGCAATCAAATCAAACGACGGAGCAAATGTTGTGAAAGTATTAGTAACTGGCGGAATGGGCTACATCGGTAGTCATACATGTATTCAACTGATTGAAGCAGGTATTGAACCTATTATTTTGGATAACTTGGGAAACAGCAAAGTCGCAGTGCTTGATCGCATAGAAGCGTTAACTCAAGTTCGTCCTGTCTTTTATCAGGGAGACATTCGTGATGAAGCCTTTCTAGGTAGTATTTTTGCTGAGCATTCTATTTCATCGGTGATCCACTTTGCAGGCTTAAAAGCAGTGGGCGAGTCAGTTGCAAAACCGCTAGAGTATTACGACAACAACGTCAATGGCTCATTAGTTTTAGCTCGTTCAATGCGAAAAGCAAATGTAAAAAGTATCGTATTTAGCTCATCAGCAACCGTGTATGGTGATCCTGCTGTTGTTCCTATTACTGAAAACTCACCAACAGGTGCAACAACCAATCCTTATGGCCGTAGTAAATATATGGTTGAAGAGTGTTTCTCTGATCTGTTTGATGCAGAAAATGATTGGAGCATTACCTTACTTCGCTATTTCAACCCAGTAGGCGCGCATCCATCAGGCACGATGGGAGAAGATCCACAAGGCATTCCAAATAACTTAATGCCATTTATCGCTCAAGTTGCTGTTGGTCGTCGTGAATCATTGTCTGTATTTGGGAATGATTATCCAACACCAGATGGTACAGGCGTTCGTGATTATATTCATGTGATGGATTTAGCTGATGGACACATTGCCGCATTAAAAGCCGTGGGTGAAAAATCAGGTCTTCATATTTACAACTTAGGCACGGGTAAAGGCTCAAGCGTTTTAGAAATGGTTGAGGCATTTGCACAAGCTTCAGGTAAGCCAGTTCCTTATACCTTATGTCCTCGTCGTGCGGGTGATATTGCAGAATGTTGGGCAAGCACAGAAAAAGCAGAAAAAGAACTGGGCTGGAAAGCGACTCGTAATGTGATGGAAATGAGTGCTGATACATGGCGCTGGCAGTCAAATAATCCAAAGGGTTATTGAGAGAGCTAAGGTTTCAGGTTTAAGGCTTCAGGGAGGAGAATTATAAGATAGTCTCCCCTTAAATTAGCGAATCATTTTAAAGAATTGAGTATATAAATCATGTCAAATGTTGAGTTTAACCCAGTAGATCATCCACATCGTCGTTATAACCCACTAACAGGACAGTGGATTTTAGTATCACCACATCGTGCTAAACGTCCGTGGAGTGGTCAAGATGAAAAACCATCAACGGCTGAGTTACCGCAATACGACAAAGGCTGTTTCTTATGCCCAACCAATGATCGTATTTCAGGTGATACGAATCCTGATTACAAAGGGACTTACGTATTCAGTAATGATTTTGCAGCACTAATGACGGATTCACCAGAAGCGCCAAAATCAACGAATCCATTATTTAGAACTGAAGGCGTTCGTGGGTTAAGTCGTGTGATTTGTTTTTCGCCAGATCACAGTAAAACATTACCAGAGCTGCCAGTAGGTCAAATTCGTAATGTGATTGAAACGTGGAATGACCAAATTGAAGAGCTAGGTAAAGAGTACGTTTGGGTTCAAGCGTTTGAAAACAAAGGTGAGACAATGGGTTGCTCTCAGCCGCACCCACACGGCCAAGTATGGGCAAACAGCTTTTTACCAAACGAGATTGAACGTAAAGAAAAACACCTTAAAGAATACTACCAAGAACATGGTTCTAACTTATTGGTTGATTATGTTGAGTCAGAATTAAAAGATGGTGAACGTACGGTTGTAGAAACTGAACACTGGATCGCTGTTGTACCTTATTGGGCAGCATGGCCGTTTGAAACCATACTACTGCCAAAAACACACATTCGCCGTATGAGTGAACTCACTGATGAACAACGTGATGATTTGGCGTTAGCAATTAAAAAATTAACCAGCCGTTATGACAACTTGTTCCAATGTTCATTCCCATACTCAATGGGTTGGCATTACGCGCCTTTCTTTGAAGAGGGCACAGATGTTGAACATTGGCAACTGCATGCACTGTTTTATCCGCCACTGCTTCGCTCTGCATCGGTTCGTAAATTTATGGTGGGCTACGAAATGCTAGCCGAAAGCCAACGAGATTTAACCGCAGAGCAAGCCGCACAAAAACTGCGTGATGTGAGTGATGTGCATTATAAGGATTAGGGACTAGGACGCTTCGCTAAAGGATTCAGGGGTACTTGTTGTGACTATAGTGTCTAAGCAATGTAATCCTGAAACCTGAAACCTGAAACCTAAAGATAGAATTCCCTACAAAATTTGAGAACAAGACTATGACAAACCTAATTCAAAACGTAAAAGACGCATTCAACTCAGTACTTTCTTACGCTCCAACACACATTGTTCAAGCGCCGGGTCGTGTGAACTTAGTTGGTGAACACACCGATTATAATGACGGTTTCGTTTTGCCTTGTGCTATTAACTATCAAACCGTAGTGGCAGCAGCAAAACGTGACGACAATATCGTTCGTGTTGTATCGGTAGATTATGGCAATGAAACGGATGAGTTTGATATCACTCAAGAGATCACATTCCAAGAAAATAAAATGTGGGCGAACTACATTCGTGGTGTGGTGAAATGTTTAATTGGTCGTGGCTTTGAATTCAAAGGCGCAGATATTTCAGTCTCAGGTAATGTCCCTCAAGGTGCAGGTCTTAGCTCATCAGCTGCATTAGAAGTAGTTATCGGTCAAACATTCAAAGAACTGTATAACTTAAACATCAGCCAAGCAGAAATCGCTCTAAATGGCCAGCAAGCAGAGAACGAATTTGTGGGTTGTAACTGCGGCATTATGGATCAGATGGTTTCAGCTGAAGGTAATGAAAACCACGCGATGTTACTTGATTGCCGCTCATTAGACACGACAGCTGTATCAATGCCAGAAAATATGTCAGTGGTTATTATTAACTCAAACAAAAAACGTGGCTTGGTTGATTCAGAATACAACACTCGCCGTGAGCAATGTGAAGAAGCCGCACGTATCTTTGGTGTAAAAGCACTGCGTGATGTAAGTATTGAAGAGTTCAACAAAAAAGCACATGAATTAGATGAAATGGTGGCAAAACGTGCGCGTCACGTGATTACAGAAAATGATCGTACCGAAGAAGCGGCAAAAGTGTTAGCGTCAGGGGATATGAAACGCATGGCTGTATTAATGGCGGAGTCTCATGCCTCAATGCGTGATGATTTTGAGATCACAGTAAAAGAAGTCGATACCTTGGTTGATATCGTTAAAAATGTGATCGGCACGGAAGGCGGTGTTCGTATGACTGGTGGTGGCTTTGGTGGCTGTATCGTTGCTTTAGTTCCACCAGTATTAGTTGATGAAGTTAAAGCGGCAGTTGAAGAGCTATATGAAACCGCAACAGGCCTAAAAGAATCAATTTATGTGTGCCAAGCAAAAAATGGTGCAGGTTTAGTGGAAGTGCTGTAAGGAATACACATGACAGAACAATCAACATTGTTCGAAACTATGACACAGGAGGCGGCCAGCGATGGTCGCCTTGCTCAGTTATTCGAACTTAAAAATGAAAACGGAATGCGCGCCGTGTTTATGGACATTGGTGCAAGCTGGTTAAGCTGTAAAGTACCAGTAAAAGGTAAACTGCGTGAAGTCTTGCTTGGTCAATCGACAATGGCTGGTTTTAAGAAGCAAGCAAGTTATATGGGTGTTACCGTAGGTCGCTATGCCAATCGAATTGCTAATGGTAAATTTAAAATTGATGGTACTAAATATCAAGTAGATACCAACCAAGCAGGTAATACACTTCATGGTGGTACTGAAGGATTTAATCAACGACGTTGGTCAGTGATTGAAGAAACCCCGAATAGTGTTGAATTTAACCTAGTCTCTCCTGATGGCGATCAAGGGTTTCCTGGTGAATTAACTGTTAACGTAAAATACCTGCTCACTGATGATAATCAAGTTGTGATCAGTTATAACGGACGAACCACTAAATCAACACCAGTTAACTTAACCAATCATGCGTATTTTAATTTGCTTGGGGCAGACAATGAATATCTCGCTCTTGACCATATCTTGAGTATCAATGCCAGTGAGTATGTTCCAACAACAGACGTTGGCATACCAAAAGGGTTATGGAAAAAAGTAAAAGACACAAATTTTGATTTTTCTGATCCAAAAGTGATCTCACAAGACTTCATGCTCGATAAAGATCAAGGTAACGCCAAAGGTTACGATCACTCATTTGTGCTAGATAAAACCTGCACAAAAGGGGAGTGTGCGGCAAGCTTAACCTCTCCTGATAGCTTAGTCACAATGCATGTGGTTACTACAAAACCAGCGATGCAGTTGTATACCGGAAATTGGCTTGCAGGAACACCGAATCGAGTTGGTGGTGAATATCAAGATTATTCAGGTATCGCATTAGAAACCCAATTCTTGCCAGATGCACCAAATCATCCAGAGTGGGATCACCCTAATTCATTTTTAACCCCAGAAGAAACCTATAGGCATAGTACATGCTACCAGTTTATTTAATCTAATTTTCGGTATTACTTTAATTGATAACCCTTATCATTATTTGATTTGGGTTATATTATTTTATGAGCTATTCTAAAATACAATGTGCTTTAAGTCATAATTCACTGCTTTTTTAACGATTAATTATCCTATGCTACTTATACTTAGTTGATATACTAAAAAATTAGTCAGTGAGTGGTGGAGAGTTTATGAGTAACCATATGTCATTAAAGAAGAAAAGCATTCTTGCTTTAGGCGGGTATGTTTGCTTTCTTATTACGCTTATTGCAAGTATCACTTATTTTGTTGCCGAGCCCCCGATCCGTGAAAATCTTGAGAATAATCTTACATTAAGGACTCAGCTTTTATCTCACGAAGTTGTAGAGCCATTAAACAGATCATTAGGTACATTAAATAGCTTGGTAGGGATTGCTAATAGTAGTTATTCATCAGATGTTTTGAGAGATATGATTTTTTCTGTATTTGAAGCAAGTGAAGAAATTATTATCAGTGGTGGTATTTGGCCTGAACCGAATACATTATTACCAGAAAAAAAATTAGCGAGCTTGTTTTTCTTTAGGAATTCTGATGGAAAAATACAGCAAGTACATGAATACAATCATTCGAATGATTTTCCTTACCAAGAAGAGTCGTGGTACACCTCTGTTTCTCACCAAAATAAAAAATTACTTTCTTGGTCTGAGGTTTATATTGATCCTTTTACTCAGCAAACGATGATCACAGCGTCAATACCCTATTTTCATGCTGAGCAATTTGTTGGTGTTGCAACCATAGATATTTCTTTAGAAGGGTTAACTAGCCTAATTGAATCTCATGCTGAAAAGCACAAGTTGGGTATAAGCATACATAATGGAACTAATACCTTGGCAGAATATAAATTTGTCGTACTAGAGGGGATGTATGTTGTTGAAAGTAACATTGAAGGATTTAACTGGAAAGTAAAAGTCATCAATTCACATCGTACGGTAGCTGATGAGATTTACTCACAGATATTATCAGTAGAAATGAGTATTGTTCCTCTTCTTTTATTATGTGTAATCATGGGCTACTATATTATTAATCGCAGTTTAATCAGCCCTATTGTACGTATATCAAAAGGGATCCATGACACGTATTCTGGTGGTTTAATTGATATTAACTACCGTTATAATGATGAAATAGGCGACCTTATCTCTTCTTTTAATAGGAAAACAGAATATTTAGAGATAGAAAAGGTTAGAGCTCAGTCAGCAACAAAAGCAAAAAGTTCATTTTTAGCCAATATGTCGCATGAGATCCGTACTCCGTTGAATGGTATTATTGGAATGTCAGATATTTTAGCTGATACTAATTTAACCCCTGTTCAGTCTGAGTATCTACAAACGATAGATGTTTCCTCTCAAGCCCTTTTACTATTAATTAATGACATTTTAGATCTATCTAAGATTGAATCTGGAAATTTGGTGTTAGTTCCTCAGCGCTCTAATATTGCTGAAGTTGCCTATGATACGGTTACGGTAGTATTAAGTAAGGCAACAAAGAAAGAATTAGAGCTTAATATTGATCTTGATATTAATTTGCCAAAGTACGTAATGTTAGATGAGCATCGCTTACGCCAGGTTATAATGAATTTAATGTCTAATGCTGTGAAATTCACTCACGAGGGCAGTGTTGTTCTATCAATAAAATATCAGCCAAAAGCAGCTCAAAGTGGGGTGCTTTATTTCTCCGTTAAAGATTCAGGTATTGGTATTTCAGACAGTCAACATCAACAGATCTTTGAACCCTTTACGCAAGAAGATGGCTCGATTACTCGTCAATTTGGAGGAACAGGCTTAGGTTTAACTATATGCCGCCAGCTAGTTGAACTATTAGGTGGAGAGATACAACTTGATTCAGTGAAAGGTAAAGGTTGTGATTTTTACTTCTCTTTACATGTAGAAGTCGAGAAAGAAGATAACCTCCCTAAAAATGCTAAATTTCAAAACTTAAGCACTGCTATTTTGGGTTCTTCACAAGAGGATTGTATGTTGTTAGGGAAAGAGTGTCGCCGTTGGGGAGTCTCTTTTGATTATATAGAACTGAATTCAGCAACTTACGAATCATTATCTAATAACTATGATATTATTTTTTACTGTCAATCTATATTGTTACCCTGCAATGAAGATGCTGCATTATTAAATAAACTTTCGGCGACAACGGCAGTTGTGGTATGTCAGCATCAGAAAGATCAGACGATTCATTTAAATCATGAGCCTGATGGCGTACTGATATTGCCTATATTAGGAAAAAGATTTGAGAATACTGTAAAGCAAGCAGCAGAATCAACCGCTAGAAAACGTATCAATTTGATTGGTAGTGAAAAATATAATTTTAAGCCTTTAGCAATAGTACCTCCTTCTGAAAATGAAGAGAAAAAGAAACATATATTGGTAGTTGAAGATAATGCGATCAATCAAAAAGTAGTTATGCTGATCCTTAAAAAATCAGGATATGAAGTGTCATTAGCTACTGATGGAAAAGAAGCACTCGATATGTTCGAAGATCATTTAAATCAGTTCGATTTAGTTTTAATGGACTGTATGATGCCAGTTATGGACGGGTTTGTAGCGACAGAGAAAATTCGTCAATATGAAGTGTCGCAAGGTTTTTCTCCGATACCAATTATAGCATTAACAGCCAGTGTCTTTACTGAAGATATTGATAAATGCTATCAGGTAGGTATGGATGATTATTTAGCAAAACCAATTAATAAGTCTCTAATTTTAGATAAAATAATGGACTATCTTAAGGTAGAGTAAAGCTTTAGCACTTGCCGCAACAATAAATTAGCGGCGGCAAGTTACATTTATTATAAGTGAGTAACTGAATTTCTCTCAATTAATGTAGGAGTGAAAATATCACCCTTACTGTCATTTAGCTCGCCTTTAGCTAATGCTAAGGATAAATTTGCTGCTAATTGAGCCATATCTTGAATAGGATATTGAATAGTACTTAATTTAGGGTGTAAATATTTTGCAATTATCCCATCATCAAACCCCATAATTGATACTGTTTGAGGAACTAAAATTTTCGCTTTTTCTAATGCAGAAATAGCACCTGCCGCCATGTAATCGTTGTAACAAATCACACCAGTAAAGGGAATATTCTTATTCAGTAATTCATTCATTGCTCTTTCTCCGCCTTTATCTGTCGGATCGCCTTCAACAATTAATGATTCATTGATTACTACATTGTGTATTTGTAATGCTTTTATGTACCCAGAACGGCGGTGGTGGCAATCATCAATATTTTGGTTAGAGTTAATATATGCTAAGTGTTGATGCCCATGATTAATAATGTGCTCAGTTGCTATTTGAGAGCCTAATTCATTATTAAGGGAAATACAGCGTTTAGCGAGTTCTGGAACATGACGATTAATGATGACCAGCCCTGGAACTTCCTCGGCAAAATAACATAATTCTTTATCTGTTAAGCCTTTGGAATGAATAATGAGAGAGTCACATTGGCTATTCATCAAAAGCTCAATCGCATCTTTTTCTGTTTTTGCATCATGGTATCCATTACCAATTAATAAATGCTTATTGTTTTTTCGAGCAACAATATCAACTGCTTTGATCAAAGCACCAAAAAAAGGATCGGAGACATCGGCAACTAAAACGCCAATTGTATTGGTACTTTTATTGACTAACGCCCGTGCATTTGCATTAGGGCGATAGCTTAATTTTTTCATTGCAGTATTAACCGATTCGATAGCAGCTTTACTTGCTTTAGGCGATTTATTTACCACTCTAGAAACGGTGGCAACAGATACCCCTGCTTCTTTTGCAACATCTTTAATAGTTGCCATAATATGTTCAATCCTGTGATGTGGTCGAAATAAAATATTTGATCGGGTTAAAATTTTAGTAAATATTTAGTGTTATTTACTTGCTCAGTAGCATATTGCTGTTAATGTAAACGTTAACACTAATTTAAAGCTAAGGATAAAGTAAAATGGAAACAATTGCATACGGTGATTTCGCAAAATTAGATATTCGTGTTGGAAAAATCACAGACGTTAAACGTCACGAAAATGCAGATAAACTTTATATCGTGCAAATCGATGTGGGTGAGCAAAGTTTACAAACCGTGACGAGTTTAGTTCCTTATTACACAGAAGAAGAGTTAATTGGAAAACAAGTTACTGTATTATGTAATTTATCAAAAGCAAAGATGCGTGGTGAAATTTCTGAATGTATGTTGTTGTGTGCTGAGACTGGAGATGAATCAGAGAGTGTTTTGTTGACACCAGAACGGTTAATGCCGGCAGGAACTAAAATCGTTTAGATAATAGTAATTCAAATAATTGTTTGATCACGAGTTAATAATATTGCTCTTAATTTCTACTTATTTTAAGCATAATCGATTTCATGGTAGTTAAAATTTCAAATTAATTGAATTTCAAACAATTGAATTTCAAACAATTGAATTCTATACATAAGATTATATATTGTGAAATAAATCATCTTATTTCTTTGATAAAGAAGACATAGTTTCCTACTATAATTAACAATCAGTTAACGCTATGGAAAGGTGAAAGATATGGATTCTAATTATGTATCGAAGAAGGAAGTAAGATACTCATCAAGTTATAATTTACTATCAGTAACAAAACCAAGTAGCCATATTACCTATGCAAGTAAAGAGTTTTGTGAGGTGGCTGGGTATTCTCAAGAAGAGTTATTAGGGCAGCCTCATAATATTTCCTGATTACCACTTAAATTCAGCTTATTAGACTACACTTAAAGTGAAGCGAAAAATGAGGTGGTTATCATGGCTAAAAATAAAGTCCAATTTCAAAAAAGTATTTCAATACATGGGTTTATTTC
>Ga0316197_10000981_pt1 | contig 20271 bp, 17 predicted proteins | sample OudBiesiAoxic_MG_FD_204939 | JGI IMG/M metagenome (GOLD analysis project Ga0316197, IMG submission 204939) | Coastal sediment microbial communities from Oude Bieten Haven, Netherlands - site A oxic | ecosystem: Environmental > Aquatic > Marine > Coastal > Sediment | place: Netherlands... | reverse complement strand
TTTTGAATCCTGTTATCACCAAATCCCACTAATGGAATACTAAAATCAACTTTCTGATCTTCCTCATATTGAGCATAACTTCTGCCTAATGCGTATCCCATTCTCGCTTCAACATAAATATTACCACCAAGTTTGTATCTGGCGAACAAAGTCTCATCTATACTCTGACGTTCCATATAATCCCCTTCATAGGCTTCTCCACCCAACCTGTAAGTAGTAATTAATCCGAAATGACTCCATCCAACGTTTAACCGCTCATTTATCTTATACTTTACCTTACCGTAAATAGGGAAGAGCCCGGCTATTGACCAGCGATCGGATATCTGCCAATCAAGATTGACCAACGGGACCAAATAAGGTCCGAAAGCTTCCTGATTGTACATAGCTCCAAAACCCATTTTTAAATCTTCTTTAAATCGTTTTTCATAAAGTACTAAACCTCCCATTTGGAAATGACTTCCATCAACACTTTGAAAATCCGACATAAACCTCGGTGCCAAAAATATTTGAATCGCCCGTTCTTTTGAAAATTTTTGATAAAGACCCGTCCTTAATATAATTCCATGAAGATCTATCGGATTGACTTCCTCTGCAGGCATAACCTCATCATTGCCAACGTGCCAGTAAAAATAATTTACGCTGTTATACCATATGCTCTTTTCTGACATTTTGATCGGAGCCTTTAGGTCTATCATCACACCATATTCCTTTGCTTTTCCATCATAAACAGAATCATAAGACTGGGGAAAGCCATACCGTCCGGAAATTGTAAAAATATCTAGTGTCTCCTGAGTATTCTCCTGAGTATTCTCCTGAGCATGCGCCGAAAAACCCAAAATAAGGATTGAAATAAAAATTAAATTCTTCATAATGCCGGGAAAAATAAGGATAAATTGTTACATGCCCTATAGATTAATCCAAGCCTGCCATATAATTTGCCTCTTTCTGCAAAAGAGAAGTCATTGCAGCGGCTAAAACTAATTTTGTCTTTTCATCTAATGTTGACCTGATCCAAACAAGGCTTTTATTTTGCCCCAATACACCACCACCATAGTATTGCATGGCACAAAGCGCCTGGTTTTTTTCTACAAATTCATAACCATATGCAGGGATTGAACGGCTATCTTCACCATTCAAATTAGAATTGGTCGACATAATTGTGATCAACCGCTCTCCATTAGTAAGAATAGCTTCTTTTTTATACGCTACTTCTCTTCCTTCAATAATATTGATTACTAAAACCCAGCCATCCTCCTCACTATCTCCGGCAGCTAAAAAAGCTGTGAAATTTTCTGTGCCTTTTAAGAAAGCATCTTGCCCTATTTGAAAGTAGTCAGAGATGTGCATGGCTTCAAGTTCTTCTGATCTTAATGATAAAATAACATTTACGTCAACCGTTTCATTCGCCTTATTAGCCATTACAAATGAAAATTTCTGATCAAATTTCGTTGTGACCTCGGTAGAAAAAAGCTTTCCATTTCTCGACGAGGTTGCAATTCCGTTTTTACTATCTTTTACTGCATATTCACCGAATTTGAAATTAAATATTTTTCCTATCCACTGGGTTCCCATTTTTACTTTCAACCTTTCCGAATTTGCGGCCAAATCAGCGTCAATAACTATATCTTTTTGTTGCCCGTAGGCTATCATCATAAATAACAGCAACAATCCTGAAATATAATTTTCTCTATTCTTTATCACCTTGAATCTCCAGATTCTATTTTAAAAAACTATCTAACATACCACCCAATCCGCCTTTGGAACCTGAAATCCCCGATACCAGGCTGGCAATATCATCTACCGAGCTATCATTGGAATCAAAACCTTGAATAAGAGAAGCCATGGACTCCATGGTACTGCCCTGACCGCCTAACATACCACCTAATAAATCCCCTAAGCCTCCTTGATCTGAAACATTATTTTGTGACTTTTGTTTAGCGAGATAACTCATAATAAAAGGAGCGGCTACCTTCAGTAAATTCATGGCAGAACCAGCATCTATCCCTGAAGATTTGCTGAGTGTGTTTGCTGCGTTGCTTTCTTGACCTCCAAAAAGATGCCCAAGTATTTTACCACCATCATCCATTACATCCTGATCAATGGATCCGCCTCCCAGAATACTGCCTAAATTATCGAGCATAGAGCCATTACTGTGCCTTGAATTATCCAATGCACGTAGCAGTTGTTCTGAACCTTGAGCCGAACTCGCATTATTCTTCATAGCACCTAATATCAGTGGCAGAGCTGTACTTAAAGCAGCTGATGTACTATTCTTATCTAAACCTATTTGGCCACCTGCTCCTGAAACCAGTTGCTGACCCATTTCACTGTTGATCAAATCAAGTATTCCGCTCATAATTTTAAATTTTATATTTGTTTTATTAATTGATCTAAGATAAGGTTTTTTGACTTTTGATTTTTTAGAATTATGATCTGTTTTACTATAAACTTATGACAATCTAAATAGATTTACAGCGATTAAGAAAAAAATATGGCCCTTCTTATGCAAAATTTTTCTATTTGTCCCAATGAATTTATATCTTGTCAATCCTAAATTAACCATTAACTAAATTCATTAATCTAAATCTTCACAATATGAAAGCAAAAATCATAGTTAGCGAAATAAACCAATATTGGGTTCACTTTCAAGCCGGACGTTCAGGAAACAAACTTCTTTATCCTCGCGCCATAATAAAATGCTATCATGATGAGGACTATGTGCTACAGGCAACTTTTTATCCGGATGGTAAGACCCTTCCTGAAAATTATTATGATGTGAACTCGAAATTGGTGTATTTACGCTACTCGATGTATATGTATGCACACGTTATTGACCTTTTAAGAAATGAAAAACCTATTTATTTTAGTTTTTCTGAAAAATCAAAACTTGGATACATCAGAACCGGTAAAGAACCTGTTGGTGAAGGTGATGGAGATGCTGATTTTTAAATAAAGGCCTCTCATCTAAAATATAATAAGCCCGATCATGATAATCATGACCGGGCTTTTCTTTTCTGACCAAAGGTGCTCGCGTAAAAAAATGAGCGGAAAAAGAAAAGGCTAAGCAGTTAAATGTGGGAGTTACTACTTAGCCTTTAGAATTTTGTTTGTACGTCCACAATTTAAGCAATATTTTTAAATTCCCTTTAATTACTTGGCTATTTGCATTTTTTAAGGCATATTTTTTTTTCATTTTTCAAATTCGAATCAAAAATAGGTATCTTTACCTTTCATCCATATAAAACTTTGATTATGACTCAACAAAACTATTCCAATCACCGCCGCTTCGTTCCTCTCTTCCATTACATAACCTTGCTGGGAATCTTAATCCTTTTTATCGGAAGCATCGTTAACCTTATCAAATCTTCGCCAGAAAATTTTTACTCGGCTGCTTTATTGGTGATGTCTTCACTCTTATTGATGTTGACTGCATTTTATGCCCGTGTATTTTCCCTAAAAGCACAAGACAGAGCTATTCGCGCCGAAGAAAACTTCAGGTATTATATTTTGGCTCAGAAAACCTTACCCAAAGAGTTAACCATCAGGCAAATTGTAGGATTACGGTTTGCATCAGATAATGAATTACTCGCCTTAGTTGAAAGAGCCGTTAAAGAAAAAATGTCAGAAAATGATATCAAAAAGGCGATTAAAGAATGGAGGGGAGATTATTACAGAGTTTAGCATTTATGTCTTGGTTTTTGATGAAATTCTGATAAAACCTCTATACGAACCAACATATAAACTATTATTTGGACCTATTGTAAAAGTCCCCCAAATATTGTTGAATACTTTTCGGTCATAATTTTTTGAACCCAGAGAACCCCATTTTAGTAAAAAGCTTATATTGTCTTTAAAATTTCCCTTTTCAAAAAATGGCTTGATATAAAAAACCCGTAATCCGGTTTTATAATCTATGCCGGAAACCTGCCAATCATTATGTCCGTCAAAATCATTATCTGAACGATTATAAACATACATCATTCCTGTTGCAGTCGATAGTTTCGGGGTAGCCGTTTTACAATCATAAATACCGCTTTTAGGCCAGTTTTCAACCTTTTCAAATACTCCTTTTGTTTCATTATAATCAAAACGCATAATGCCTCCAGGTGTGTCATTATCCTTGAATGGATCTTCATATCCATAAGTATTTGCAACAATAAAACTATTGTCATAGGCCACTACAGAATTCTCAACCGCGGCGCCTGCGTTAGTAAACAATTTATGTTTTGAAACCAAATGACCGGTCTTCTGATAATAAATACACAGATTAACCTGACCCGCATCATTGTCGCAGATTGCAACAAATCTGTCATCCAAAAGTGTGGGTGTTGTTCCACTTCCAGCGTTCAACTGGCCGGGCTTTACTTTCCTGTCATTATTATAAACAAGCTCATTACTTTTAAAGGCCTGCTTCCAATTCGGATCCAGTTCTATCTTTTTGGTCGATTCATTAAACCGAAGTTTGTACAGGGCGTAATTTGACACAATATAAACTCCGTCTTTTCCAATAGAGAAGGAGTTTTGAATTTCTTCAGTCGTTTCATCAGACAACATAAAGGTCTCACGAAATTTTTCTTTTACCTTAGGGCTAAAATCTTCAATCTCCTCATAGGGCTCAATTTCTTTTAAGTTTTTAAAATGAGTACCAAAGTGCTTGTTAATCTTGTCAACGGCGCCAAAAAGACCTATATAAGTTGCATAAACTTTCGTACATCCTTTATCTGTAAGATCGTCTTTATGCAGTAATCCTACAATTCCATGCCTGGAGGTAAACCAAACATTTCCATTGATGTCAGGCATTAAAGCCGTTAATAGATTTGTCTTGTCCTTTGCTGATAAATGCTTGTCAACGAAATTTCCTGCTTCAATCTGATTTTTTATATTGATTGATTCTATACTTTCGTTTTCAAACTTTCCATCTTTAATTTTTACTCTTAGAATATTATTATTTGCTCCAGGAATATAATAATGGTCGTCTTTGGAAAGAAATGAATAGGCCCCACCTGCCGTATTGTGAAATATTTTTTCACGTCCTTTTTTACCCATCAGCTCCATTATTTTAGTACCCCTGCCTGGAATCTCCAATTGATCTAAAATACTTATGGTATCTCCTGCGTCTAATAAAAGTAAGGTTGTATTTTCCCTGCCAAACGAAAGGGTTACCAAAGTGGAATCATTAACAAAATCAAACGCCGGGCACATACCTGAAAAACCCTTGCTTTTCTGTAAAACATGAAAATATTGTACACTTACATTATCGGGTAAAGGACCCGGTAAATTACTAACGTCAGAAGAATAGGAGTCTTCATGCATAGCACTTGTAAACCCATATTTCATGTACGGATGATCCCATTTCTTCTGTTCCGGTAATTTTTCGGGAAGAACCTCGCCCTTTTCATTATGGTTTAACCACTCATCATACCATCCGGAATCATAACTACTAAATTGAGTAACAAAATCAAATTCAGGTTTCAACTTAATATCCACGTGACAATCTTGGCCAAATGTGATAAGTGATACCAACATGATCACTAAGATCAAAGGAGGTTTCCAGGTCTTCATCATAGATTTTTTTTGAATAAATATAGTCAATTTATCCAAAAATTATATAGATCGGACGCGAAAGTCAATCCATCAAACCCGGATAATCATCTCTTTAAGGGAATAAAGAATGGCTAAAACATCTTTTTTCTCTTCATCCTTGTAATTATTGACATTCATTCCTTCAAGTATATCATCTACAACAGCCAAAAACTCCTGCTCTGAGATATTCATTCCCTTATGTGTGGAAACCATATCTCGCCCTTTGTACTCCTGTGGGCCTCCTGCTCCGGCACAAAAAAAGTTTACAGTGTGTTGCTTAATCGTATTCAAGCGTTCGGGTTGTTCTTTTAAGGGAAGAAATCTGGGACTCACGCTTGGATTTGACATATGTATATTGACAACATCATCCACTAGTTTGGTAATACCTTTCAATTCACCTAATCTTTCATACAGTGTTCTTGACATAATATATAGTTTTTGTTATTAGTTAATTTAATACTAATATAATGCGTCATGAAAGAGGGTAAGGCCCTAATTGATTCAAATACGTGTTAATTTAGTTCAACTCTAATAAAAAACTAAAACTGGGTTAGGAATTGACGGTCGATCTGTAAAGGGTGGGAGATACTTTAAACTTTTTTTGAAAACACTTTGAAAAATAGGATTGACTGTTAAAGCCTATTTTATAGGCAATTTCTGATATGTTAACTTCCCTCTTTTTAAGTAGGGAAATAGATTTGCTTAATCTAAACTCTTTCAAAAAAAAGTTGGGTGATTTTCTTAATAGCCCGGTAATTTTGCGGTAGAATTGAGATTTACTGTAACCCAATTCCTTGTAAAAATCACTGCTGGATAAGGATTCATCTGTATAATTCTTCTCTGTAAAATCGATGAGGTTTTGTAAAAATGTTTCTTCAGTATCGGATAAAGTATAAATCTTACCCGGATCAATTTTATTGTTTAAGTTTTGGCTTTCATATAAGTCCTTGATTTCAGTAGATATTTTAATCATAGGGATCTCTATTCCGCTCATCCTTTTTGAAGCATTAATAGCTTTATCAAAAAATCCATTCTTGCTTGTGACCGGAACTCCGGCACTTAAGGCAATGCTTAAATCTGTTGAATCAATACTATCCCTTTCTATACTATTTTTATAATCTTTCTGTAGGTTTATGGAGCATTTTACTGCGTTTTCAACAGAAGTAAAAGATATGAAAAACACTTCATCATCCTGATGAGCCAGCCTTCCGTTACCTCCCTTAACAATTTCTGATAGTATCTCTTTAAACCTCTCAGACACAAGTTTCACTTCACTCAAGGATGATTTATCTAAAAATTTAGAATTTAGTTTTACGGCCATTATGCATCTGAAAGCAGGATCATTAATAATATTTAATTTAGTGTTTTGAGATTTTTCAGGGTCTTCTATTCGGCCCAAAAAAGATTCCACTACGTTTTTATCAACTTCAACAATTCGATGCGGAATTTCGCCATGTGCTGAATCGTGCATGTCTATAACGGCTGCTTCATTTGGTGCTTCAACTAAACAAAAAGCTGTTTTTCGTTCATCATCAAACCAATAGGTCAGGCCTTTACAACCAAATTTGTGTTGAATTTTTAGATCTTCATAGTGGAGTTGGGCCACATTCTCAGCAGTTACTTCTTCGGAAACGTCATGGCGATCCATATAAATAGGCATAGGCAGTATATTTTCTCCTGGTTAGAAATATACTATCAAATCTATGATTAATGAATTCAATTGAAAATAAGAATAGGACGAATATCATTCAATATTGTCCGAGACCGTGTAATATTTGTCCGAAGCGATTTAATTGGAAGACTAATATTTCATGGAGTAAAGTCCAAAGGGGCAGGATCGGGTAAATTCATGTCTCGCATGAGTTGTATGAACCTTGGATCTTTCCTTATTTCATCGGGCACAAACAATACTCTTAACCATGGAAACCAGGCAGCTTTGTTTTCACTGTTCCAGGCTTCAAAGGATTTGTCATAATCCTCCAAATAGGCGTAATAAATACCAATAAATAAGTCAAAAAAATCATTAGGAGGCATTTTTTCCATTTCGAGTAGAATGGCTTTCCCTTCCTCAATAAATCCAGTTTCGAACAGTGCAATGCCGTATCCCGGGTATTTCCAGAAAGGGTTTATTTCAGCACATTGTTTTAAAATTTCCAACCCCTCTTCAAATTTACCCTGATTAATATATATCCTGCCTCGAACAAACATGCTAACCGCATAATCAAAATCACCCTTCTCACCCATAAGAGAGGCTTTTTCTGTTTGTTTTATCGCTTCTTCATACATACCAACCATACCGTATAATGATCCCAGCCAAGCTGTCTGCGCAGGGGTGAAAGGATCCAGCTCCTGAGCCAGTTTGTGCTCTTCAATGGCTTCATTCATTCTTCCAAACAAACTAAGGTACCACGCCCGGTGAAAATGATTGTCGGCAAGATTCGGATCCAATGCATTGGCGCGATGAAAAGCGTATTCGGCCATGGTCCAATCTCTTCCTACATATGTATGATAGTGCGATAAAGATGCCCAGCCCAGAGCAACGGTGGAATCGAGATTAATCGCCCTTTCTGCTGCTTTAAGCGCTTTGGAAAATGTGTCAGGAGGAGGATTTGGGCTGCCATGTCCCACCATAATATAAGCCTCTGACAACCAGGCCCAGGTATTTGCATCCGCGGGGTTTCTATCCAGCGCCTCTTGTAAATACACCAAACCTCGCTCCCAGTCAGCCGGAGTGGATTTATTCATATAATGTTTACCCTTCATGTACAGTGCAAAGGCTTCAGGGTCCACCGGTTGACGACCTGACCCGAACTTGGCATTTGCCGGCTTCACAACTATACCCATTTGTCTTGTCAGATCAGCAGCAACATCCGCCCATAATTCTCTTACCTCCGAAAGATCTGTACTATAATATTTTTGCCAGACAGGCTCCCCATCCAAGACTTCTCTAAGTGAAATATGTACGCGAATCATATCCAACTCCCGCTCAAAATTTCCTTCAACAAAATAATCAATGCCTTTGATCACAGTTAAAATCAGGGAACTGGTTTGATCAAATCCTGAGGATAAAACCTTTGTCGATCTCTGACGGATCACCTTTAACTCATTTACTTTGGAGAGTTCATCAATAAGTTCCTCGGTCATCCCGACCTGAAAATATTCTTCTTCTTCATCAAATGCTGAAGTTACAAAGGGGATAACAGCAACCTTTTTGATTTCAGGAGTATAAGGTTCATCCTTCCAATTAGAACCAGCCCAAAAACTAATGACAAGCAATAATAAAACCCCTAGAGCAAGCATGCCTGCTATGACTCTGTTTAGTCTTCTGTTTGCTGTTATCGACGATTCAAGGCTCGTATCCGTATCATCTGTTTTTTGAATTCCATCTCGTGTCAAATCATAATTCCAGGAAAAACCGATCCAAAGAATAAGCCCAATCGCTAAAATATAAATCAAGATTTTTAAGGAATAATCCGGAACATCGAATGCGGGCAATACAACTGAGGCAATTTGAATGACAACCCATGAAATTGCCAGATAGGCAATGGTAGACTTAAAAACATGTCTCCGCTTAAGCTCTGAAAGAAATTTACGCCACTTCATCTTGTACTATTTTTATTCTTCTGATTACCCTGGGTGATAAACCAGGGGTCCTGGATCAGGCAGGTCGAGGTCTCTCATGATATTTAAAAATCTAGGATCTTTCCTAATATCATCTTTTACCCACATCACTCTTAACCAAGGGTACCAGGCTGCCTTGTTTTCATAGTTCCAGGCTTCAAAGGCCTTGTCAAAATCACCCAAATGTGCGTAATACACACCAATAAACAAAGTGCTAAATCCAGTTTTAGGCATTTGTTCCATTTCAGTAAGAATCGCTTTTCCTTCTTCAACAAACCCATTCTCAATCAGAGCCGTGCCATATCCAGCATATCTCCAGCCAGGATTTATTTCAGAACTCAGTCTTAAAAGTTCAAGACCTTCTTCCACTTTTCCCTGATCAATAAATATCCTTCCCCTGACAAACATTCCTAATGCATAATGAGTGTCATCCTCCATAAGGGAGGCTTTTTCCGTTTGAATTATGCCTTCTTCATACAGGCCAACCCACCGGTATAGTTCACCCAACCATGCCGTCTGGTCAGGCGTAAAAGGATCCAGATCCTGAGCCAGTTTATGCTCTTCAATAGCCTCGTTCATTCTTCCAAATAAAGCAAGGTACCATGATCTATGGAAATGGTTAAAAGCAAGATTAGGGTTTAATGAATTGGCTCGATGAAAAGCATATTCGGCCATGGCCCTGTCTTTTCCAAAATAAGTATGATAGTGCGATAAAGATGCCCATCCCAAGGCTAGAGTAGAATCCAGCTGGATCGCTCTATTAGCGGCAGCTAAGGCTTTCGGAAAAACATCAGGAGGAGGATCCGGGCCGTGTCCAATGGTAACATAGGCCTCCGCCAGCCCTGCCCATGTATAGGCATCAGCGGGATTTTTATCCAATGCCTCTTGTAAATAAACCAAACCTCGATCCCAACTTTCAGGGGTGGATTTATTTAAATAGTATTGACCTTTCAGGTAGAGCTCATAAACTTCAGGCTTAACTGATCGCTGACCTGACCAAAAAACAGCATCTCCAGGTTTGACAATAATACCCATTTGTCTTGTAAGATCTGCGGCAACCTCCGCCCATAATATCTTTACTTCAGAAAAATCCTTGGAATACCTTTTTTGCCAATAGGGTTCCCCATTAATCGATTCACTAAGGGTGATATGAACTTGAATCATATTAACCTTGCGCTCAAAAGTTCCTTTGACAAAATAATCAACGCCCTTGATTACATTTAAAATCAGTGAACTGGTCTGATCAAAACCTGATGTTAATACTTTTGTGGATCTTTGGCGGATTACCTTTAACTGATCAACCATGGAGAGTTCATCGATAAGCTGCTGGGTCATACCCGTCTTAAAATAAGCCTCTTCTTCAACCATGGCTGAAGATGAAAAGGGTAGTACAGCTACTTTTTTAGTTTCCGGTATTTTAGGGCCCTCATTCCAATTGGATCCTGCCCAAAAACTAATTACGATGAGTAATAACACGCCTAAACCCAGCGAACCTGCTATTACCTTGTTGAGTCTTCGGTTGGCGACTATTGATGACTCTGAATCTGTATCCGTATCATCCGTCTTTTGAATTCCATCAATGGTTAAATCATAATACCAGGAAAAACCAATCCAAAAAATGAGGCCTACAGCTAAAACATAAATCAAGATTTGGAACGCATAGGCCGGAACATTAAAGGTGGGTAGTATAATTGAGGCAATTTGGATGACAACCCATGAAATTGCTAAATAGGCTATGGTAGATTTGAATACGTGTCTACGTTTCAGCTCCGATAATAATTTACTCCACTTCATTTTGTAAAATAAATATTTCTGGCACTAAAATATTCGACCTGATAAGGAACCCTAATTTACGTAATTATCCTGATATTAACTAAATAACATATATGTTTTCATTCATTGAATAGCTCATTGTTTCATTGTCTCATTGATTCATTAAATCATTATCACATCCCTGACATATGTCATTGATTTACAAAGAATAAAAGCGTATATTTGAGAATATCAATTCTAAATCTTTAACAATATGGATGAAATTACTTTAACGAATGCCACACGAATTCTGAAATTCCTTCAGGCCTTCAAGATGGATTTTAACAACTACAGTATTTGGAATTATTCTAGAAAAAAATTCCATCTAAGTGAATCGAACAGACCACTTATAGACGATACCATTGAATTCCTTGAAACCAAAGGATACATCGAAAAGGTGAGAAGACCTGGCTATTACAGACTTACAGTAACAGGTGAAAATTTTGAAAGCTGGGAAATGGAAAATATGCAAGAATCCATTTCAAAAGAAGCGATGCCCAAGCTTAATAAATGGAGACAATGGTTATTATCGGGTAAAAGCGAAGTAGCACAAGTTTAAGGGCTTTTAATTTTAAAACGCTTTTTTAGTAGTTTAATGATATACTGATTAAATCATTGTATCATTAAACTACCATTAACATTTCAATATTTCAATATTTCAATGTTTCATTATTTCATTGAATCATTAACTCATTATTAAAGAGGGTTAGCATTGAAGGTGTCGCCCTGTGCCATATCCCCTGTGTCAAATCCTTTCTTAAACCAGCGAATGCGCTGTTCTGATGTTCCATGTGTAAAAGAATCAGGCACAACCCTGCCCGAAGATTGCTTCTGCAGACGGTCATCCCCAATCGCGAAGGCAGCATTCAAAGCCTCTTCAAGGTCACCCGTTTCCATCATATGACTCATTTGCTGAGAATGATGTGCCCAAACACCTGCAAGAAAATCAGCTTGTAATTCAAGTTTGACAGAGTATGTATTGTATTCGGTCTTGCTCATTTGACCTCTGAGGTTCTGAACTTTTTCAGTAATACCCATTAAATTCTGAATATGATGCCCTACTTCATGCGCTATCACATAGGCCTGGGCAAAGTCACCGGGGGCATTTAATTTTTTCTCCATATCTTCAAAAAAACTCAGATCCAAATACAATTTTTCATCTCCTGGACAATAAAAAGGTCCCGTCGCACTGGAAGCCGATCCACAGGCCGAAGAAACAGATCCCGTAAAAAGAACAAGCGTTGGTTCGCGGTAATTATCCAAGATGCCATTCCAGACATCTTCTGTGTTGGCCAAAATAGTGGCGCTAAACGCTGCCAACTCATTATCTTTCGGTGTTCCTTTATAAGGAGTACTGACCTCAGTTTGACTCTCTCCGCCCGTAAATAACTGCCCCAAAAAAGTCAATGGATTATTGCCTGTTATGAGTGAAAAGCCAAGAAACAAAGCAACGATAATTAAACCTGTTTTGGAAAAAAGAAGTCTGATCAACGGCCCTAATAACATAGGGTTGATTCCTCCTCCACCCCTGCTGGGTCCTCTCTGCCCTCTGCGGTCGTCAATATTTGAACTTTGTCGTTTACCTTTCCATTTCATAATTTCAAAAGTTATAGTCGCTTATTTTTAAAGCTCTAATTTAGTTATTTTCCAACAAACAGAATTTTAATCAGAATTATTTGACCAAGGTGATCATTACAATTGAGAGTAACTTAATGGCTTTAAAAACACCCTTGATATGCTGCTCACCGTATTGGCGTATTCTTCCAGCTTAGAAATGCGCTTCCACTCTGGATGTGGTCCAAATTTGGACCAGGTGCTATCGCGGTCTTCCAAATCCTTAAAAGCAACTATATAAGTTAAACAAGGCATTTGATCGCCGGATATATTAGCCCCAAAAAACACGAGATTAAGACCTACTTCTTCAAATATGGTAAATTCACTATCGTTAAACATCTTAACCTTTCTTTTAACCGCGTCTTCATTATAACCTTCATAAATACGTAATTCATATACGCCCGGGTTACCTGTCGGTTTAACCAAATTTGGAAAACCATCAGTGGATCGGATAAACACACTTTCAACCCGGCTAAAAGGAATATTTTCCGGAGTTGTGGTCCAGTATGTTTGCGCCTCTTTATCAAACACATCATCATTTTCCAATTCATCAGTCACGATCTCATACGTCGCTAAATCAGCATAGGTAATAAGCAGGTATAATTTCTTAGGCAAGGCATCACCTAGTTCTTCAAAAGCGCCTATATGCTCAATTCCTTGACGATTTAACGCGGGGATAAGGGCCTTTCTAAAATAGTCGTGTAAAATATCTGCTGATTTCGAAAACTTCAACTCATAAACGCGAAGTTCATAAATTTCAGATTGACTATTGGAAGAAATAAAAAACAAAAGGCAAAAAACTAGGGAGGCGAATCTCAACATAAGAGTAAGTTTTAAAGATAAACATAAGCCTTATAAAGGTACATATTTAATCGATATTTCATATATTTATGGCTCACCATTTCATTGAACTATCTCAATTATTTATGAAACTTGATCTAGAATTTATACGCTCTCAATTTCCAGCTTTTTCTGAGCCTTCGCTTAGAGGATGGGCTTTTTTTGAAAATGCTGGAGGGTCCTATCCATGCATACAGGTCATTAATCGTCTGACCGACTTTTACATGAAAAACAAAGTGCAGGTCAACTACCCTTATCCTGCTTCGACACTGGCAGGAAAGCTAATGGAGAATTCTTATAAAAGAATGGCCGACTACTTGAATGTCGAAGCATCAGAAATTCATTTCGGGCCGTCCACGACGCAAAATGTTTATGTGCTGGCCCATGCAATGCGGCCGATGTGGAAAGATGGAGATGAAATTATTGTCTCTTGTCAGGACCATGAAGCCAATGCAGGTGCATGGAGAAGACTGGCAGATTCCGGAATCAAAATTGTAGAGTGGCATGTCCATCCTGAAACGGGATTATTAAGCCTGGATGACTTGGAAGATTTGTATTCCGATAGGACTAAAATGGTAGCTTACCCTCATTGTTCCAATATAATCGGTCACGTTAATCCTGTAAAGGAAATTAGCCAAATGGCTAAAAAACATGGAGCTCTTACAGTCGTTGACGGCGTAGGTTTGGCGCCCCATGGATTTCCGGATTTAAAGGACCTTGGAGCGGATATTTATCTCTTTTCCCTTTACAAAACCTTTGGTCCTCATTTGGGTTTGATGTATGTCGATAAAGATCTCATCGGGAAAATGGAAAACCAGTCTCATTTTTTTAAGGAAGGTATAAGCCGAAGTATGCTGACTCCGGCAGGTCCTGACCATGCCCAGATTGCAGCAGCCAGTGGAATATTAGATTATTTTGACGCCGTTTATGCGCATCATTTTAATGAGAAAGCTGAGCCTGCTCAAAGAAACCACGCTATAAACTCATTGTTTTATGACCATGAAAAAGAGCTGTTGGAGAAGCTCCTTGATTTTTTACGATCCCGTGATGATGTTCAAATTGTCGGCCCTGAGAGTTCAATGGAAAGGGCCCCAATTGTTTCTATTATTCCTAAAAATAAAAACATCAAAAGGGTCTATTCAACATTGACTCAACACAAATTGATGTTGGGTCTGGGGAATTTTTATGCGGTCCGGCCGCTCATGGATATGCATATTCCTACCCAACCGGGCGCATTGAGAATTTCCTTTTTGCATTATACCAGTATGGAGGAAATCGATCAACTGATCGATGGGTTAAAAGCTGCATTGTAAACAGGTTTTATTATTCAGCGCCAACAGGATTCATTTCCAGGAAATAATTCGTCATTAAAGTATACATATGTCTTACGGTATTCTCACCTTCATATATCCCATGAGAGCGGTTAGGATAAGGCATAACTCTAAACTGTTTATTGTGTTTGATTAATTCATTCATGAGCAATTCAGTATTTTGATAGTGTACGTTATCATCGCCCGTTCCATGAATAATTAAGAGATTTCCTTCCAGATTTTTAGCCTGACTTACCGCGGAGGCTTGCTGGTAGTTTTCCAGATTCTCAGACTTTAATCCCATATACCTTTCAGTGTATACATTATCATACAATAAACCGCTTGACACCGCAGCAACGGCTATTGCGCTCTTGATTACATCCGGATAGCGAAACATCAGATTAAGCGCCATTTTACCGCCTGCACTCCATCCCCAATAGGCAGTCCTATCGGGATCAATAAAATCCCATTTAAATGTTTCTTTGGCTGCGAGCGCAAAATCACGCGTGTTGAGCACCCCAACTTTTTTATATATGGCCTTACGCCACTCTCTACCCTTTAAACTGGGCGTACCCCTGCCATCCATGATGATAATTGCATATCCTTTTTGGGCCAGCATAAAATTATACATACCCCTGTATTTCCATGAGTCATCTGCTTCCATACCCGCAGGGCCTCCATAGGTAAAATAGATCGCAGGGTATTTCTTGCCCGCTTCAAATCCGGCAGGTTTTATCAGCCTGCCATCCATCTCTACACCTTCAGAAGTAGTTACTTTAAAGAATTCTACTTTAGGCAAATTCAAAGCAGCAATACTTTCTTTAAACTTTTTATTATCAACTAAGGTGGTTATGATTTTATGCTCCGGAAGACTGATCAAATAAGTAGTGGTTGGGGTGTTGGCATTGGAATAGGAATGAATCGCAAATTTACCATTTGGGGCAATGTTATAGGTGTTGACTCCAGTATATTCTGAGGGTGTGATTCGCTTTGGTTTACCCTTTCCATTGGCCGATGTTTGATACAAATACCGCTGCGTAGGATTATCAGGGGAGGCATTCATATATATATTTTTGCCTTTCGGATCCAAGCTGTAGAACCGGGCCACATCACCTTCAAAATTTGTTAGATTCTTTTCTCCTGAACCATCCATTTTTATTTTATAAACATGTCTCCATCCATCCTTTTCTGTAACCCTCAAGAAAGAATTTCCCGTTATTTCCATATCGTACATGGACCAGTTGGCGGTTAAGTCAAGATTCATGATGTCAACCCATGCCTCATCCTTTTCAGTATATGAAAGTTTACAGTCACCTGTGGCAGGATCACAGATATAAATATTGAGTTGATTCTGTTTTCTGTTCATTTGTTGCACCAGGAGTTGATCATCCACCCATTGCATTCTTGGTAAATAGTTTTGTTTAGGATCACCAGGAATACGCATCCAGGTAATTTTTTGGGTAGAAAGGTCTATAGCCCCTACTTTTGTGCTCGAGGGATCTTCCCCAACTTTGGGATACTGAATCGGAATGATTCTCGAATAAATCGAATCCGTATTATTGATCATTGAAAAATTCTTTATATCCGATGCATCCAATTGCCACAAGGCAACTCTTTTGCCATCAGGACTCCATCTGAAACCGTCTTTACAAAAAAGTTCTTCTTCATATACCCAGTCAAAGGTGCCGTTTATGATATCTCTTGTCCCATCCTTGGTAAGCGGCGTAATTTCTCCTGTTTCAAAATCTTCCATATACACATTAAACTCGCTGACATAGGCCACACTTTTATTGTCTGGTGAAAATTTGGCAAACATGAGGGATGAGGTGGGAAGCTCCTTCCCTAGTTGTTTCAGTTTTTTAGACCCCAAATCCAGCACCCAGTAATCACCCTTTGTATTGGTTCGCCAAACACGTTTTGTGTTTGTAAAAATCAGTATTTTGCTTTCGTCCGCTGTAAATTGTATTGAAGAAATGCTCAATGGTTGGTCGGAACCCTGAGGTGTCAGGTCTTCAACCGAAGCTAACACTTTCTTATCCTGGTTCATAGAATTATAGGCAACAACTTCCCTGGCCCTCATATTCTTCTCATTACGCTCAAGTTTGACATATGATTCGCCACCATTATACCAGGTGACTGACCCAAAAAATTCAGGGTAAAATTCCCTTGAATTAAAGATTCTGTCAATTGTTAATTCGTTAGATCCGGTACCTTGTGCACTTAACAAAAAAGAAAAAACAAGGTGGAAGGCTAATGCTAAAAAGAGTTTTGAAGTTTTCATCTGGTAATTTTGGTTAAAGGTATTAATTACCATGAATATATGAAAAGGGATTCAGAAAATCGTGGTAAGCGTATCTAAATTTGTGCTTTTTTTCTCCCAAGTAAAGGTGTTAATTCTCCTTAATCGAATTTGATCATAATCATTGGATGTAGTTCAAATCTGTTTATTGGATAAAGCTTTGTTTTTCTGAACCTAAAACCTGTCTTCCCCATGCAAACCCACAATAAAAGCGTCATTATGCCCTTGTTTTTTTACAAGTTCCAAATAGGCCCGGGCCTCTGAAGAAGATTCAAATACCCCAGTGTAGTATCTCTGAAAACCATCTGCGTATTTATGAGTAAACACATGGGTTAAATGGACAAAATTATGGGCTTGAACATTTTCACGATAGGCGCCAACCTGAACAGTGTAAACCTTAATAGAACTGTTGAAATTATAAAAACCCCTCTTTACCGTATCCTCATCCGGGTTGGTGACTTGTGATGTCTCCATCTCATTTACAACGTCTTGTTGATTTTCTGAATTGTTTTCTTCAGCAACATCAGCAAGGGTTTCAGCTTCCGTATTGACATTCAAATCCACATTCATGACAACTTTTATAGGCTCTGCATTCAAATCATTTACTGTTTTAACATCCAGCTCCCCAACTAAATCCCCGTCAAAATAACCCTTTAGCGTATAGGTTGTATTACACGATTGGTTAAAACTAAAGGTGGCATCTTTTTTATCGAACAAAAATGAGTCTAGTCGATTTTCATCCTCATCAAACAAAATAAGATCAACGCCGGTAAGTAATTCATGGGTATTAACGTTCTTAACGATACCTGAAACTTCCTGTTGACATTCAACAATTATTGGAATTTCAGCGGTAAAGGCATAGATATCATTCTTCCCTTTGCCCACTTGTCTGTTCGATGAGAAATATTCGTTATCCGCTGTCTTATCTGTATCAGTTATTATATCTTCTTTGCCCAGATTCACCGGCACTTTCAATTTCATGGGATTGGATATGGTATTATCAAATATTTTGCACACAAATACATCCAGGTCGCCTTGCTTATTATGCACATCTGATGCAAAAAACAATACGTTACCCTCATCTATAAAAGGGAAAATATCCCGTTCTGTAGAATTCACTTTAGGCCCCATGTTTAATGGCTTTCCATAAGTACCGTCTCGATACAGGTCAACCACAAAAATATCTGTTCTGCCCATAGATTCAGGGCCATCAGATACAAAATAAAGCTTGGTGTCATCCTCATTTAACACAGGTTGTCCGGTAGAAAAATGATTGCTGTTAAAAGGCAGCATTTCTAAATTGACCCATTCTCCGTTCTCATCCACCTCAGCTTTAAACAACTGAAGGTTCACCGCGTTTTTTGTTTTTATTTTTGTATCGCCTTTTCTATTTTTTTCTTTTATTTTTCTGTTTACACTAAAGAAAACAGTCTTACCATCCTTGGAATAAGTAAGCATTCCATTGTGTTCCTTTAAATTGGGGTCCTTAAGAATTTTGTCGTTTATGATCAGCTCACCGTTGTCGCTCATCTCAGCGACATAGCTGTCTAATCTATTTTTTTTGCTTTTTCTTTTTCGATCATATGCTAATCCGTCTTCCGTTGAGTTGAAAGCCATATCATCATTAGATATAAAAGTCGTTTGCAATTCAGCCGCGTTATTATTGATCTTTGTGTCCTTCAGCATATCTATCCCATTGGTGTTCTGGGCGAAAACTGCAAATTGAACAAATAAAAAGAATGGAAATACTAATTTTTTCATCGATAAAAAGTTAACATAATTAAAGCCAATTTAAGGCAGGTCAATAATGCCTAAAATAATACTTTCCAGAGGTATCTTTTCCAGGACAACTTATTAGTTATCAAGATATTTGTTAACGAAAATTTGAGCAGGTCAACCAATTTTGAATTTCAGTCAATATTCAATTTCTTTATTGTATTTTTCATTCACGAGTAATTGATAGTAATTAAGAATACATTGCCAAGGTCGCTGGATTTCACTTTAAAAATATTTTTACTGCTTTTTACTCACTTGACCGGCTAGCAGCCCCCCGATCCAGGCCATTGGAATATAGGCTCCGACCAAATCCAATACGATAAACCATGTTGGTGAGGGAAGCATAAAGACACTGCTAATACCTCCCAACAAGAAAAACAAACCGATTATCAATGCGAGTTTCATCTTGTGACCAAACGCTATCAAAGCGGTTACGAATGCCCCTGTCAAAGTTCCCAGGGCATGTGCCAAAAAAGGAACAATGAAATGTTTGGGCTCAAATAAATGCATCGAAGATTTCAGACTTTCCATGTCTGAGGGGTCTACTCCTTCGGGAGGCGGAATGATGGAACTGCTTAACATGATTATTCCCATGTTCACAACACTTCCAAGAATAATCCCGGCAATAACAGCCAGAATATTTTTAAGGATTGGATTCATAATCGGTTTTTACTAGGTTTTACTTATCCGACCATACAGCAAGTTCGTTTCCTGAAGGGTCAACAAAATGAAATCTGCGTCCGCCTGGAAAGGAAAAAATATCCTTAGAAATTGTGCCCTTGGCTGCGATTATATTATTCTTTATGCTATCAAGATTTTCATGATACAAAACAATCAGGGCTCCATTCACAATGTCCCCTTCTTGCTTTTCAAAACCTCCCCAAAGACCACTTTCGTAAAAAGAAATGTAGTCTGTTCCATAATCTTTAAACTTCCAATTAAAGGATTTTTTATAAAACTCCTTGGTTACCTCAAGGTCTTTCGCTTTCAACTCAACGTAGCTTATGTGATTGTTTTTCATGATAATTTGAATTTTTTGAATCTAAGGTTGGTACATCTTTTAATGCTTACAACTGTTTTTATGTCTTAAAAGTAGCAATTTTTTACGTGATTTCTTATGCCTGACGGATTTTAAATATTGTTCTAATACTGAGTGGTCAAATGGAACTAAACGACGCTGTTAACAATTTGTTTAATGCAAATAGTAGCAAATCTAAAAACCTGCCTTAATAGACTTTGAATTCATAAAACATTTTTCTTTCAATCGCTTTGGGCACTTCAGATATTAAAACATAATTGCCCGGATCAAGAGAAACTTCAAAATATCCCTGAGTAGCAGCTGTCAGATCTTCAACACCTCCCAGAAAAATCATTCCAGCCGGAGCAGGCGTCCTAAAGGCTCTTAAATCACCTGAG
>Ga0316197_10000980_pt1 | contig 20283 bp, 17 predicted proteins | sample OudBiesiAoxic_MG_FD_204939 | JGI IMG/M metagenome (GOLD analysis project Ga0316197, IMG submission 204939) | Coastal sediment microbial communities from Oude Bieten Haven, Netherlands - site A oxic | ecosystem: Environmental > Aquatic > Marine > Coastal > Sediment | place: Netherlands... | reverse complement strand
TTTCGATCAGGCGGTAGAGCTCCGCCCGGTTCCCCACATTCAGCATCGGTATATGCATCATCAGCACGACCAGGCGCTCTTCCGGCACGAGCGCCAGATCGTTTTTGACGAACTCGATCTGATCGGCGTCGATCCCGCCCCTGTAGGTGAGGTGCCCGTTGCGGTGCTCATGCCCCCAATCGACATCATCGAGGACGATGAAGTGCACCGGACCGTAGTCGAACGAGTAGTAGTTGGGACCGAAGTAGCGGGTGAAGGTCTCATCCGAATCGGCATCGTTGGTCGCCTCCCGGTTCACGTCATGATTGCCGATGACGTTGTACCACGGGATCCCGATCAGGGCGACATTGGCATTGGACGGATCCAACAGCTCGAGGCGGTCGAACATAATATCGCCCAGGGTCACGCCAAATTTCGCATCGGTCCCGACCAGCTCAGCAATCACATCGTGGGCGATGTAGTCCACCTCATCCTGGCTCGCCGGCTGCGGATCCCCGAAGAAGATCGTCCGGAACCGTTCGGGCTCATCCTGCCGGTGGAGGGGGAAATCGATCGATTCGGGCAGTGGCCCGGTCGGATCGACACCTGCGTAGCGGAACCCCTCTGGCGAACCTCCGGGTTTGTGGATGTGGTAGAACTCCGGCAGGTTCTGGGAGTCGAGAGGGGTCGCCCACCCAGTCGGTTTGATCACAAAGAAGATCGTGTCCTCGTCGTGTGGCAGCGACCACTTCCCCTCGGCGTCGGTCTTCACGATCTCCTTCTGGTTCGAAACCGCAATCCCCTCAAGCCCCGGCTCGCCATCGTCGCGCAGGCGATTGCCATTCGCATCAGCGAAAACTGTGCCGTGCGCAAGCGCCACGGCAGGGGCGCTCCCGACATCCTCAGCAGAGGCGGGAGGCATCAGGGAAAAACCGACCAGGACGGACGGTAGAAAGATTCGCAATCGCTTCATCATACTCGTCGTCGTCATCATTGATCGGGATCCGTTTGCCCTAGCGCGCCCGCCGGAGGCCTAGTCCGAGCGCAGCGAGGAGCAGCAACCCGACGGACGGCTCGGGAACAAGCAGCATCCGCTCGGTCTCGACCCAGCGCGTGCCAATTTCCACACCGAAGCTGAGCTCGGGGGAGATCGGGAAGGAGAAATCGATCTGGTTGCTCACCGAGGATTCCCCCCCAGAGCTGATGGGGTTGAGATCGGCAAACTGGCCACCGGTGAACGGCAAGGCGCTGGTCGAGTCCACGCCATCGATCGGAAACTCGATGCCGAGCGCCACCTCGAGAGCCGCGCAGAAAACCCCAAACGCACTGTCAGAACAATCCAGCGGCCCCGCTGCGACTTCATACATTCCCGGTGCCGTCTCGGAATAGATCGATAGCCCGGCCAATGCTCCTTCCGAGCTGGTCAGCTGCTGCGCACCGAGCGGCCCAGAGATGGTCGCGCTCACTGGGATCGGAAAGCCGAGCACGTCGATCGAGCTCTCCAACACGAGGCTGAGCGCCCCTTCGAACCCGACACCGATGATCGACGCATCCCCATCAGAAATCGTTCCAGATGAGTCCGCATTCGCAAACAGAGCGCCGAAGCTTCCCGACTCGAGCGTGATCGCCGGAGAGATCGTGATATCCGCACCACCCTGAGGATTCGGTATGGTAAAAGGATCGATGCTCGCGGACGCAGACTCGAGCGTGTAATCGATCGCGACTGTCTCCGCGAATGACGCGGACAAGAAGATCAGAATGAGAGATGAAACAATGAGGGTTGCCTTCATGAGTAAACTGCGGGCGATCTGTATACACACTTGGCCAGATTCCTGCACGCGTAATCAATCCGGCAGATCTTAACAATCCCGATAACTTAGACTCTCATCGCGCCGCAGCGGACGCTCTTTGCGCTCGCCAAACTGGCTCTGGATGAAGATCCTCTCCCAATGCGCACGCTATCAGTCATCGTCTATCTGGCCCTCACCTCTGCGGTTTCCGCAGCCGACGACTACGAACTCGGTCCCGACTCGATGCCGAAGGAGGGTGTCCCCAAGGGCAAGATCGAGGGACCGCTGATCTGGAAGAGCCAGATTTTCCCCGGCACCACGCGCGAGTACTACCTCTACGTTCCCGCGCAGTACGAGGCAGCGAAGCCTGCGGCACTCATGGTCTTCCAGGACGGCCACCAGTATGTCAGCGCCGATCGCGACTACCGCGTCCCGATAGTTTTTGACAACCTCATCCACGCCGGGGAGATGCCGGTGACGATCGGACTGTTCATCAACCCTGGCCACAAAGGGGAGGAGTTTCCCGATAGCCGGTGGAAGTCCAACAACCGCAGCTTTGAGTATGACTCGCTCGGCGACCAGTATGCGCGGTTCCTGATAGACGAACTCATCCCAGGGGTCGCCAAGCGATACATGCTCACCGACGATCGGGAGATGCGCGCGATCTGTGGCGTGAGCTCGGGCGGGATCTGTGCCTGGACGGCCGCGTGGGAGCGGCCGGACTATTTCAGCAAGGTCCTCAGCCATATCGGAAGCTTCACCAATATCCGCGGCGGCCACGTCTACCCGGCCCTGATCCGCAAGACCGAGCGAAAGCCAATCCGCATCTTTCTGCAAGACGGCTCCAACGACCTCGACAACCAGCACGGCAACTGGCCACTCTCGAACCAACAGATGGCCGCCGCCCTGAAATTCGCCGGCTATGATTACAAATTTGTCTACGGCGATGGCGGACACACGCACAAACATGGTGGATCGATCTTGCCCGATTCGCTGCGCTGGCTGTGGCGGGAGGCCGGGGACGATCAGGCCGACCCGAATTAGGCCTTGCGGGCAAACTGGCGTGCTGCTCAGCTCAAGCAATTGGCACGCCCGCGCCGAAATCAGAAAAAGGACTTGTCACCCGCCCCCGTGGAAGTGAACCGTCTTCTATGCAAACCACCTCCACACGTCTCTCGATGCTGGTCTCGATGGCCTTCGCAGCATCCCCCACGATCGCCACTGCTGACTTGATCGACGGCCTCGTCGAATACTGGGAACTCGACGGGGACTACAGCGCGGGGATTGACGAATCCCACGTCGGCACCCTGCAGGCGAAAGGGACCGGCCTCGCCGAGAGCGGATTCGTCGCTGCCAAGTTCGGGGAGGGGATCGACCTCGAGAGCAGCGACGCCAACAACCAGGCGTCGGTCGTCATCGGCGGCGACGAGAACGATTTCGACTTCACGGATGCGAGCATGAGCGTCTCGCTCTGGTACACCACGGAATCGCTCTACCGGGACTGGCAGACGCTGATCGGCAAAGGCGAGAATGGCGCCTGGCGCCTAGCTCGCAACAGCACCACCCCAACCCGAATCAAGCTCTCCCTGAGCATCATCGGCGAGGGCAAGCTCGACCAACAGGACGGCTCATGGCACCACGTCGTGGCGACGATGGATGCCATCGAGGGAAATCGGATCTTCGTCGATGGTGAGGAGGTGGCCTCGACGACGACCCCGGCCCCGCCCAAGGATACCCCAGTCCCGATGCAGATTGGCGGCAACCCACAGGCAGCCGACCGTGGCTGGGATGGGATCCTTGACGACGTCGGGATTTGGAACCGCCCCTTGACCGATGAGGAGGTCGCCTCACTCTGGAACGATGGGACTGGAGCGAGCATCGCCAGTCTGATCGGGGCCGCCCCCGCTTCGTTCCGGATCACCGAGATCGATTACTCGGCAGGTGATACCCAATTGACCCTGACCTGGGATTCGAAGCCAGGAGAAACCTACGCGGTCAAGTATTCACCCGATATGACCAACTGGGACGCCGACTTGGACGACGGGATCGAAGCGGATGCTGGCGAGACGACCAGCGCCAGTTTCGACCTGAGCGTCGCCGGCATTGGCGAAGCCGGTAGGCTCTTCTTCCGGATCGAGAAGCAGTAGGGTCTCCGTGACTCGCCCTAGTCCAATGCCGGAGGTTTCCAAGCCGGGATCCCGCCGGCCGCCATCTGCTTCCAATACAGCTCGTGGAATGGCTTCACCGGGGACATCGGCGCGGACTCATTGACCATAAGCGGCCTCGCCTCTGACCAGAATTTCTCGTAGGCGGCGCGCATGGCTTCCACGACCTCCGGATGTTCCGCAAAGACATTCTGCTTCTGCCCGGGATCGTTTTCCATGTCGTAGAGGTTCGTCTCGCCGACCAAGCGATAGCGCTGGTTGCGCACCGCAAACTTCCCCCACTTCGACCGCTCAGGATCCTCCCCGGTCTTCCAGCGCGCCACGTGCGTGAACAGGTGGCGGTCTTCCCATGCGGCCCCCGGGTCGTCGACGAGCGGGAGCAGGCTGCGCCCCTCGACCTGTCCGTCCGGGAGCTTGCCCCCAGCCAGATCGACCAGGGTCGGCATCAGGTCGATGTGCGCCGCGATGCGATCCACGACACCCGCCTTCACCTTCCCGTCCCAGCGCATGAAGAACGGGACCCGTACGCCGCCCTCATCCGGGCTGCCCTTCTGCCCTTTCATGCCAGCATTGTAGGCCACCAATTTCTTCCCGTCCGCCGTCTCTCCTACGACCCCTTTCCCTGAACCACCACCGGTCATGCCGTTGTCCGACATGAAGATGATCACGGTGTTCTCGAGCAAGCCCCAGGCCTCCGCCTTGTCCAAGAGGCGGCCGTAGTTCTCGTCGATGTTCTCGATCATGCCGTAGAATCCAGCTGGCCCCTTCTTGAATCCCAGATCGGTGAAGCGCTTAGTGTTCTTTGGCGGTGCGATGAACGGCCCATGTGGTGCGTTGGTCGTGATGTAGGCAAAGAAGGGCGCATCCCCCTCCTTGACCTGCCGGATCCAACCGAGCGCCGCCGTGAAGAAGAGATCCGTGCAGTAACCCTCTGTCTTAACAAAGGACCCATTGTGGCGGATCACCGGATCGAAGTACTTGTTCTTTGGCGCGTCCGCACAGGAGCAATCGTAAGCCTGCCCGATCCCGCCCGCACCGTGGATGAACGCCTCGTCGAAGCCGCGCTTGTGGGGCTGGTATTCCTCCTCGTCCCCGAGGTGCCACTTGCCAAAGATGCCGGTCGTGTATCCGGCCGCCTTCAGGACCTGCGGCAGCGTTACCGTGCTCAAAGCCATGCGCTCGCGTTCGAGAATCGTGTGGGTGATACCATTCTTCATCGGGTGGCGCCCGCTCATCATCGCCGCGCGCGTCGGCGAACAGGTCGGGCTTACCAGAAAACGGTCGAAGCGCAGGCTCGCATCATGCATGCGGTCGAGGTTCGGGGTCTGGATCCACGGGTGGCCGTGGCGCCCGACCGGTCCGTAGCCCTGATCGTCGGTCATCATCACGATGATATTCGGCCGGGTCCCCGACAGCTCGCCGGCCTGCGCAAGCATCGGCAGGAATATCAGGGTTAGTAGCAGTGTGAGGGAGGAAATGGTGGTGCGTCGCATGTCTATTGGTGGGTTGGAGATGATTCGGCTGCGTCTCGCACGGCATTGGCGACCAGCGGCGCCACACTCTGATCCAGCGGAGAGGGTAAGATCAACTCTGCAGTTGGCTCGTTGACGACCCCTGCCAGGGCGCGTGCCGCCGCGATCTTCATCCCTGCCGTGATCTGAGTGGCATTCGCGTCAAGCGCGCCACGGAAAATCCCCGGGAAGGCCAGCACATTGTTCACCTGGTTCGGGAAATCGCTGCGCCCGGTGCCGATCACGGCCGCCCCGCCTGCGCGCGCCTCGTCCGGCATGATCTCGGGCGTCGGGTTCGCCATCGCCAAGATGATCGCCCCATCCGCCATCGTCCGCACATCCTCAGCGCCGAGCAGCCCCCCCTTGCTGACCCCGACGAACACGTCTGCATCACGCAAGACGTCTTGCAGCCTACCGGCGGCATCGAGGTGGTTGCTGAACTTCAGCAGCGCCCGCTTCTCCGGGTTCAGGTCATCGCGCCCCTTGTGGATCGCCCCCCGGCTATCGCAGATGACAACCGACGCGACCGAGGTGCAGACCGTCGGGTCCTGGTCGATGCAACGCAGCAGTTTGGCAATCGCCGTCCCGGCTGCCCCGGCTCCATTGATCACGACCCGCAATTTCTCCGGCGCCTTGCCGACGACCTTCGCCGCGTTCAACATCGCCGCCAGCAGGACGATCGCCGTCCCATGCTGATCGTCGTGAAAGACGGGGATCCCCAAATCCTGCAGGCGCTCTTCGATCTCGAAGCAGCGCGGCGCGGAGATGTCCTCGAGATTGATCCCGCCAAACACCGGAGCGATCCGGCGCACCGTCTCGACGATCTCGTCGCTGTCCTGGGTATCGAGGCAGATCGGCCAAGCATCGATGTTGGCATAATGTTTGAACAGCAGCGCCTTCCCCTCCATCACCGGGATCGCCGCGAGAGGACCGATGTTCCCGAGACCGAGCACCGCCGAGCCATCACTCACCACTGCTACCGAATTGTGTTTGATCGTCAGCTCCTTCGCCTTGGCCGGATCGGAAGCGATCGCCTCACATGGCGCAGCCACCCCAGGGGTGTAGGCGATCGAGAGGTCGTCCTGACTCTCCAGCGGCAACTTGCCCGTGATGGCGATCTTGCCGCGAATCTGCTCGTGGACGATTAGCGAACGTTCAAAATAATCGGGCATATTCCCTTTCTATCGATTCTTCGGCAAATTGCACTACACATCTGGCTCTCGTTCACCTCAGCCGAGCTCAGACCACTGCCGCCTCCGCCGAGCCTGCCGTCCTGCCGACCGCTCTGACATCCCGACCCGGCAACCATCCAGCAGCGCTGGCGAGACGATCGCTCCTACTTCGCAGGAAAGTGCACCACGGTCACCAGATCGCCCTCGGGCACCTCGGCGGGATCGTTCTCGTAGATCTCGAAGGGATGGACCGCCCGGTTCTGGCGGAACTGCTTGTTGCGCGCGTGCATGATACCCGATGCCCAAGCATTTCCGAGATAGCGGTAGGGACCGGTGTGCTTGATCCGGTAGACCTCGCAGTCCGGGACGCTCCCAGAGACCAGGTCCTTGGTGACCGCCGGCGGGAGCCCCTTCAAAGGGATCCCGATGGTGTAGTCGGCGCTATCTCTGACCACGTCCCACTTGTGGTAGATCGAGAATGGGACCCCCGCCGGCTCCAAGCCAGCCGTCGACAACCAGTCTCGGACCATACCGAGTTCCCGCCCCATCGACGGCCCGATCTCCGCCATCGAGCACCTGGTCCGGACTCCCACGAAATTGAACCCGTCCAGTGACGATCGGCCGAGGAACTCGAGCTTGGATGGCACCGCCCCGGATTCGACGTAGGCTTTCAGCATGTCGAGCCCGCGCTTGTAGTCCATCCCGATGAAGCCCTCCATCATCTTCTTGAAAAAGTACATGAAGAGCGGCAGCGATCCGTCCATCGACCAGACCACCTCGGTCTGGTAGCCCTTCTCTGAGAATGCGAAGCGCACATCCGCGACTGACCTCCACGGCTTCAGGAAAGTCAGCCTGTAGTCAATCGATTCAGGCGCCTCCTCGCGCAAGACCTCCATGCCGCCAGCGCCAGTCACCTCCCCCTCCCATGAGTAACTGAGCCCGTCCTCCGGGAACGTGACCTCACCGCCCGGATCCGCGATCAGCCAAGGTGACCAGATCGGCCACTGCTCGAAGTCCCTCACGACAGCGAAAACCCGGTCGATCGGGGCATCAATGACGACGGATTTCTGGATCGCGATCTTTGGCATCTTGGATTCCCCCTTGGCTTGCTCTGCCCCTCCTTGTAGCAAGGGTGGTCCGCCCTAGCACGCAAAAAGCGGCACGACTCCTGCGGTTGCCCCGGCCGCCAAGTGCCCCTAGCTTCCGCGATGATTCGCGCAGGCTACAGCGCTACCATCTGGGATGGCGCCCGCTCGGGCATCGGCACTTACATCGCCGAGCAGCTCGACGTGCTCGAACACGACCCGGACATCGACCTCAAGATCATCGCCGCTGGCGGCGAGGTGCTGCCCAGGGACCAGCGCCCAGATGGCGGCGCCACCGGCCATGGCATCAGCAAGGTCCTCTCCCCGGTGCGCGACATCCTCCGCCACCGCGCCGGACTGATCCAACTCGCGCGCCAGCACTCCCTCGACGTGATCCATGTCCCGACAATCCGACGGCTCCCAGGCCAGCTGCCGTGCGCGAGCGTCGTCACCGTCCACGACCTCGGACCGATCCGCATGGCCGGAAAATATGGCACCCTGCGCGACTACTACCACCGCAAGCTCGTGCCGCGCTGGCTCGAGGGCATCGATGCCTTCATCACACCAAGCAGAGCGACCAGGGAGGACCTGATCGAGATCTACAGCGCCCCTGCAGAGAAGATCTCGGTCGTCCCCAACGGCATCGACCACCGCACCTACCAACCCGGCGACCGCGCAGAGTCGACTGCCTACATCAAAGACAAATTCGGACTCGAACCCCCATTCTTCGTCTTCGTCTCACGGCTCGAACACCCGGCTAAGAACCACGTCCGCCTGATCGAGGCATTCGAAAGATTCAAATTGGCGACCGGCCTCCCGCACCGGCTCGTGCTGGTGGGCAGTGACTGGCATGGAGCCGAGCTCATCCACGCGCGCGCAGCAGAACTCGTGGCCAGCGGCGACCTCCATACCACCGGATACGTCGAGAAACCCGCGATGCCCCACTTCCTGCGCGCCGCGGAATCGGTCGTCTACCCCTCGCTGTTCGAAGGCTTCGGCCTGCCGGTCATCGAAGCGATGGCCTGCGGGGCACCGGTCGCCTGCTCGCGCGGCTCGTCGCTCACCGAGATCGCCGATGGTCGCGCGCTGCTGTTCGATCCCGAAGAGCCGGACGAGATCGCCGCCGCGCTCGGGCGGCTAGCCAGCGAACCGGATCTCCGCCAGCGCTTCCGCCAGCTCGGGCTCGAACATGCCGCCAGGTTCACCTGGGAGCGGAGCGTCGGGGAGACCATCCAAGTCTGGAAACAAGCCATCGCCCACCACCATGCCTAGACAATTCGAATACGACGCCGTCATCGTCGGCAGCGGCCCGAACGGACTCGCCGCCGGCATCGCGATCGCACGCGAGGGCGGCTCGGTCCTAGTCCTCGAGAGCCGCGACTCCCCCGGGGGTGGCGCCCGCACTGCCGAGCTGACCCTGCCAGGATTCCACCATGACGTCTGCTCGGCCGTGCACCCGACCGCGTTGGCATCGCCGTTCTTCAAGTCGCTACCGCTCGCCGATCACGGGCTCGAGTTCATCCACCCAGAGATCCCGCTCGCCCACCCGCTCGATGGGGGGTGCTGCGCCGTGATGCACCAGTCGCTCGAGCAGACGGCAGCCGGGCTGGGCGAGGACCGCGATGCCTACCTCGGGCTGTTCACCTCGCTCGTCGCCAAGGCCGACCCACTCTTCGAACAGCTGCTGGGTGTCCCCATCCGCATCCCCAAGACCCCTTTCACAATGGCCGGGTTCGGGGTGAAGGCGATGCGCTCGGCCTCGGGGCTCGCCACCAGCTATTTCAAGTCGGATGAGGCGCGCGCCCTCTTCGCCGGCAATGCCGCACACTCGTTCATGCCACTCCGAGCCCCGTTCACCGCCGCGATCGGGCTCGTGCTCATGCTCTCGGGCCACCGCTACGGATGGCCAGTCGCGAGGGGCGGCTCCGGGAACATCACCGCCGCACTCTGCAGCCTGCTCGAATCGCTGGGTGGAAAGATCGAGTGCGGCAGACAGGTCAAGACGATCGACGAGCTCCCCAGCGCCAAGGCCTACCTTTTCGACACCTCGCCCTCGGCCCTGGTCGATATCGCAGGAACGCGGCTACCTAACAGATACACAGAATCCCTACAGAGGTTCCGCCACGGCCCCGGCATCTTCAAAATCGACTACGCTCTGAGTGACGCGATCCCGTGGACTGCCGAGGCTTGCCGCAAGGCTGGAACGGTCCACGTCGGCGGCACCTTGGGGGAGATCGAAGAGTCGGAGCGGGCTACCTGGCAGCACAGCGCCCACCACCGGCCATTCCTGCTGGTCGCCCAGCAGAGCCTCTGCGACCCGTCCCGCGCCCCGCGCGGCAATCACACGGCCTGGGTCTACGCCCACGTCCCCGCCCGCTCAGATGTCGACATGAGTAACGCGATCGAGCGCCAGCTAGAGCGCTTCGCCCCCGGGTTCAGCGACTGCGTGCTCGCCAGACACAGCATGAACTGCACCGAGGTCGAAGCCTACAATGCCAACAACATTGGCGGCGACATCGCTGGCGGCGCCAACAATTGGCGACAGGTTTTCATGCGTCCGGTCGCCAGGATCAACCCCTACACCACTCCGGCAGACGACATTTTCCTCTGCTCCGCTTCCACCCCGCCAGGCGGTGGCGTCCACGGAATGTGCGGCTACCACGCCGCCCATGCGGCCATCGATCGGATCAAACGCGTGTAGCGCAAATAGCGCTCCCAAGCCGGGAGATGGACTTGCAGTCCAAGCACTGGACGGCTCCAACCAACCGAGTCCCATCCGCCGGTCACATCCGACTGGCGTCGGTGACTGCGCCCGCAGTAGCGAGTGGGCGTCGGATCAGCTCTATCGTCCGCCTCGGCCTCCACCGCCACCGCCACCGCCGCCACCGCCGCGCCCACCTCCATGGCCACCACCACCGAGGTTCACTTTTCCGCGCAACCTCGGCAGGGTGTGCGGAATCGCCCGCGCACGCGCCGCCTGATACTGCCCCCAAGACATCATCGCCGGAGCGATCGGATTGCCGCTATTGGTCGCCCGCGTATGACCGACGCTCATCGCTGGGGCAATCGGATTCCCATAACGAGCACCGTAGTTCAAATACGAGTAGGGATTGTAGGCATACTGGTTCCGGCAGGCATAGTTGTAGTGCCGCCCGCCATTGTAGCGATCGCTCTGGCGGCGGTTGCTCAGGTGCACGTCCCCACCGCGCACCTTGTATTTGTGCGAACTGTGATAAGGATTCTGCGGCGCGTAAATCGTGAAGGTCTGCCAGGCGTCGAATGATTTCACGCCAGGCACCCCGAGCGAACCTGCGAAGGGCGCACCCAGAAGCCCCCCAGCGAAGGCCAGATGCGCGCGCGTCGCCGCTCGCTGCGGCGAGAAACCATGGAAATTCTTCGCCCTCGGGCGCTGGTGCTGGGAATAGCCAGGGTCGTACTTAGGACGCTTCGGCGTGTGACGCTTGACGTAGTCCTGCGCTTTATCGCGATCATACTTGTAGCGCTTCTGGACGTCTTGGGAGAGATCGCTGAACGCCAGTCGCGCCCCACCCTCACGGTGACGGATCATGATCCCGTATTCATCATGGGATACCACCTCAGCATCTCGATACACCTTGCCACGTTTCGTCCGAAACTCCTCATCCGCGGATGCTTCGACAGCCATCCCGAACAAAAGACACATCGCACTCCCAATGACGCCTACTTTGCGAAAATTCTGAATATTGCGTTTCATACCTGCACATTAGGCACGGAAAATATGGGATGGCAATATTTTTCTAACATTTACATAAAGCTCTCCAGACAGTTGGCGCTTGTTAGATATCAAGCCACCCGCAGCTATCTCTGCGTCGGGATCTTCTCCCCACTCAGCCAGCGGCCGACGAGTCCATCGTCAGCGGTGATGCGACCGACGATCCGGTAGCGCGATTGCTGCAGCGACCTCGCTTCGGAGAGCGGCTCTTGCACCACGCAGCGGTGGGCGCCACCATCGGAGTGCACGAAGAACGCGGCGCCCCCTCGCTGCACGATGAATCCGACATGGTTGTCCAGCCCGATCACATAGAGCCCGTCCCCGAGCCGGTCCATCCCTTTCACAAAGTCGATGAATCTACCCCCGTGAAACGAGACCATGTGCTCGCCATCGGTCAGCGAGCGGATGATGTTCTGCGAGGCCTGCTGCGCCATGCGGATGCGCTCTACCCCTAGACCCGCGTCCCGCAACAAGGTCGAGACAAAGTAGCCGCAGGCGATCTTCCCCTCACCAGGCACCTGCGAGACCCCGTGGAAATCCCACGCCGTGCCAAACCAGTACGGCATCAGATCGTCGAATAAACCATCCACCAGCGCACCCCGCGCCTCCTCAATCACCGCCCGGCGCGCGGCTGTCCCCCGCGCCAAGCGATACGACTGCCGCAGCTCAGATCGCCGCTCTCGCAACTCGGCAAGCGCTTCCGCATAGCTCGTAAGATTCGCGGCCGGTGCGGAACCGGCCGCCTCAATCATCCGAATCGTCCCACGCTCCTCGTCTCCCCGCTTCGAACAGCCCGACAACCCCACGGCCATCACGAGAGTTGGCCACAGGATCGCAGCTGGATAGAGAAAACAGGAACGGCGCCGCATCTCCTCCTATCAACGGAGCCAGTCACGCTCCCCTTTCGACCAATCCACCCATCAGGAGCGCCATTCGGGCGATTTCCGATCTTGCTAGATCCCCCGCGATCATCTGACCCGTAGAAATTCTCAGAATTCGCCGGAATTTCAAATCAGCCATTGCAAAGCAAAAAATACGATTTATTTTAGGTTTCTTAAATTTCAGAATTACCAAACCAAGTTCCTATGAAAATCCGACACTTCATAACCGCAATCTCCATCGCCAGCCTCGGATTTTTCGGGGTTGGTTGCAAATCGACCAAGACCGCGAAAGGTGGCGGTGACGACGGGGCCTACGTCGGCTACGACTCTGGCAACGGCGAATACGACAACGTCTACGAGATGGGCGGCGGTGACGACGACGCCTATTCCTACGAGACGGCTGACAACTCGAGCAGCTCGTCTTACAACTACGAGTCGAACGATTACAGCTCGGGTTCGGGTTCGACTCCGAGCAACAGCAAGTACGTGCCGGCGCCATCTCCTCAGCCGACCTACACGCCGCCCCCATCCCAGCCGAGCTATTCCGCACCCGCCCCCGCACCCGCTCCGACCAGTTCGTCGCACATGGTTGAGCGTGGCGATACCCTGTTCAATCTCAGCCGTCGCTACGGCACCTCGGTCGCTGCCATCCAAAATGCCAATGGGCTAAGCGGCGACCTGATCAAGATCGGTCAGACTTTGGTCATCCCCTAGGACGATCCCCCACCTCCGCAGCCACCAACTGTAACAGAGTGTTTCGCAGGAAGCCGCCCCTTCACCGGGGCGGCTTTCTCACGTCCTGCAGCTGACAGCCCGCCACGAAATCGTAGACGCTCTCCCAAGGGTAGGGTGGGCCGGCCGGGCTCAGCTGATCTCCCGTGAGGCAGCCGGCGGCGCATCCGCGTCCTCGACCCGATGCCTGATCTCTTCGTGGCGGCGCTTCACGTGCCGTATCAGCCAGACCACCAGGACCGCATAGAGGGCAACCACGGCGACAAAGGTTCCGGAGGCCTGCTTCAAATAGGGGATCTGCTCCTCCAGCGGGAAGCTCATCGCGTAGAACGGGGATGGGAAGGCTGAGATTCCGCCGAGCGCGATCGCCAGGTTGTGGAAGCGCTCGCCAGCGATCATGAAGATCATCGCCGCGAGCACCGGGACGACCCATCCGAACAGCACGAAGAGCAATAGCGTCCGGCGCTCCCCCCACTCGAGCACCGCCCAGAACACCAGCACGAACAGCAGTTGCGAAAACGGCACGAGCCGCAAGGCCAACATCGAGAAATGGGGTGCCTCCTCCCCCATGAATTGCTCGGTGAACCAGCGCGAGCCGAACATCTCGGAACAGAAAATCGACCACGCCACCGCCCCGGCGAGCGCGATCAGCACGACATGGAGGAACGCGCTCGCACCATCAGCATTGAGTGGGACACGGCTCCTGTCCAGCTTGCGCTTGCGCCGCAAGGCCTTGGTGAACTCATCCCGGCTGGGGGTGATGATCAGCACCAGGCCGCAGCTCAGGAGCAGCGCTCCGACACCATAGCTCGCCGATAACCAGTAGGCATGCATCGGCTGCTTCGAGCGCCGGGAATCCAACCGGAGCAGGCGCTCGCGCATCTCCGGGTTGAGCTCGCCGAACTCCCTCACCAGCTCCGCCTGCGCCCGCACCCGCGCCTGGCGCTGGAACCTCCCCTGGAGTTGCGTCGGGAAGATGTCGCCGCTGTCGATCAGCGGGATCGTGCTGCCGAGCAACAGCACGTGGATCCAGATGCACAGCCAGGCGGCGAAGTTCTTGCCGAGCATGTGGTGGGTCGGCTGCCGCCACTTCCGGTAGAGGATGATCACGAAGGTCATGATCAGCGTCCCCTGGATCAGCAGCGAGAAGGGCAGCGCCTCGACCTCGATCCCAAAGAGACTAACACTGCGCGATCCCGTCCCGAACACCTGGTCGAAAATCACACGCCCCTGCGGCACCAGCTCCCCCATCACCTCGCTCAGCACGGGCAGGATCGTCAGGTAGGAGAAGAACTCGAAGCCGAGCTTGGCGATCTGCGGCAGGACGAGGTAGAGGACGATCACCATCAGCTGGGCGATCCGCCCCGCGAAGCGTCGGTTGACCACCATACCCGCGACACATCCACTCAGGTGGTACAGCACGGCCGAGGTGATCAGGGCGACATACAGCGATAGCAGCAGCCCGATCGGCACCTCGCCGCTGACGGCCCCGATCACCGTGAACGGCAGCGTCACCAGGAACAGGCAGTATTCCCGCACCGGCAATCCGAAAAGGTATCCTGCAATCTTGGTCAGTGGCGAGAGCGGGGTCAGGCGCTGGTATTCGATCCCGCCATCCGCCCCCTCGAGCATGATCCCAGATGCCACTGCCCCCGTCCCGATCAACATCAGCAGGAAGGCCTGGATCGGCACCATCACCATCAGCACGGTGCGCCCGACCACTACCGTATCGATCCCATTTCTCGTGCCCCCGACCCACACCGCCAGGAACACGAAGGTCGCCAGGATCCCAACCACTAGCATCCACGGGATGAGCGCTTTCGGGCGCAGGCGCGATCTCGCGTAGCGCCGGAAGATCGGGTTGGCCGCGAGGTTCCAGGATGGCACCGAGTCTCCGTCCCTCCCCACTAGTTCTTGCCCCCCTGCTGCTCGTGGTGTTTCTGATCCAGATCCAGCAGCACGTCCTCGATGCTGGTGCGCTTCTCCTCAAAACTCCTCACCGGCAATCCCTGATCGACCAGGCGCTTCAACAACCTCACCTGCTCGCCCCCCTCCCCCTCCATCGAAAATTTCAACAGAGCGCCGACCGCATCCACCACGCCGATTCCCGCATCGGACAGCGCCTGGCGGCAGGCCGGCACCGAGCTCTCGTCGAGCATCTGCACCTTGATCTGGCGCCGCATCGACCCCTGCCGGGCGAGCACGTCGTCGATTTTGCCGGCGTCGACCAGCTTCCCCCCGGCCATGAAACCGACCGAGCTGCACATGTCAGCGAGCTCGGAGAGGATGTGCGAGCTGACCATCACGGTCGTGCCCTCGTCTGCCAGCGAGCGCAGGGTATTGCGCAGGGCCGCACGCGATACCGGATCCATGCCGCTCGCCGGCTCGTCCAACAACATCACTTTCGGCCGGTGCAACAGCGTCTTCGCCAGCACCAGGCGCTGCTTCATCCCCCGCGAGAGACTGCTGCAGATCGCCTCGCGCTTGTCTTCGAGGTCGACCTTCTCCAGACACTCACCGATGCGCAGGTGGCGCTCGATCTCGGGCAGGCCGTGCGCCGCCGCATAGAGATCGAGGAATTCCCAACACTTGAGATCGGTCGGCACCGGGGCGAGGTCCGGCATGTAACCGAGAACCTGGCGCGCACGCTCGGGCTGCAAGGCAATGTCGATCCCACACAGAAAGACTTCACCAAAGGTCGGCTCCATCAGGGTCGCTAGCACCTTGAAGCTGCTCGTCTTCCCCGCCCCATTCGGACCGACCAGACCGAACACCTCACCGAAAGGCACGCTCAGGCTCAGGCTGTCCACCGCAGCGAAATCGCCATAGTCGACGCGCAGGTCAACCATCTTGATCGCATCAGTGACAGGCTCGTTCATCCTCAAGTCGGATCAGGCTAGGCAGAATTGCTCCATCCGCAAGCACTCAAGTTCACCGCGCCCAGCAAGGCGCCCAGTCGCCTGGACTGGTCGCGCAAGCTGCGATCCGACCGACGCATCCCTCTTGTTCCATGAACGCGCCCCCCTCTCCAACTAGCGCCCTGCTAGTCAAACACGGTGGCCAATCAATCTCCGCCCTCCGGTTCGCCTGGAAAACGCGGATCGAGGCGGTACGTCCAGTCGGGGAAGTAGCGGCGGCGCGACGCGGTGCTGGGCGTTCCCTCCGGAGTCTTGGGAATCACCTGCCCGGGCGCCAGGCGCGTCAGGCTGCGGTCGGTGAAGCTATCCATCAGTGCGGTGAGGTCTTCGACCTGTTGATCTGTCAGCCGGAGATCTCCCATGTCGGTGCGGTTCACCGTCTGCGGGTAATCGGTCGGCCCCCAGCGGTCGGGCTCGAGGTCGCGCCTGTTGTAAAATTCCATCACCTCCTTGAGCGTCGCAATCGAGCCGTTGTGCATGTAGGGCGCGGTGAGGGCGACGTTGCGCAGGGTCGGCGCGCGGAACAAGCCGAGCTCCTCAGGCCGATTGGTGTGCCCGCCGAGCCCCGGGTCTTTCTCACCCCGGGACGGCGCGCCGACGTTGTCATACCCGTAGTCGCTGAGCAGTGGTTCCTGCCAACTCGCCGCCTCTAGCAGGTGGCAGTCCGCACATTTTCCCGCTCCCCGAAACACCTCGAGCCCGCGCCGCTCGGCTTCGTCCAGCGCCTCATGATCGCCCGCGAGGAAATCGTCGATCCGCGCGTCGAAGGGGCGGAACACCGGTTCCTTGAGGAACTCGACCAGCGCCCGGTAAGCGAAGTAGCTGAGCCGCTGATCGTCCTGCCACGCCTCCTCACCGATCCAACGCCGTATCCGCTCCCCGTACCCGGCCGAGCGCAGGCGCGCTGCCAGCTCGGCCTCGTCGCGCAGGTTCATCTCATTGCTAGCAAAGAAGGGTTCCTTGACCTGCTCGAACTGGTCCTGCGCCCGCCCATCGTGAAAAAGCCCCCCCTCCCAAACCATGCTCTCCACCCCTTCGTCATCATATCTCTCCTCGAGCGCCATCGACGGAATCAGCGCTGCATACATCAAGGTCGGAACATTGCGGATCCCAAAACGCCCAGAAACGGCCCCCTCGGCGACCGCACCCGTGCCCGCAAATGCGGAGTGCGGGAGGTGACAGTTGTAACACGACTGCCCGATCGGCCGGGATAAGCCCGAATCGAAAAATAGGCTCCGCCCGATCGAGGCCGCCATCTCCAGCCCAGGTGCCTCCCCATCATCTCGCCCCTCTGCCAGCCCTGCCAGCGCTGCCAGCGCGCCCACAGCGATCCCGAAGGAACAGCCAATGGCCAGCGCGCGCTGTTCGAGAGGTCGTTTCATGATCAGCAACAAACTAGGCTTCCCCACCGCGCCTTCAACAGCCAAATCTACTCGGACGGCGCCCCCGCCTGCCCAGAGCCAAGTGCGCGGTGAGCCGGGCTCGCCAGCAATTCAAGCGGTTTATTCATCCCAAGATTCGTCTGTGTTCTTGATCCAATACCCGTATTGCTTCGAGATTCCTCCACCGGCACCACCCCCGGCGAGAAACGGACCGGAGGCAGTACGGATGCGCCATGTGAACCCATCATCGTCCTTCGCTTGGAGCGTGATCTCGACCAGTTGGCCATAGCTGCCTGAATCCCTGTCCCTGTAAGCGGTCGGCGCAGCTGCGGGAATCTTGCCTAGCTCCTCAGCCTTTGATCGCGGCAGCGCGTCGTGCCAGAAGCCCTTGACGTAGTTCATCAACTCTTGCGGCGGATCTTCACCGTTGAGTGACACGAATCTGACTTGACCCTCGATGCCATCACAGTCTCCGACGAACAAAAGCTCTCCCAGCATCTCCACCGGGTAGCCCGCGACCTTCCTATCAGTCTTCGCTGGCTTCGCGAGGATCGGGTAGAGGTCCGACTTGCCATCTTCCACTGCCATGTCGATCGCCCTCGAGTCATACTTGCTCCGCACTTCGAGGTCCGCGCCATGATCGATCAACAACTTTGCCGCGCCTGGTTGGTTGTAGATCACCGCATGATGGAGCGCCGTAAAGCCGGTCTGGACATCGAGCGGCAGATCGACTGAGAGTCCCGCCTTGATCAAGGCCGGCAGCTGTTCGATGTTTCCCTTCGCGATGGCAAACGATGCCGCTTCGCAAAGTGATCGATGGTCCCAGGGGCGCTTGTCAGCTTCCGGTTCGGGTGGCGCTCCGGGCAACTTCGTTTCGTGGGCGACGGCGATCGATTCGCCCTCCTCATTGAGAAAAAACTCGATCCGCAACTGGTGTCCTGGTTTTCGAGACCCGGAGACGATCCTCAGTGTGCCAAGCCGGAACATACGTCCCTTCCGGATCCCACTCGGGATCCGTCGCGGGTTGGTCATTGCCGACTCGATAGGGCGGCGCTGGTGGCTAGATGGGACATCATCACAATGTCTTCGTACTTGCCGTCGATCAATCTCCCCCTCCGCTTCCGCCCTTCCTCTTGGAATCCGGCACTTTCGTAAAGATTGATCGCCGGTTGGTTTGAAGCAAAAACCTCAAGTTCGATCCTCTCCAAGCCGCCGCTGAGTGCGTCGGCCATCGTTGCACCCAAGAGTTTCCGCCCTAATCCCTGCCCCCGAAAACCCGGGATGACCCCCATCCCCAAATGACCCGAGTGGGTTAGTCCGTCCATCTCCTCTCTGCAGATATCACACCAACCGACAACGTCGCCATCGCTCAGGGCAAAATACTGACTCCACCCCTTCTCGATCACTTCAGAGATGAAATTCCAGGTGACCGCGAACTCTGGAACTACGGTCGTGAGCAGGTAGCTCCGCTCACGCGCAATCGTCCCGAGAGCATGCCAGTAGCCCCCCGCCTTCTCCAATGTAGATCGCTCAATGAGAATACTCATCTTCCTTCGCCAACATCCAGAGAGATACACCACCCGACACGGGCAGCGAGCTCCTGAACAGGCTTCACGATGGCACTCTCCCCACGACTTTCAACCTGGCAGCGGAGGAGAATTGCTCAGCACCGCCCGGCCAGCAACTCGCAGTTGGCAAGTCCCTCACACATCCCCATCCCCATCCCCATCCCCATCCCATCTCAGGTCATGCGCCTCCAACTCAGCCATTCGTTTCTCAAAGTCTCTGTCGCTTCTCCGTACCCAAATTCGCTGTGCCACAAGAAGGGCCGCCGGCACCGCAGCCACAATCCAGGCGGGTACAATCATCGTAATTAATGCACCGCCCAACGCCCCCAACAACAGGCCGCCAGTGACAGCGGATTTGGGAACTCCTCGCGGGACCGCCTCGACCAGATCGCGCAGAGGCTCCGGGATTAATTCTTGGAGATCCTTACTCACTTGAAGATTTCGACTAGACGACCCATGCGATTGCCTACACAGATCCGAGCCCGACGTCAATCCCTCTTCAGCGACCGTCCCCAGGCCGGACTGTGCCTGGACTGCAAGTCCACGCTCCCAGCTCGAGAGGCTGGATTTGCAAATCCAGAGGCTCGATGGCCAGCGATTGAGCATCAGCGGCGAACTGCCCGCGGCGCCGGGCACGTGAAAAGGAGAGTGCAATCGAAGGCCTCGCCCCTCGCCTTCGTGACACGCTCGAAGGTCCAGTCCACATCGATATCAAAGCACCTCCACCTCTGTAAAGTAGGCACCACCCGCCTTACCATCTTCGTCGTATAGCCAAGTTCGCAGCTCGGTTTTGCCTGCCGGAAGATCAAACTCGAAGATCACACCTCCGGTTTCGGTTTCGATCGCCGATTCGCGCTCCTGTCCGGCGATCTGCACCTTGGCTCGCACAGCGTCGACCGCCATGCCGGCTTCAGTCGGAAACTGCCTCAGAGTGAAGCGATACCGGCCAGCCTTCTTGACATCAACCATCCACGGCCCGGTCACGCGAGGGAGTTTCCTGATTGAACCGAAATTCCACGGCGGATTCCCGCTGTGCATGTACCAATCTTGCGAGCAGAGCACGGTCGGGTTCTCCGCTGGATTTCCCAGATCGATCGAGACAGGAGTCATGCGAGGCGAGACCGAGTCCCAGAACGGCGGATAGATCATCCGGAGTTCCTTGACCACCCGGGGATTGGCAGCGGAGACGTCACTCCGCTGAGCTGGATCCTTCGCCAAATCGTAGAGTTCCTTGCCATCGATGAGTCGCCAACGATCCTTGAGCACACACGAATACGCCCACCCCTTGGGCAAAGAGCTGAAATGCGGGCCGCCGTGGTATTGGATCACAAGGTGGCTGCGATGAGGCG
>Ga0316197_10000979_pt1 | contig 20283 bp, 18 predicted proteins | sample OudBiesiAoxic_MG_FD_204939 | JGI IMG/M metagenome (GOLD analysis project Ga0316197, IMG submission 204939) | Coastal sediment microbial communities from Oude Bieten Haven, Netherlands - site A oxic | ecosystem: Environmental > Aquatic > Marine > Coastal > Sediment | place: Netherlands... | reverse complement strand
TCTTAACGTTTCGAGCTGCCCTCGCCAAAGTCCAGACTCGAACAAAGAAATCACTATCTGCTTCTCGTATCAATCATATTATGACACCACTAAGAATGCTGCTTAACGAAGCCGCTGATCGTTATGAGTTTACGTCACCTTGGAAAAATATTAAAGCCTTAAAAATCCCACGAACTGAGGTCAATCCATTTTCTTTAAATGAAGTTGAGCGTCTAATAAAAACAGCTCCTGATGATTTCAAATCTTATTACACGGTACGTTTCTTTACAGGCTTACGAACAGGAGAAATCGATGGTTTACATTGGGATAAAGTCGATTTAGATAAGAAGCAAATCTACATAACTCAAAGCCTTGTAAAAGGGGAGATGACAGACGCAAAAACTGACGGCTCGAATCGAACTATTAAGCTGACCGATAGAGTTGTATCTGCACTGCAGCAACAAATGAAAGTAACAAAGCACCTAGGACCTTTTGTATTTTGTAAAAATAATGGTAAGCCATTCAATTATCAAACAATCAGTCGTGTTATTTGGGAGCCTATGCTGCAACGATTAAAGTTGAAATACAGAAACCCATATCAAACACGTCATACCTACGCTACGTTGTTACTGGCCGCTGGTGAATCGCCAGAATGGATTGCTCAGCAGATGGGCCATACCACCACAACGATGTTATTTCGTGTTTATTCACGTTATGTACCCAACTTAACTCGGCAAGATGGCAGTGCCTTTGATCGTTACGTAGAAACTCAAGGAGAAGATAATGCTTAGTGTCCATGATCATCCAATAGTACAACAGATTGATAGTCAAATATCGCAAAGTGAAGCTTACCTATCAAGCTTACAAGTAAAGCGTATTGTACTAACAAAATCGTTATTAAAATCTACCTATGAAGTTGCTCAGATTATTTGTCATAATTTATATATAAACCAAAACCAAAGAGATATTGCTTTGTTATATGGGTACGAATATTTAACAAACATTCAAATGGTTGAGCAATGGCTATTAGAGCAATTAGTAGAGTTAAATCAACCTCGTTTTGATTGTGGTATTAATGAGTTACAGAATCGTTTAGTGATGAGGCTTAATAGCTTAAAACAGGATTCCATCGGGTTATAGTTATAGTTATAGTTAGAGATTAGGATAGCAGCTATATCACTATCCTAATAATTTTTATGCGATTACTGAAAAAGGACTGATCCCTAAATTGCGATGTTATATCATTTTAATTTTTATTTAAATAAGCATGTGGTGTTAGAGTTTCTCATTCTAGAAGTTTGTAAATAGTAATTATCAACAGGATGATTTAAATATTACTAGTATTTTTATCTTCAGTTAAAAGAGGGGGGGGTAATCTTCATCTGTTCTTCCTCTCAATAAATAGATACTTTACAATCATATTGTTGTTTTATATATAATTAGAGCTTTATTCGAGACATAAAACGGTCAATTCTAATATGCTTTAAATAGAACAGTCTTTTATCGCTGATTTTTTAAATATTTTTAATAAACAGTTACCTATTTTTCTTGCTTCTAGGTGGTGCTTGGTGGCAACTCAATGGTTTATGTTTTGCATTTTCCATTATATTTTCATCGACAAATTTGTAATAGCCTTCTTTCAAGAGCTCCCACCAACCATCAGAAACATCTGCACCATGCTTAATAACTATCTGTTCAATAGCATCTAAATTTATATGAGTTGCGTCATAAGCAATGTCTAGTAGGGCATCTTTAATATCAATTGTGACTGAATCAATGCCAAATGCTGCATCTATTTCAGTTATAATTTTCGTTCGATTTAGTTCTGTTAATCCTATTAATTGAATTTTTCTGTGCACTAAATTAACTTCTGTTACGCCGGCTCGATGATCTAAATTACTCATGTTAACCCCCTCTTTTTTGATTTTTATTTGGAAAATAATGTAAATATGCCTACTTAGGATCCTTATCATTATGGTGATGCTTTCCATGCATAAAGAAATGCATTAAAGGGCATAATAAAAGAATCGAAAAAGGTAAATACTCGAAAAAATACTGGTTATGTTTAGTCAGTAAATAGTAAGTTACGCCTGCTATTGCCATTATAACCACCCAAGATTTAGGCGTTAATAAGAGTGCTTTAATATTATTTATCATAATTTTTACCTCAATATTTATTTGGCCAGCATTTTTTCAAAGTTCACATTTGCAATATCATTTAATTGCCCAGCATTTTTTCAAAGTTCACATTTGCAATATCATTTAATTGCCCAGCACTTTTTAAAAGTTAAGATTTGCAATATCAATTACTCAACGACTAGATAACCCTTGTACATTTGCATTGAGCAGTGAAATACATACTTGCCCTTTTCCATAGGGGGGAGTGAAATTTCAGTGGTTTTGTTTAACGGTAATTCATCACTAATTTCAAAATCAGGGAAAATTAACGTAGCCGCACATGGGCTTGGATCTTTACGAATAAATTTAATAACACTCGGTGTGTTAGCTTTTAGAATAATATTCGATGGTTGATAAACACCGTCCTGCACCATTATATTTACTTCATCACCGATATTATTTGCTAATTTTTTTTGCTTATTATTTGGGGAGTAAAGCCAAAACCACCAAACAATGAAAGCAATTAAAACGATGCCTACAAAGTTAATAATTAACATAATTTTCTCCTAATGATCTTGTGCTTTAAATAAACGTAAACGATTTGCATTACTCACTACCGTTAACGATGAAAGAGCCATTGCAGCACCCGCAATAACAGGGCTAAGTAATAATCCAAAGAATGGGAATAAAATTCCCGCTGCAAAAGGAACACCCGCGACGTTATAAATAAAAGCACCAAATAGATTTTGTTTAATATTGCTTAAGGTAGCTTTGCTCACTGCGATTGCATCAGCAAGGCCATGTAACGAGCCTCGCATTAATGTTATATCTGAGCTTTCTATCGCTACATCAGTTCCTGTACCAATTGCAAAACCAACATTTGCAAGGGCAAGTGCTGGAGCATCATTAATGCCATCACCAGTCATTCCTACTATTTCACCTTGAGCTTGTAATTCCGCTACTTTCTGTGATTTTTCTTCCGGTAGTACTTCAGCAAAAAATTCTGTAATACCTACTTTTTGTGCCACCGCTTTTGCCGTTGCTTGATTATCACCAGTGAGCATGATCACTCGAATACCATTTTTTTGTAAACGCTTGATAGCAGAAATTGAATCTTCTTTGATCGGATCGGAAACGGCGATAATCGCGGCTAGCTCACCATCAATAGCAAAAAACATCGGCGTTTTAGCTTCGCTTGCCATTTTTTGGCTAATATCAAGGCTTTCTTTATTGACATTAATACCTTGCTCACTCATTAGTTTGTAATTACCAAAAAATAAGCGTTTATCGAGCACAACACCTTCTACACCTTGGCCAGTAATGGCATTAAAATGTTCGACTTTATCTGTGCTTAACCCTTTTTCATTTGCCGACTCCACAATGGCTTGTGCTAATGGATGTTCAGAAGCAATTTCTAAACTTGCCACTAATTGTAATATCTGATCATCTACCATCGAATTAACACTGTGAACATCTGTAACTTTAGGTTTACCTAAGGTTATAGTGCCTGTTTTGTCCAAGACCATAGCTGTGATTTTTGAAGCACTCTGCAATGCTTCACCATTACGAATAAGCACACCTACTTCGGCTGCTTTTCCCACACCTACCATTACCGACATAGGCGTAGCAAGCCCTAACGCACATGGGCAGGCTATAATTAGTACTGTAGTTGCTGATACTACTGCAAAGGCAACACTTGGATCTGGGCCAAAGTTTAACCAGATTAAAGCACTGGTAATGGAAATAATCATAATGGTTGGCACAAAATAAGCGGAAATAATATCAGCTAAGCGTCCTATCGGGGGTTTAGAGTTTTGCGCCCGTTTGACCATATTAATTATTTGTGCGAGCGCTGTATCTTTACCAACACGTGTCGCCCGAAAAATAATAGATCCACTTTTATTAATGGTTCCGGCAACGATTTCATCACCTATTGATTTTTTTACCGGCATAGGCTCGCCCGTTAACATCGACTCGTCAATGGTTGTTTTGCCTTCGTCAACTTTGCCATCAACAGGAATGCGCTCACCTGGGCGCACGCGTACGAGATCATTTAATAACACTTGATCAATGTTAATATCAATATCTTTGCCATCACGAATAACGCGTGCCGTTTTCGGCTGTAAACCAATCAATCGTTGTATCGCTTCGCTAGTTCTGCCTCTCGCTTTAACTTCAAGCGCTAATCCTAAATTAATTAAACCGATGATCATTGCAGTCGCTTCAAAGTAGACATGTCGAGCCATCTCAGGTAACGCCAATGGGTAGATAACAACAACCATTGAATATAACCATGCAGTACCAGTTCCTAAGGCAATTAACGTATCCATATTCGCGTTATGATTAACAAAAGATCTCCATGCGCCGATATAAAAATGTTTACCTGCAAAATACATAACAGCGGCACAAACAAGGCCTATCAATAACCAAACTGCACGATCCATGGTTGAGTTGACTGTCATAGGCCCACCCATTAGGCCATATACCATTAATGGCACACCTAAACCTAAACCAAATTTCATTTGTGTCATGAGTTTCTGGTAATACTTTTGTTCTGCTTCCTCTTTTTCATCAAGTAGCTGTTCATCGCTAGCATTATCTGTACTTTTAGCGTTATAACCTGCGGATTGAACCGTTTTTATAATTATATCTTCTGAAACATCGCCAGTGACAGTTAGGGTTCGTAGCGCAAAATTCATTTGTGCTTGTTGAACATCAGGAAGGTCATTTAATGCTTTTTCTATCTTATTGACGCAACTTGCACAACTTGCCCCTTCTACAAGCAACTCTTGTGTTTGTACTTGGGAGGAGGCAGGACTCTTATCTTTTGATGATTTTTCCTGTGCAGGAAGGTTATTGTTCACTGTATCCTGTTGCGAGGGGGGAGTCGTTTTATAGCCTTTTTGTTCAATTAAAATCACAACGGATTTTAATGTTGCATCATAATCTGAACTGTCTTCAATGACAATTTCTGCACTTTCCGATGCAAAATCTACCTTTGCATTCACCTTTGTTATTGCATTTAGTTCTGTTTGTAATTTACTTGCACAACCTTTGCAGGCCATACCATAAATAGGCAGTTTGAGACTTGTAGGTAAAGACATGCTTGCTCCTTATTTCAGTTTGGACAGTGACTTTATTAAGAAGCTTAATCCTTACCCTTGAGGCAAGGTCAAGCTGATCCTGTAATAATTAGTGAACTCCATTTTTCAAAAATAATTTACATCTTTAATTAAGGCTTATTTATTATTTTAGGCTGAAACCCGTTATATCTTCACCTTTATGCCTAGAACCTGTTCACCTCACTACTTGCTGATTTTTGCATCTTGAATGATAACGGGTATATCAGGTGTATAGCATTGTTCTCTATCTTAAAAACCAAGTCAAAAATTGTAAATCAGACCTTATAATATGCTATTAATCTGAAAAACTAACAATATGACAAAATTGTAATGTTGTTGTCATGTTTTAGAAAGATGCTGTGGGGTAAGTTAGCATTCAGATAGGCTTGATGAAGATGTTATTTATTTTAATTACGTTGATTAAACACTGTCTAGGTTTTTGATAGCGCTATGCTGAAGAGGTTTTTGGGCGCGTAATGTTTATTATCCTGTATTATTAAATGGTCTTAAAATGTAACTTGAAATTGATAAATAAACCACTGGAAAATATTTATAAACAAAAGAGTACCAAAAAAGTACTATATAAAGCTTGACGTTACCACTAGGGAATAGGCTAGTATATATTTGTCCACTTAACGATAGACGGAACTATGAAACGATTTTTTACTTTAATTTTAATGCTGGTAACAATGTTCACTTTCACTCAGAAAGCAGCGGCGTTTGTGCATCTATTCGAGAGTAAAACGGATTCGATGGTTGACTGCAAAATGTCTATGGACTTAAGTGAATCAAGCATGGAAATGAGTAAAATCGATTGCGGTGGCAATGAAAGATCTCATACTATGAAATGCCAAAGTGATTGTGACTTTATGACGATGGTGACTGTGCTTTATTTTATATCGCATGAAAATACTGTTAATCAGCCTCTGTCACAACTTTCTTACAAAACTAGTATTACCGGTTCCCCTTATTACTTTTCTGAATCTTTATATAGACCACCTCTTTTAAATTAATTTTCTATTTAGTTTTAGCTTAAATAATATTTGATTTATAGGCTTTTTATATGGCTATCTATCAATAAAATTAATTTATTTTATCCCGCTCTTGTATTAAAAACTAAATGCTGTTTTTTAAAAAACTGCATTGGTTATTTATAGGAGTACGAATAAAGGAAAGTGATTATGAAAATCACCCGGTCTGTTTTATCTGCTATAAATATTACTGTCAAGTTGGTGTTTAACAGCCTGTTTAGCATGATGTTTTTGCTTAGTTTTAATCTTTTTGCAGAGGGGATCACGCTCAATGACGCAGAGCAGTTAGCGATTAAATCTGACCCTGCGCAAGCAATATATCAAGCACAACAAGCCAGTTTGATTGCACAAGGTATTGCAGGTTCAACACTCGCAGATCCCATGATAAAACTAGGTGTAGCTAACATGCCTACCAATAGTTTTAAATTAGACCAAGAGGCAATGACGCAACTGACCTTTGGGCTTTCACAACAATTTAGCCGTGGTTCACAACTTGAATTAACTCAGAAAGGTTTTAATCAACAATCAGAAATTTCGGTTTATCAAGGTTTAGATCGTCAGTTAAACGTTAAAAAAACCGTGCGGGAGCTTTGGTTTGACATTCTTTTTATTGATAAATCGTTACAGATAGTAAAAGAAAATAAAAGATTATTTTCAGGGTTTTATCGAGATTTAGAATCTAAATATTCTTTAGGGTTAGCAGAGAATGAAGACTTGGTGCTGGCAGAGATCGAGATCAATAAATTTGATGAAAAGCTTGCTGCATTAAGTCAAAGATCGCTTAATTATCGTAGTTTGTTAAGCGAGTATATCGGTGAATACGCCTATCAACCACTGCCAACAGAACTTCCAAAATGGTCTGAAACAATATTTTATGTCAATACACTTAATGCAACCAATAATGAACATTACAGGTTACTTTCTCAGCACCCAATAGCAAAAATGTTAGCGCAAAGTGTTTTAGTGGCAGATAACAGTATCGAGTTTGCTGAGCAGGCCTACAAGCCTAGTTTTAAGGTCGAAGTGGGCTATGGGCATAGGTTAAGTGAAACCGACATGGGAGCTCGAAGAGCTGATCTTTTAAGTGGTTTTGTGTCGATGGATATTCCTCTGTTTACCGATAAACGCCAAGATCAAACGCTTATTTCAGCACAACATAATAAAGGGCAAAAACAAGCTGAATACCGCTTATTATTACGCCGACTTAATGCGTTATTAAATGCTGAAATTAGTAATTACCAGCAACTTGAAGAGCGTATAAGCCGTTATCAAGACAGTTTGTTGAAACAGGCAAAATTGCATACCAAGCTGCTAGAGCAAAGTTACCAATCTAATACTCGTCCTTTCCAAGAGGTTATTGATGCCTACATCCATGAACAGAACCTCTCTTTAGAATATCAACAGTTGTATTTCGACGGACTCAAAAGTCTCTCTAACATTCGTTATTTTCAGGCTCTTTAATAGGAAATTATTATGCGTTATTTATTAGTTTTAATCGTGGGTTTAGTGGTGGGATTTTTTGCCACTTATAATGAACAACTCAACAGTTTATTTGCACAAAAAAATATGTCATCAGAGCCTGAAATCTTATATTGGGTTGCGCCAATGGATGCAAATTATCGTCGTGATAAAGCCGGGAAATCACCAATGGGTATGGATTTAGTACCTGTTTATGCTGAAGCAAAAAAGGCAGAGCCAAAAATTTTGTACTGGGTCGCGCCAATGGATGCTAATTATCAGCGAGACAAACCAGGTAAATCACCAATGGGCATGGAGTTAGTGCCAGTTTATGAAGAGGTCGGTGGACAGTCAGAAGTGGGGCTAGTTACTATCTCTGCCGCAGTAGAAAATAACTTAGGTGTACGTACTGGTCTGGTTGTGAAAGATGAATTTAACATGCCCATTAATACGTTAGGCATAGTGCAAGCCAATGATGATGCGATTTGGCAAATCAATAGTCGTGTATCGGGTTGGATTGAAAAGCTCTATGTGAGATCTGTCGGTATTGAAGTTAAAAAAGGGCAACCCTTATTTGAGCTTTATTCGCCAGAGTTAGTGAAAGCACAGGAATCATTATTTAATGCCATTAACCTAAATCGTAGGGCGTTAATTAATTCATCAAAATCCCGTTTAGCCGTATTAGGGGTAAGTAATGAACAAATTAAAAAGATAATGAGCAGTAGAAAAGTATTACAAAATATCACTATTTTTGCACCGCAAAAAGGGACCATTTCAGAGCTTAAATTAAATGAAGGTGGATTTATTTCTCCTGCGACTCAAGTTATTACCGCAGTTAATTTAGATACGGTTTGGGTGGATGTTGAAGTATTTGCAGGACAAGTTTCATTGGTTAAAGTGGGTGATGCGGCCTCGATGAGCTTAGATTATTTTCCGGGACAACAATGGGATGGAAAGATCAACTTTATCTACCCTGAAATGAACGCAAGCAACCGTACTTTGCGTGTTCGAGTGCAATTCGATAACCCAACGGCACAATTAAAACCTAATATGTTTGCCAGTATTATTTTAACCCCAGAAATGAATAAAAGCAGACTACAAATTCCTCGCGAAGCGGTGATTTATGCGGGTAACATGAATCGAGTTGTATTAGCGAAGGGCAATGGTCAGTTTAAGTCTGTGATTGTGAAACTAGGTCTGGAAAATAAGACATCAGTGGAAGTTTTATCAGGTTTAAGTGAAGGCCAAAAAATTGTGACTTCAGCTCAATTTTTATTAGACTCTGAGTCCAGTATCAGTGCTGATTTTGAGCGTATGTTAGAAATAGACAAAGAAAACGAATCTGACTCAAATGTTAAAGGTGATGACTTGGACTGGTTAGATTTGGGTGCTGATTTTAATCAAGGTTTGTCACCAAAACCGTATTTAGAGATAGTGGCTAAAGAGGTGACGCTATGATTGCTCATATAATTAATTGGTCAATCAAAAACCGTATCATGGTTTTGTTGATCACCTTCGCTATTGTTGCCTATGGGGTATTTTCTATTCAGAAAACACCTATCGACGCTATTCCGGATCTTTCTGATGTACAAGTTATTGTTAAAACTAGTTATCCAGGACAAGCGCCACAAGTAGTTGAAGATCAGGTCACTTACCCGTTAACTACTGCAATGTTATCGGTGCCAGGGGCAAAAACAGTACGCGGTTACTCATTTTTTGGTGACTCTTACGTGTATATCATTTTTGATGATAATACTGATATGTACTGGGCCCGTTCACGGGTGCTGGAATACCTTTCACAAGTTGCCCCTGATTTACCAAAAGAGGCTCGCTCAGCTCTTGGTCCTGATGCAACGGGGGTAGGTTGGATATTTAGTTATGCACTGGTTGATAGAAGTGGGCAGCATGATTTAAGCGAACTGCGTAGTTTACAAGATTGGTTTTTAAAATTTGAGCTACAGACAGTTGCAGGTGTATCCGAAGTAGCAACCGTTGGTGGTATGGTCAAACAGTACCAAGTACGTGTTGATCCTAATAAACTACGTGCTTATAACATACCTTTAAACAGCATCAGCAAGGCAATCCAAAACGCTAACCAAGAAAGTGGCGCAAGTGTTATCGAGATGGGCGAAGCTGAGTATATGGTCCGTACTTCGGGTTATATCTCATCGATTGAGGATCTCAAATCTATACCGCTACAAGTGAATAGCCAGGGGACGCCTCTATTATTAGGTGATATTGCAGAAATAAATCTTGGTCCACAAATGCGCCGTGGTATTACTGAACTTAATGGTGAAGGAGAAGTGGTCAGTGGCGTGGTTGTGATGCGGTTTGGTGACAATGCTCAGGGGGTGATCACTGCGGTTAAGGATAAACTCAATGAGTTGCAAAAAAGCTTGCCGGATGGTGTGGAAATTGTTCCCACTTATGACCGTTCTGAGTTGATTAACAGCGCTGTAGATAACCTTTACCTTAAATTACTCGAAGAGTTTATTGTAGTGGTATTAGTTTGCGCCGCTTTCTTATTTCATTTCCGTTCATCTTTAGTGGTGTTATTGAGTCTACCCGTTGGGATCTTTGTCGCCTTTATTATCATGTCATGGCAAGGTATTAACGCCAATATCATGTCACTCGGTGGTATTGCTATCGCTATTGGTGCGATGGTAGATGGTGCCATTGTGATGATCGAAAATGTCCATAAGCATATGGAAAAAACGGAGCTGACGGATGAGAATCGCTGGCAGGTGATCAGCAAAGCCACACTTGAAGTTGGCCCTGCTCTATTTTTCTCATTATTGATTATCACTTTTAGTTTCTTACCTGTTTTTGCCTTAGAAGGGCAGTCGGGCAAGATGTTCTCACCCTTAGCATTCACTAAAACCTATGCGATGGCGGCATCGGCAGGTTTAGCAATTACCTTAATCCCTGTATTAATGGGATATTTTATCCGCGGTAAAATAATACCTGAGCATAAAAACCCATTAAACCGTTTTTTGGTGGCCTTATACAGACCTGTATTAGCCCTTAGTTTACGCTTTCCAATATTGACGATCTGTTTTGCATTAGTGGTGTTAGTCGTTGGATTCTATCCTGTGAGTAAAATCGGTAGTGAGTTTATCCCACCTTTAGATGAAGGTGATCTTATGTATATGCCAACTACTTACCCAGGTATTTCAATCGGTAAAGCCCGTGAGTTATTGCAGCAAACTAATAAGCTAATTAAAACACAACCGGAAGTTAAAACGGTATGGGGAAAAATTGGCCGCGCTGAAACAGCAACGGATCCGGCGCCACTGACCATGATTGAAACGACTATTCAATTTAAACCTAAAGCGGAATGGCGAGCTGGCATGACTAAAAAAATGCTGACGGACGAGCTTGATAGTTTAATTCAGTTCCCAGGGGTAACAAATGCTTGGGTTATGCCGATTAAAACGCGTATTGATATGTTAGCAACCGGCATTAAAACACCGATTGGTATCAAAATAGCGGGTGCAGATTTAAATGAAATTGAAAAAATTGGTAAGCAAATTGAAGTTATATTAAAAGATGTTAAAGGTACGGCTTCTGTTTATGCAGAACGAGTCACTGGTGGTCGTTATGTCAAAGTGGATATTAACCGTGAAAAAGCTGGACGTTATGGACTCAATATTGCCGAAATACAAGAGCTCGTTGCGGTTGCTATTGGCGGTAAAAATATTACTGAAACCATCGAAGGTTTAGAACGATACCCGGTGAACTTGCGTTATCCGAATGATTATCGCGATTCAGTGACGGCGCTGAAAAGTTTGCCAATTGTCACACCAAGTAAAATGAATATCAGTTTAAGCGATGTTGCCAATGTTTATATCGAAGCAGGGGCTCCGCTGATAAAAACAGAAAATGCGCGTCTTAATGGTTGGATATATGTTGATATTGAAGGCGTTGATCTAGGCTCGTATGTCAAAGATGCACAGCAGATTGTTAATGAGCAACTAAATTTACCTGGTGGGTATTCACTAGTGTGGTCTGGGCAATATGAATATATGGAAAAAGCCAATGCACGTTTGGCAAAAGTGATCCCCGTGACCCTTGCCATTATCGTTATTCTGCTCTATTTAGCCTTCCGCCGAGTCGGTGAAGTTTTGTTGATTTTATCGACACTACCGTTTGCGTTAATGGGCGGAATTTGGTTGATGTTTATGCTTGATTTCCACTTCTCTGTCGCCGTTGGTGTTGGTTTTATTGCGCTTGCTGGTGTGTCGATAGAAATTGGAGTCATTATGCTCTTGTATTTAAACCAATCATTAGAAGCAAAAAAACAGCTACGTCTTACGGATTTTAATCTCAATGATTTAAAAGAAGCGGTAACGGAAGGCGCAGGTTTACGAGTACGTCCCGTGATGATGACAGTTGCTGTTGTTGTGATGGGGTTAGTGCCTATTATGTACGGAGACGGCACAGGCTCAGAAGTTATGCAGCGTATTGCTGCTCCTATGATTGGGGGCATGGTTAGTGCTGTTATTTTGACTTTGATTATCTTGCCTGCGGCTTATTTTGAATGGAAAAAAATAAGCCTACGCAAACAGTTAAATAAAGACTAAGTGATCAACTCAAAATCGCCCTTAACAGATTTTAAGGGCATTTAATTTAAATTAAAAACGATTTAATTAAACAAGTAAGGAAATAAAAATGAATATTAAAAAAAGTAAAATCGCATTAGCACTCGGTACATTGATTTTTTTAGCCGCGCCACTTTCAAGTGCGTTTGCCAATCAAAATAACTGTCAAATGGGCGGGACGATGGCATCCATAAAAAGTGAATTACGTGGTTATGTACAAGGTGTTAAAGGTGATGATGTAAAGAAGATGCAGCAACATATGAATGCGTTATTACAACTAAGTGAAAAAGCGACTCAAGTAACACCTGCCATGGATCATTCTAAAATGGACATGAAAGAGATGACGGGTATGGATCATTCTAAAATGGACATGAAAGAGATGGCGGGTATGGATCATTCTAAAATGGACATGAAAGAGATGGCCGATATGGATCATTCTAAAATGGATATGAAAGAGATGGCCGATATGGATCATTCTAAAATGGATATGAAAGAGATGGCCGGTATGGATCATTCTAAAATGGATATGAATGAGATGGCTACAATGCAAAACATGGAAGGAATGAGCAATGAGCAACACCAACATATGATGTATATGCACAACATGACCGAACTTAATGACATGTTTAAGCAGCTATCTAAAACACAAGAAAAAAATGAAATTAAGGTGATTTTGGGCAAAATTAAAGATCACAGTGAAAAGAACCAAATGTTTAAAAAAGAATGTAATTAAGCAGTTAAGGTTTGTTCAACATTGGCTATCAAGCCAGTGTTGATAAAGGATGTCAGTATTCGCCATAACATGGGGGATGACAGGCCTCTACCCACTATTTTTAACAATAAGTATTTTATTATTGATGTTTATTAATACTATTTAAGGAGTTTTATGATGAAGCTAACGACTAAAATATTAGCAATTACTTTAACCATGGCTAGTTTTTCTGTTTTGGCAAAAACAAGAATTGAATTATATAAATCACCAACTTGTGGGTGCTGTAAAGAGTGGGCCGCGATAATGGAAGACAAAGGTTATACAGTAAATGTACATCATCAAGATAACTGGTCAAATATTAAACAAAATTTTGGAATGCCCCCTCAATTACAGTCTTGTCACAGTGCAGTGATTGACGGTTATTTAATTGAAGGGCACGTTCCAGAGTCTGATATAGCACGCTTGCTTAAAGAGAGCCCTGTTAATATATCAGGACTTGCAGTCCCAGGCATGCCACAGCTCTCTCCAGGCATGGCAAGAGCAGGGGTTAAGTATGAAAACTTTAAAGTGGTGTCTTTTTCTAAAGATGGCTTGGCTTTATATAACCAATATTAAGCCCTTCTAAGCGAATATTTCGAATGGCCTTTTAACTTAAATTCATTGCTTAGGGAGTCAGTACAGGGAAATGATGCAGCTATGCACGTTAACAATAACAATACCAAAAACAATAAGTTCTTAGATTAAGATCTGACTTAAACCTAAAGATAAGAGAGATAAAATGAAAATTTTAAAAAATGTAGCAATATTCAGCTTAGTTTTATTAAGTCATTTAGTAAGTGCACATTCAGGCCTTAAAAATTCAATGCCTGCAAATGGTGCTACGTTGAATCAACTTCCTGAAAGTGTGGAACTTGAATTTACTATGCCAGTAAAATTGGTCAAATTGAAAGTTATAGAGCAACCTGGAAAACTAGTTAAAGTCACGAGTGCACCAAGTAAAGAATTTAAAAGTAACTTTAGTATTGAATTACCGGCGCTTGAGACGGGTAAATATAAAGTGATATGGGTCACGATGGGTAAAGATGCTCATAAAATGAAAGGCGAGTTCACCTTCTTAATTGAAACCTCGAATATGGGCAACATGACACATACCTCTGATATGGAAAAGATGCCAGTTAATGCTGATGGGCATAACCATCAACATAATTAATTGAGGTCTTTATGATTGAATTAACTATTTGGGACTATAGTAATATAGTCTCTAAGCTATTCATTTATATTGGAGTCGCTACTGCAATCGGTGGTCCTTTTATGGCTTTTTTAATAAATTCCTCCGTTAATAACAAGTCAATTCTTCATTATATTGTCATAAGCTGCGTTGTAGGTTTTATGGCGGTCATTGTGAACTTTTTCATTCAGGTTGGGACTTTTTCTGAGGCTGGTGTCTCAGGTATGTTTGATACTGATATGGTTAGTTTTCTTTGGCAAAGCGCTGTTGGTGAATCAGTTGTATGGCGTTTGATCGCATTTACTACATTAGGTGTGGCATTATTTTTTGGTCACTTTAATGTAAAGTATGAAACGTTTAGTGTAAAACATGCAATATTCACATTATTCTATGTTGTTACGATCCTGTTCTTTGCATATTCATTTACTTTTGTTGGTCATAGTGCCGATATCGGTAGTGTCGCAAAATGGTTGATAGGGTTTCATATTATGACCATGGCTTGGTGGGTCGGTGCGCTATATCCTTTATGGCTTAGTTGTAAATTATTGCAACCCCCTGCACTGTATAAGTTAATGTGCTTGTTTGGCCAAATAGCAATGGTTATGGTGGGGTTATTAATCGTTTGTGGTATTAGTTTGTTGTATTTAGTTTTTGATAGTCCAGTTGAGTTGTTGACGACGCAATATGGTCAGGCAATACTACTAAAACTTGTATTTGTGGTTTGTATTTTATTGATTGCTGCTTACCATAAATATCATCTTGTAGAAGAAGTGCAAGAAGAGAAAGTTTGTCACAAGTTACAAAGCTCAATCAAAAATGAAATTATAATTGCATTGATAATTTTAACGGTTACCGCTGTACTGTCATCTGCTTTAGGGCCCATTAGCTTAGCTTAAATGACAACAAAAAATGTCGTTTGCTAAGTTGTCGAATTAGTCGAATAGTAGACTGAAAGTTATTGTTGAGGCTTATTATATTAATAAGCCTCTCCTCAGTCTGATTGCTAGGCGATAGTTTTGCTTAGTTTCTTGTGTAAATTTTATTATATATACCCGTTACCAATCAAGATGCATTATTTAGTCGCTAACTCGGACATCAAGGCAAGGCGTAACATGATGACTTTTCGAGCGGTTAACTGCGTTAATGCTCTATCGGTGGGTGTAAAACAAGTATTGCCCTTAAATGGCTAGCACTTATCGAATGTTACAACGCCACCTTAATGACAGATAAGTATTTTCGAGTTGGCGACCCCCAAGGCAAGTCTTGAGGCAAACATCTTCGTTCCTCGTTATTAATGGGCATAAAGTCTCAATTTAACCCGCTAGATTTTCAACGTTACCTAGAATCTGCTCACCTTCTGGATTGCTGATTTTTGCATCTTGAATGATGACGGGTATGTATGACAACAATGTACAACAACAATGTACAACAATGGACAAAGGGGATTGAACTGGGCTTAATTGTAAGGAAGGAGTTATTTGATGTTAAACACTTCAATAATATAGTTGAGCAAAATCATAGTACTGATAATCTAAAATAAATACTTATCTTTTACTCAACGTTATTATCTAAACTAATTTATGAAGCTCATTTTAATTATCTGATTCGTATATACGGTAGTGATATTTTACATCAACTAATGCTTGATATTTAATAACATTTGGCTGTTTCGAGAACTCTTTCACTGTCACTTCTTTATCTACGACCATAACAGATTTAACATCTAGATTAATTAAAGATGTTTTGAGAATTGTTACCAGTTCTTGTGATGACTTACCATGTAAATTACCCATGACTTCATAACCTTGCTGATAAGCTGCGTTACGACTCGTTGTTGGCTCAGAAACTAACGTTGTTGTCTTGGTAATTAAGCTATAATTTGCGCCCGTATTCATATGAGCTTTATCCATAGTCTCAATTGAATCAGCCATGGTGTGGGTACTTACTAATAATAAAGTTGCTACTGCTAATAATGATTTTTTCATGTGTATTTCCTTTGCTGTGATTGATTTACACTAATAATAACCAAATCATCATGACACCATGCTGTCGCACAGATTACGACTTTGTCATGTTTTAATCTGCAGTAAGAATACAGTATTCTGTTATTTTATAATTTAAGTTCATCATTACTTACTTGTTGCTTTGTATGTATTGAAAATAGCGTATCGATATCGCTAATGACTACTAGCCCTTCATCTTCACTATTGCTATGAGCTGCATCAATAATAATTTTTGCTACCTGTAACGCACAGTCCTGGTTTGTATAAATATCCATCTGTATGTGTGTGGAAAGTGTATTGATATTATACAAATCAACATAAGTACCTTTGCCTTCAACAGAGTGGATTGTAAATCCAATGTTAGAATGTTGCTTTAAAGCGTTTTCAACTTCAGTTAATTTTATTTGATCAAAAATCGCAGTGACTTTTTTATATGACATATAACCTCCTAAAATAATTAATAAAAGTATTTACACCAACACACCAATCTATCTAAGTATCAATTTACCTAAGCACCTATTAACTTATGCTTGTTAAAATGAACGTAAGCTTGTTATTGATTTTGTAATGAGAATTCTAGTTACTGCAATCAATACTTTGCTTTCATCCATTTTTCCTAGCACCTAAAAAGATCTCTTAATTAGATTGCTATTTAGAGTATAAATTAACTTGATTTTATGACTGGTTATCTTCCCCACAAAATAAGGAACATGACAATATTGTCATTCTTCTGTCATGTTGGTGGGGGGGAGTTAAGCTTATGATTGTCAGCAGTTAATTAATAATTAAGTATAGGGTCTATGTAGATGAATAAAGCAAATAAGATGTTCAATTTATCACGGCGCGAATTATCAAAAAACATTCTGGTTGCCGGAACATTACTGGGGTTAACACCATTAATGCCAATCGCGATGGCAAAATCAAAAAAAGATAGCAGGTTTGATCAATCTCATCAGAAATCGACATTATCGGGTGATGAGTTTTTTTTAACGGTTGGTGAAACGCTGCTCAATATCACAGAGAAAAAGCGTATTGCGACCACTATAAATGGATTAATTCCTGGGCCAACCTTACGCATGAAAGAGGGGCAAACTATAACCATTCACGTTACTAATACACTTGATGTGGATACCTCCATTCATTGGCACGGTATTATTTTACCGTATCAAATGGATGGTGTACCCGGTATCAGTTTTGTTGGCATTAAAGCTGGGCAAACCTTTACTTACCAATTTACACTCGCACAAAGTGGGACTTACTGGTATCACTCTCATTCAGCTTTTCAAGAAATGACGGGTATGTATGGGGGTATTGTTATTGAGGCTGCGGAACAAAAAATAAATATTGAGCAAGATAAAGTGATTGTTTTATCTGACTGGACTGATGAAAATCCGATGGCAGTATTTGGAAAGCTTAAAACCCAAGGGGATTATTATAATTATAATCAACCAACCCTATTTGATTTTTTCAATGATGTTGAAAAAAGTGGCCTTTCAGGTGCGATTGGAAAGCGTAAGATGTGGAATGAGATGCGTATGAGTCCAACTGATTTAGCAGATCTTTCTGCTAATACGCTGACTTATTTAATGAATGGGCAGAGCAGCAAAAATAATTGGACAACGTTTTTTAAACAGGGTGAGCAGATCCGGTTACGCTTTATTAACGGAGCAGGTAATAGTTTTTTTGATGTGCGTATTCCAGGACTTAAAATGACCGTTGTTGGTGCAGATGGTGGTGAATTAGAGCCGGTTGAAGTTGATGAGTTTAGGTTTGGTCCTGGTGAAACTTATGATGTATTAGTTAAGCCAGCGGAAGCTGCTTATACCATTTTTGCACAGGCAATGGATAGAAGCGGATATGCACGGGGAACATTAGTGAGTAGCCCGGGTTTATCAGCAGCAGTGCCGGCATTAGATCCGGTTCAAGAATTAACCATGGTCGATATGATGGGGGATATGTCGAGCATGGATATGGGTAACATGGCAGATATGGATATGTCTAAAATGGATCATTCACAAATGGAGATGCCTGCCAGCCGTAATAAAGCAAGTCAGACAGTATCCCATGCTATACAAGAGCAAGGCCCTTCTGTTGATATGCGAGTAGATACACCACGTATTAATTTGGATGACCCTGGTGTTGGGTTACGTAATAATGGGCGCCGAGTGTTAACGCTTGCAGATTTAAAAACTGTTGGTGGAGTCATTGACGATCGCCCAGTTGATAGAGAGTTAGAGTTGCATTTAACGGGCAATATGGAACGTTATACTTGGTCCTTTGACGGGGTAGAGTTTGGTAGTTCAACCCCAATCCATCTTAACTACGGAGAGCGCATTCGTATTATTTTACATAACGATACAATGATGACACACCCTATGCACTTACATGGCATGTGGAGCGATTTAGAAGACGCCGACGGTAACTTTCTAGCTCGTCGGCATACCATCCCTGTACAACCTGCGCAGCGTTTAAGATTTTTAGTCAGTGTTGATGCAAAAGGGCAATGGGCTTGGCATTGTCATCTTCTTTTTCATATGGAAGCGGGTATGTTTCGCAAAGTGGTGGTGTCATGAACAAAACAACTTATATGCCGTTGGTTAATAACATCAGCTTATTGAGTTTATTGAGCATTTTATCTTTGAGTAGCTTTGCGCAGCAAGTGACTTCTCATGATGAGATGCAAAAGATGGATCATTCACAGATGGATATGTCTGGAGACAATGAGGAAGACTCCCTGTTATTAACAACACGTTCAGCACACCAGTATTCTGATGGTTATACCCTTAAGGATGCTCCATTTTCAATAGCTGGGCCTAAGCAGCTAAAACTTGCTGATGAAATGCTATTTTGGGGGGTGAATGTAGACCGCTTTGAATACAGCAATAACCGTGGTGATTATGAATGGGTTTATGACAGTCAATTTTGGGTGGGAAGCGATTATGATAAATTATTAGTTAATTTTGAGGGAGAGCTTAGCGATAGCGGGAAACTTGATGAGTCCAGCAGTGAGTTGTTATGGCGCTCTGCTTTGACTACATTTTGGAATACTGAGCTTGGTCTTCGTTATGATACGGGTGAATATGAAAACCAAACATGGCTGGCTGCTGGTGGCTCTGGGCTAACACCTTACTGGTTTGAAATCGACGCTATGTTTTATTTAACTAAAGGTGGGCAAAGTGAATTTCAGATTTCAGCTGAATATGAACTATTACTTACGCAGCGCTTAATACTGCAGCCTAGTATTGAGCTTAGTGCATTTGCTAAAGATGATTTAGAACAGGGTCAAGGTAAAGGTGTTTCCGATGTTGTGCTTGGTGCACGGCTAAGGTATGAAATATCACGCCAATTTGCTCCTTATATCGGCGTAGAGTGGGTCAAGTTATTTGGAAATAGTGCTGACCTTAGCATAAGCGAAGGTTATGAGAGTCAGCAAATCAATTGGGTCGCTGGCCTAAAATTTTGGTTTTAAGCAATAAATATAGATAGGAAAAAAAATGAAAAAACTTACTTCTGTTTTATTACTAACATTATTCTCTGCGGTGGTATCTGCAAGTGCAGGCCATGAAGAAAATAAAAATTTAGATGCGATAGCAAGTACATTGCATAATACAGCGCGAACTATTGAAGTGACAATGGATGATACAATGCGTTTTGCGCCTGATGTTTTGAATGTTACAAAAGGAGAAACTGTACGTTTAATGATAAATAACATCGGCCAATTAAAACATGAGCTGGTGATCGGTGAGATCGCTGAGTTTAAGCAGCATGCTAAAATGATGCAAAATATGCCCAATATGGCACACGATGAACCTAATGCAGTTAGTTTAGAAACTAATGAAATGGGTGAGATTATGTGGACATTCAATCGTTCTGGTAAAATTAGTTTTGCCTGTTTAATTCCTGGCCATTATGAAGCAGGAATGAGTGGAACATTTAACGTTAAATAATTAGTAGGCAGCAATGAAAATTTTGATTATTGAAGATGAACCCAAAACAGGGCAATACTTACGACAGGGATTAACTGAATCAGG
>Ga0316197_10000978_pt1 | contig 20284 bp, 22 predicted proteins | sample OudBiesiAoxic_MG_FD_204939 | JGI IMG/M metagenome (GOLD analysis project Ga0316197, IMG submission 204939) | Coastal sediment microbial communities from Oude Bieten Haven, Netherlands - site A oxic | ecosystem: Environmental > Aquatic > Marine > Coastal > Sediment | place: Netherlands... | reverse complement strand
TGGCGTTCAATCGTGGCTGCACGGATGCTGCCGCTGCGGTCAAGGTTCTCAAGGCCAAGTTCCGCCGAGATGATTTCGCGGTCCAGCTCCAGCAATGCGTCATTCAGGCTGCCCAGTTCAGAACGCCGGAATTCGAGGCTGCCTTCAATGGAAATGTCATTCTCGGATCGGAAAGCGGCAAAGTCTGCCTCAAGTTTGGCTACTTCGGCCGTCAGCGCTGCTTCTTGATTTTGGAAGAACTCAAGCGTTCCGCGAGTCTGTTCCTGGCGTTGCGAGGCCGCCAGCGCACGGGTGGCATCGGCAAGAGCGTGGGCGACATCGCGGGCCTTTTCGGGGCTGTCCATTTCGGCACTGATCGTCAACACAGCGATCGCACCATCATCTGCAAAGCCTTCGCGGACCGCCGCAACGCCGGTGATGGAAACCGACTCGCGCAGGAGGTCGACCTTTTCAGACAGGAGCAGTGCAGGGAGATTATCGTAAAGGCCAAATTCGTTAATCAGATCAACCAGGTTCCCGCGTGCCATCAGTTGCTGTTCGATCAGCTGCAACCGCCGCGCGGCGGAGCCTTCGACAGTGGACCGGGCCAGATCGTCCGAGATCTTGGGTTGCTCGATCTGGATAACCTCGGAGGATCGATAGAGATGCGGCACTGAAAGCGCCCAGAAAACCGACACAAAACAGCCTGCGATCACGACAGTCGAGATCAGCCCCACCCGGCGGCGAAGCATGTCCAGAAAGTCAGCCAGTGAATAGATCGGACCCATATGTCCTGCCCATCTCAACTCAAATTGTCCCGGATCAGCGCTAAGCCGCCCAAGGTTAACACCGTTCAATCAGAACAATAGGGCCATTATAGGGCAAACGCGCGAGAAAGCGGAGGGGACGGGCTGTCGCAACGCAGCCTCAGCGCCGTGATCAGGCATATCGGGAAATCGAATTGGCCCGCGCACGGTTCAAGACGACGCCCAGAAGCGGCACCTGACCTTCAAGCATCCGCTCACACTCCATCAATTCACGCGCCATGGTCTGTGTTCCGTCCGATACCAGCAGAACGCCATCCAGTTGTGGCAGGAATGCAGATACATCGTCATATGCCAGCATCGGGGGCATGTCGTAGATCACCAGCTCGGGCTGGAGCGCCGCGCGCATGCGTTCCAGCGTATGAGCTGTCTCGGCGGCTTGCAACGTTTCGGCGGAGTTGTGGTCAGCAGCATTATTCAGACCCAAAGCGAGGGTATCGCTGATCTTGACCATGTGATCGCCGATGGCGGCGTGACCTGCAAGGAAATCCTGCATGGAACCACGGGGGGTCATTTCAAATGCCTGTGCAATGCCTGGGTTGCGCAGATTAAAGTCCATCAAAGCCGTGCGCGATCCGGAAATCCGCGACAGGCTGAGCGCAAGATTAACGGCCGTGAAGGTGTTGCCACAGGCCGATGTGGGCGCGGTGATTGCAATATTGGTCCAGCCGTGTTCCTGCGTGGTCTGGCGCAAACGGGTGCGCAGCAGATCAAAGGCGCGGACAGAGGTGCTGTCGCGCTCTGCATCGACGACCGGCAGTGCGGTGGGCGCGCTGCGGCGGGTACCAGCCTCAACCATGGCCAGCTCATGCCAACGGGGCATGTCGGGCTGCGGCTGATAGCGGCTCTCGTATGGGGTGAGCTGGCTATCCAGCGCTTCGGCCTCGACCACTGGTTTGGGCGCTGCCTGATCCGGACGCACAGCTACGGCGCGGCGTGGACGAATACTGTGACGCATTCCAGCGTTTGACGCGCGCAGGCTGCCTTCATTCAGGTCTGTCTGGAGGTCGTCGGCGAAATAAGTGTCACGCATCGTTTCCTCCGATCCATTTTTGGCCATAACTCATATTTACACCTCTTGGGGTGAACCTGAAAACCTGGGCCATGATCAGTGCCCGGTCGGGCGCAGAACCACGCCGATTGTCTTGAAAAGAATTGTCACATCCATGCCCAACGTCAGGGACCGCTCATAAGCAGCGTCCACTTCGCGGCGGTAGGTAAAGCGCGCATTGTTCCGTGCCGAGACCTGCCAAAGTCCGGTGATGCCAGGCTTGAGTGCCTTATAGGCGGTTGCATCGCCGTACATGCTCAGTTGATCTGGCATCATGGGGCGAGGGCCGACAAGGCTCATATCGCCCTTGAGCACATTGAAAAGCTGGGGCAACTCGTCCATCGATGTCATCCGCAGAAAATGACCAACGCGGGTGATGCGGGGATCGTTGCGCAGCTTTTGCATATCGTCCCATTCGCGGCGCATTTCGGGATCGCTGGCCAAATAGGTTTCCAGCACTTCATCCGCGTCGCGCACCATTGTGCGCAATTTCAGGATAGAAAACTGTTTACCCCGTTTGCCCAGACGCGGCTGCGTGTAGAAGGGGTTGCCGCCTTCAATCCACAGTGCCAGCGCGCAGATTACGATTATGCTCAGGGAAAAAGGCAGTGTCAGCAGGACAAAGGCGATGTCGATCAGCCGCTTGCCCAGATGCCGGTACAGGTACACTGGCCCATTTTTGCGCGCCAATGCAGCGTCCCAGACTTGGCTTGGGCGCGCCATCCCTGATGCCGATGTATCGGCATATGCCGCACTCTGGCCAAATGGCAATACACCGAAATCGGCGGTATCCGTTGCATTGTCCTTCATCATAACCCCCCAGGGTCAAGTAAACTCATACAATCCGCTTTTGACTGTCGCCTTGGCGGTAACCGTTCCTGTGCCGAGTCTTGGAGGAGGAAGCGTCGGCAGCAATACTAACGCACTTCCACTACAGGACTTTTGATCTGCCTCACAAGGAACGCTGCGTCATTTTCTGGACGCAATTGCGAAAGGAATGAGGCGCATCTGGCGCTGTCGCAGTTTTCTTGACGCAGGTGTACCATTTTTTTGCCATATTTGGTGTAAGTTTGCAGAAACAATCTGTTTCAGCCCCTTTCTGATAACAGTATGAGCCTAGAGGCGTCATTGTTGCGCATATTGGGAAAATTTCCGGCAGAAACAGGCGTCTGACCCGTCTGAGGTACGCCGACTCGTGGTGAATCGGCTGTTAAGAATCACTTCGTATCGGCAAATATGGCAACAGATTGCCACGATGTCTCAAATGGGGCAGGGCGCCCTCGCTGGCCTATTCTGCCGGGACAAATCCCGTGATCAACTGGCGCAACCCAAAGGCGGCCCCGGCAAAGATCGCGATGAAGGTGACCGGCGCGCTGAACGCCAGAACCGAAAATGCCGAGATGCCCTGGCCGACGCTGCACCCCACCGCCAGGATGGCACCGGGACCCATGATAGCGGCCCCAAGGATCTGGCGGCGCAATTCACGGGGATCGTCGCAGGCTTCCCAACGGAAGTGCCCCTTTGAATAGGATCCAAGACAAGCGCCCAACAAAACCCCAACAACCGAGCCCACGCTGAAGGACAGCGCGTTGCCCGACGCGGTCATGGAATAAAAGATCGTGTCACCAATCGGGGCTGCAAAGGTATGTGTCTGGATCGGCTCTGCTTCGAACCCGGTGGCCGCGATCCATGCGGTGCCGACCCATCCAGAAACCACGGCCAGTCCTACCACCACACCCCAGAACAGATGCGCAGGAGAGCGTAGCATTGACCTGTTTGCTGCTGACAAAAGCAGGATCAAACTGCCGACCACGATCCCGGTGACAATCGGACCAACGCCAAAGGCCGCTTCGGCATATTGGCTGAAGCCTTGCGGGGTGCTTGCGGATTCTTCAACAGGGAAAAGCCAGACACGAGCATAGGCCAACGGTCCGGACATGACGAAATAGGCGGACAGCCCCATCACAATCACGATCATGAGCGACCTAAGATCGCCACCGCCCAGCCGTGCAAGCGCGCCATAGCCGCAATTGCCGCTCAGCGCCATGCCATAGCCAAACAGCAAGCCACCCACAATAGACCCCAGGGGGTTCCATACCCGGTCCAAATAGGCGGTATCCGCGGCATGGAGCAGACCGGAGTCCATGGCGATGTGGGTGCCGATTATTGCGGTCCCGATTGCCAGACCCCACATCCGCATGCGCCGGTCGTCCGAGGAATAGAGCAGGTCTTCGATGGCACCCAATGTGCAAAATCGACCGATCCGCGCTGCAAGACCAAGGGCCAGACCGCCGATCAATCCCACCAGTGCGGCAGCGTTTGCTTCTCCAAGCAAGTCAAACATTCAGGTATCCTCCCTCGCACCGGAAACTGGCGAGGAATCCGGTCAGTCTTCCCTGCAGAACAGGTCGTAGACCACTTCCATGATTTGCCGTGGGCGATCATCTGTCAAGCTGTAGTAGATTGCTTTGCCATCTCGGCGAGGTTTCACCAGCCCTTCAAGGCGCAAGCGGGTTAGCTGTTGGGATACGGCGGCTTGCCGTGCCGAAAGTAGGTCTTCCAGCTCTGTCACTGACTTTTCGCCCGATGCCAGATGGCACAGGATCATCAACCGACCTTCGTGGCTGATAGCCTTGAGGAAATTCGAGGCGGCCTGCGCATTTTCCATCATTTTTTGCATGTCATCGGCGCACATATTCACGTCGAATACAGGCAGACGCGATGAAGTCTGCTGATAGTTGTCAGGTTCACTTGTCACATCAAGCGTCATAACGTCTTACCCCGTTTCCTCCAAAGGAATTTTCGCGCGTTCCATCATCATTCCCAGCAGCCCCCAGAAAAAATCCTCGCCGGGATAGCCTTCGATACGGCCCACTTCTTTTCCATCCCGCACCAGAATGAATGTCGGTGTAAAGTGAACGCGGCGTGCAAATTCCACATCTGGTTTGTCGCTATGCAGGTCATAACGGCTCAGGGGCGCTGCTGCACCTTCCGAAGTTTTTGGATAGATGTGCGAGATTTCCTTGTTCCAGCGTTCGCACCAAATGCAACCGGTCTCTTCGGCCATCAGCAGATAAGTCTCTGCCGATACACTGAGTGGCAATATTGAAACTATTGCCAGAACTAGGGCCATGATGCGCGCCATGACAGGCTCCGATTGACGAGTATACGCTGGCAACATATCATAATATTTGAATTTATCAAGACAAGAGGGTCTTCGCTGATGTTTGACGTGAGTTTCGCAGGTGCGTTGATCGCGGGCCTTTTGTCCTTTCTGTCTCCCTGTATCCTGCCGATTGTACCATTCTACCTCAGTTATCTTGCGGGCGTCGGCATGAACCAGATCACGGCAGAGGCCGAGGTTACCGGTGCCGTGCGCCGTCGCGCCGTGATTTCGTCCATTTGTTTTGCTCTTGGCGTGATCGCTGTATTCATGGGCTTGGGGGCCACGGCCAGCATCTTTGGCCAGATGGTGCGCGAGTATTTCGATATCCTGCGCTGGGTCGCGGCGGTGATCATTATTGCCATGGGGCTGCATTTTCTGGGGGTGATCCGCATCGGCATCCTGTACCGCCAGTTCCGCACGGACGCGGGGGCCACATCAAATGTGACCTATATTGGCGCTTTCGTGATCGGGCTTGCCTTTGCCTTCGGGTGGACACCCTGTGTCGGGCCGGTGCTGGCTGCGATCCTGTTTACCGCGGCCGGGCAAGAGACAGCAGGGCAGGGCGCGTGGCTGTTGTTTGTCTACGGTATGGGTATGACGCTGCCTTTTGTGATCGCCGCCCTGTTCATTGGTCCATTCATGCGTTTCATGCAGCGGTTCCGCAGACACCTGCCGCTGATTGAGAAACTGATGGGTCTGCTGCTTATTCTTTTTGGCGTGCTTATCGCCACCAATTCGATCAATTATATCGCACAGTGGATGCTGGAGCACATTCCGTGGTTCAGCAGCATTGGCTAACGCTTCGGAGGAACGGATCATGAGACGATTACTGACCATTCTGACTGCTTTTCTATTTGCCTTTCAGCTTCAGGCGGCTGAATTGGGCGACGACGGGCTGCACAAAGCGCCCTGGATGCGCGACACCTTCAAAGACCTTGGTGAGGATCTGGCCGAGGCGAATGCTGAAGGCAAACGCCTGATGATCATCGTTGAGCAGCGTGGCTGCATCTATTGCAAGAAGATGCACGAAGAGGTTTTCGTTGTTCCCGAGATAGCGCAATTCATCGAGGACAATTTCTTTGTCGTGCAGATCAACATGTTCGGCGATGTCGAGGTCACGGACTTTGACGGGACCGCCCTGCCAGAGAAAGATATGGTCAAAAGATGGGGCGCCCTGTTCACGCCGAACATTTATTTTTTCCCCGAGGAAGTGGGAGACGACCTGACGGCAACGCAGGCGGCGGTGGTCAACATGCCGGGGGCCTTTGGCCGCCACACGACCTTCAACATGCTGAATTGGGTGATAGAAAAGGGCTATGAAGGCGATGAGCCTTTTCAAAAATATCACGCAAGGAAGTTCGAAGAGCAGAAAGGCTGACCTTTTTGCTGCACCTGCAAACAAATCTAAAAATTCACTTACTTGAATTTGTTATTGCGTGAATCGGATTGTGTGCAGTAGTGTACTAAAAAACCTAAGGGAGGCCTCATGAAAAACCTGGTTACAGGGGCGGCAGTCGCCGCGTTGCTGGCGACAGCAGTTGCGGCGGAGACAATCGCTCCGACAAAAGTGAAATACGAAGACGGTGCGGTATCCGCTTCGCTGACCGGAGCGCCTGGCGATCCGAAGGCGGGCGAAGAGATCATGAACAAGGGCGCAGGCAACTGCATCGCTTGTCACCAGATCTCCTCGCTTGAGTACCTTGCCTTTCAGGGCGAGATCGGTCCGGCGCTTGATGGCGCGGCTGACCGCTGGTCCGAGGCTGAGCTGCGCGGGATCGTGGCCAACGCCAAGCTGATGTTCGAAGGTACAATGATGCCCTCGTTCTACAAGACCGAAGGCTTTATCCGCCTTGGCAACGCCTACACAGGCAAGGCCCATGAAGGGGAGGTCGAGCCACTGCTGACGGCCCAACAGGTCGAAGATGTCGTGGCGTATCTGATGACGCTCAAAGACGAATAGCGTTGAGCAATAGGAGATTATGATGGAACTGACACGGCGTAATATGCTCGTTATCAGCTCAGGCACTGCACTGACCGCCGCACTTGGCGCGCTGCCGGCCTTTGCCTCGATGACGGACGACGAAATTGCCAAAATCACTGGCGGTGCCGACACGGCAGAAGGTGCGATCACGCTGACCGCGCCCGAGATTGCCGAAAACGGTAACACTGTGCCAATCGAAGTGGCCGCACCCGGTGCGACCATGGTTGCGCTCTTTGCGGACGGAAACCCGACCCCGAAAGTGGCGACAATCAAGTTTGGTCCGCTGAACCCAACCAATGCCGCTTCCACGCGTATCCGCCTTGCCGGAACGCAGAACGTGGTCGCGATTGCCCAGATGGAAGACGGTACATTCCAGAAGGCATCTGCGAACGTAAAAGTCACCATCGGCGGCTGCGGCGGCTAATCTGAGACGAGGAGAGAAAACATGGCATCTGGTGTAAAACCCCGCGTCAAAGTCCCAAAGAAAGCGGCTGCTGGCGAAACAATCACGATCAAGACCCTGATCAGCCACAAGATGGAAAGTGGTCAGCGCAAAAACGATGATGGCAGCATCATCCCGCGCTCGATCATTAACCGTTTCACGGCTGACTTTAATGGTCAGAACATCATCGACATCACGCTTGAGCCCGCGATCTCGACCAACCCTTACTTCCAGTTCGACTCGCTCGTTCCGGAAGCGGGCGAGTTCACGTTCAAGTGGTACGATGACGATGGCTCTGTCTATGAAGAGTCCAAGTCAATTACTGTCGGATAAGACGTGCGCGTCAGGGAGGTAAAATGAATACAACTAAAAAACTTACAAGCGCACTGGCGATCGTCGCAGCCGCAGGGCTGACGACAGCGGCATGGGCTGATCCGGACGACGACAATCTGGTCATCAACGAAGAGATCGAAATCGTCACGGAAACTGCTGCGCCCGCGCACATGGAAAACGTCGATACGATCTATTCGGGTTGGCGCTTCCGGTCGGATGAAACGCAGGCTGTCCAGATGGACGACTTCGACAACCCCGCGATGATCTTTGTTGAGGCAGCAGCCGAAGCATGGAACGCCGCAGATGGTTCCGAGGGCAAGTCCTGTTCGTCTTGCCACAACGATGTGGAATCGCTGAAAGGCGTCCGCGCGGTGTATCCGAAGTGGAACGAAGCCGCAGGCGAAGTTCGTACGCTTGAAGCGCAGATCAACGATTGCCGGGAAACCCGCATGGGTGCGGAGAAGTGGAAGTACACCGGTGGCAGCATGGCGGCCATGGTGGGCCTGATCTCTTCTGTGTCACGCGGCATGCCTGTGAACGTGGCGATCGACGGTCCTGCTCAGTCCACATGGGAAAAGGGTAAAGAGATTTACTACACCCGTTTTGGCCAGCTGGAACTGTCCTGTGCCAACTGCCACGAGGACAGCTATGGCATGATGATCCGTGCGGACCATCTTTCCCAAGGTCAGATCAACGGCTTCCCAACGTATCGCTTGAAGAACACCAAGCTGAACACGGTGCATGCCCGTTTCAAAGGCTGTGTACGTGATACACGTGCCGAGACCTTCAAGCCCGGTTCGCCTGAGTTTGTTGCTCTTGAGCTCTATGTCGCTTCGCGCGGCAACGGCCTGAGCGTCGAAGGACCATCTGTCCGTAACTAAATCAGAACGAAAGCCCCGTCCGTTTATCGGGTGGGGCTTTTTTTGGCGCATTAAATTCAAATATGCGCATATGTCTTGAGAAGCAGGAGCATTTATGATTTCGCGGCGCGATTTTCTTCAGGTCGGTATGGCGGCATCCGCCCTTTACGGGACGTCCGGGTTTGGCCAGTGGGCGCGACTTGCAGCTCAGCAGAAACTGACGCAGGACCAGCTCTTGCAGTTTGATACCTTTGGCAATGTCTCCCTGATCCATATCACGGACATCCATGCTCAGCTCAAGCCGATCTACTTCCGGGAGCCTTCGGTGAACCTTGGGGTAGGCGGCAACAAGGGCAAGGTGCCTCATGTTACGGGTGCCGATTTCCGCAGGCTCTATGGCATCGACGATGGCAGCCCCAGCCATTACGCACTCAGCTCCGGCGATTTCTCCGCACTTGCGCAGGAATATGGCCGCGTTGGCGGACTGGACCGTGTGGCGACCGTCATCAATTCCATCCGCGCGGACCGTCCCGACGCCATTCTGCTCGATGGTGGCGACACATGGCACGGCTCTTACACCTGTTACCAGACGCAGGGTCAGGACATGGTCAACGTGATGAACGCGCTGAACCCTGATGCGATGACGTTCCATTGGGAATTCACGCTGGGCTCCGACCGCGTGGCAGAGCTGGTTGAAAGCCTGCCTTTCGCAGCCCTTGGCCAGAACATCTTTGACGCCGAATGGGACGAACCCACAGAGCTGTTCCCACCCTACAAGATGTTCGAACGCGGCGGCACCAAGATTGCCGTGATCGGTCAGGCCTTCCCCTACATGCCGATCGCCAACCCCGGCTGGATGTTCCCCGAATATGCCTTTGGCATCCGGGATGAGAACATGCAGGCCATGGTCGATGAGGTCCGTGCAGCGGGCGCGGAATGCGTCGTTGTGCTGAGCCACAATGGCTTTGACGTGGACAAGAAGATGGCGACCGTTGTGTCGGGTATCGACGTGATCCTGTCAGGCCATACCCATGACGCGCTGCCAGAGCCCGCTCTGTCGGGGCAGACGATCATCGTGCCGTCCGGCTCCAACGGAAAATTCGTCAGCCGTGTCGATCTCGACATTCGCGATGGCCGCATGATGGGCTACCGTCACAAGCTGATCCCGATCTTCTCGGACGTGATCACGCCCGACCCTGAAGTAGCGGCCCTGATCGATGAACAGCGCGCGCCCTATGAAGCTGAAATGAGCGAAGTCATCGGCCAGACCGACAGCCTGCTGTACCGCCGTGGCAACTTTAACGGCACCTGGGACGACCTGATCTGTGATGCGCTTCTGTCTGAGCGTGACGCGGAGATCGCGCTGAGCCCCGGTGTGCGTTGGGGCCCGTCCCTGATCCCTGGTCAGGACATTACCCGCGAGGACATCTGGAACGTGACGTCCATGACCTACGGTAAGGCGTACCGGACTGAAATGACAGGCGAATTCCTGAAGGTCGTACTCGAAGACGTGGCCGATAACATCTTCAACCCCGACCCCTATTACCAGCAGGGCGGCGACATGGTTCGCACGGGCGGACTTGGCTACACCATAGACGTGAGCAAACCTCAGGGCAGCCGCATCAGCGACATGACCTTGCTCAAAACGGGTGAACCGATTGACCCCGCACGCGCCTACATGATCGCAGGCTGGGCCAGCGTGAACGAAGACACCGAAGGCCCCCAGATCTGGGATGTGGTGGAAAGCCACATTACCAAGATGGGCACCGTCTCGGTCGGAGAGAACAACAGCGTCAAAGTCACCGGAACCTGAGGAGAAAACGCCATGACATACATCAAGGGCATTGCCACTGCAGCAGCTATCTTTGCGGCGTCTGCCGCCTTCGCGGAAGGTAAAATGCATCACGTGGCCATCCACGTGGATGAGAACGATCCCAAGGTGATGAACATGGCGCTTAACAACGTCACCAATGTCACGAAGTACTATGAAAGCAAGGGCGATGAGGTCACGGTTGAACTCGTGGCCTACGGACCGGGGCTGAATATGTTCGTCGCTGGGAAAAGCCCGGTCGAGGACCGGATTTCAGCGATGTCGCTGGAAATGGAGAACCTGTCATTCGCGGCTTGTGGGAACACCCTCAAGAAGATGAGCGAAAAGGTCGGTAAGGACATCGTGCTTTTGGAAGAGGCTGGCGTCGTACCCTCTGGCGTCGTGCGCCTGATCGAATTGCAAGAAAACGGATTTGCCTACATCCGCCCCTGAGCAGCGGGCCTGAGGCAGCAAGAAACGGAGATGAAGTTTATGGATGATGCACTCAAAGCACCGTCGCGGCGGGCGTTCCTGAAAGGCAGCGCGGCCGCCGTGGCCGGTTCGGTCGCCGCAGGTGCGGCTGTTGCCGCGGAACCCGACCCGCTGATTACAGAATTGCAGGACTGGGCGTCGTCGCTGGGTGAGGGCGTGGATGAAACGCCTTACGGCTTGCCGATCAAATACGAAGACGATGTGGTGCGCCGCAACGTGCCGTGGCTGACGGCGGACCCGATCTCGTCTATTAACTTCACACCGATCCACGCGCTGGACGGTACCATCACCCCGCAGGGCTGCGCGTTCGAACGCCATCACTCCGGCGCCATCGAGCTGTCGAAGCCTGACTATCGTCTGATGATCAATGGTCTGGTGGATCAGGAACTGGTATTTACCTACGCTGATCTGGAGCGTTTTCCCCGCGAAAACCACGTCTATTTCTGCGAATGCGCGGCCAATACCGGCATGGAATGGGCGGGCGCGCAGCTGAACGGCGTGCAGTTCACCCACGGCATGATCCACAACATGGAATATACCGGCGTGTCCCTGCGCACTCTGCTGAACGAGGCGGGACTGGGCGCAGCTGGCGATCTGAAAGACAAATGGGTCTACGTTGAGGGCGCGGATGCGTCCTCCAACGGTCGGTCCATCCCGATGGAAAAGGCGTTGGATGATGTGCTCGTTGCATTCAAGGCCAACGGCGAGGCTTTGCGTAAAGAGCACGGGTATCCAGTACGCCTCGTCGTTCCGGGTTGGGAAGGCAACATGTGGGTCAAGTGGCTGCGCCGCATCGAAGTGACCGATATGGCCGTTGAGAGCCGCGAAGAGACGTCCAAGTATACGGACGTTCTGGCAGACGGCATCGCACGCAAGTGGACCTGGGTGATGGACGCAAAATCCGTCATCACGTCGCCCAGCCCGCAATCGCCAATCACCCACGGCCCCGGTCCGATGGTCATTTCCGGCCTTGCATGGTCAGGCCATGGCCAGATCACCCGTGTTGACGTCTCAAAGGACGGCGGCATGACGTGGGAAACCGCCCGATTGGGTCGTCAGGGCGACACCAAGGCGCTGACGCGCTTCTATCTCGATACGGAGTGGGACGGTCAGGAGATGCTCTTGCAAGCCCGCGCCATGGACGAAACAGGATACGTTCAGCCGACCAAGGCGCAGCTGCGCGAAGTGCGCGGCGAGAACTCGATCTATCACAACAATTGCATCCAGACATGGCATGTCAAAACAAACGGTGAGGCGGAAAATGTCGAAGTTTCTTAAGGTTACCGCAGCAGCGCTGGTGTTGGGGAGCCCTGCATTGGCCGAAGAGAAATTTGGCCTGGGCCGTCCGGCCCTGCCCGAAGAGGTCGCGGCCTGGAACAAGGACGTGTTGCCGGATGGTCGTGGCATTCCCGAAGGACGGGGCGACGTATTCACGGGCGAGGAAGTCTTCGCCGAGCAATGCGCTGTGTGTCACGGTGATTTTGCCGAAGGCGTCGACAACTGGCCGGTTCTGGCAGGTGGTTTTGACACGCTGGGCGACAAAGACCCTGTAAAAACAGTCGGTTCCTACTGGCCGCATCTGTCGACCGTCTGGGACTATGTAAACCGCTCTATGCCCTTTGGCGCGGCACAGACGCTCAGCCCCGATGATGTCTACGCGATCACCGCCTACATCCTCTATTCCAACGATCTGGTGGATGATGATTTTGAACTCAGCCACGAGAATTTCGCGGACTTCGAGATGTACAACAAGGACGGCTTCATCATCGATGACCGGGCCGAGACCGAATATACGATCTGGTCCGGTGAGCCTTGCATGGAAAACTGCAAGGACGAGGTGAAGATCACCATGCGCGCCTCTGTTGTTGACGTGACACCCGAGGAAGCGGACGAGGGTGCCGATGGCGCGATGCAGGGCCACTCTGAAGGGACTGTTGAGGTTGCCGCGACTGAGCAGGCAGCCGAGCCGGAAGCCGAAGTCGTTGAAACCGCAGCCGTTGCCGTTGATCCCGAGCTTGCCGCTGCGGGCGAGAAGGTGTTCCGCAAGTGCAAGTCCTGTCACCAGATCGGTGAGGGCGCCAAGAACCGCTCCGGTCCGCAGCTCAACGGCGTCATGGGACGTACCTTTGGTGCCGTGGAAGACTTCAAGTATTCCAAGGTCTTCAATGCCGCTGCAGAAGAAGGCCGCGTCTGGGACGATGAGTCCATGAGCGCCTTCCTTGCCAAGCCCAAAGGGTACCTGAAAGGGACCAAGATGGGTTTCGGTGGCCTGAAGAAAGAAGATGATATTGCCGCTGTCATCGCCTATCTGCGCTCCGCGAGCGAGTAAGCGATGATCCGGGCGGCGCTGTTCTCCCTGTCGGTTGCTGCCTCCGCCTTTCTGGCGGGGGTGGCTGCTGCCGATACAGAAGACGTGCAGGCGGGCGAAAAAGTCTTTCAGAAATGCAGCGGTTGCCACCAGATCGGCAAGGGTGCGGAACACCGCATCGGCCCGCATTTGAACGGGCTCTTTGGACGTCCCGCCGCAAGCTACGATGATTTCCGCTATTCCAAGAGCTTCCAGCGGGCCGGGGCAGGCGGGCTGGAATGGCATGCTGACACACTGGATGTGTTTCTTGAAAATCCACGCTCAATGGCTTCTGCCACAAGGATGAGTTTCCGGGGGATCAAGGACGCCGACGACCGCGCCAACCTGATCGCCTATCTGCGTACATTCTCAGACAACCCGGCTGATATCCCCGAGGCGGACCCTACAGCGACCAGCCTCAGCCACGACCTTGATCCGACAATCCTAGCGTTGGTCGGTGATCCTGAATATGGCGAATACCTTAGCGGTGAATGCACCACGTGCCATCAGTCATCTGGTAGTGATGACGGTATTCCGTCGATTACACTTTGGCCCGAAGAAGATTTCGTTCTGGCCATGCACGCCTACAAGAACAAGCAACGCAACCATCCGGTCATGCAAATGATGGCTGGTCGGCTGGGCGATGAAGAGATCGCGGCCCTCGCGGCGTATTTCGCCCGACTTGAAGACTGATTTTTGACAGGGAGAGAGAAAATGACATTGAACAGACGAACATTTCTAGGCACCTCTGCTGCCGCTGCGGCCAGTATAAGCGCGCCAGCACTGCTGGCTGACGGGCACGGCAAACCCCGTGTCGTGGTAATCGGTGGTGGCTCAGGCGGTGCGACTGCCGCGCGTTATATCGCAAAAGACAGCAAGGGGGCCATCGACGTCACGCTGGTTGAACCGTCGCGCACCTACTTCACCTGCTATTTCTCGAACCTCTACCTTGGTGGGTTCAAGGAGATGGACGATCTGGGCCATACCTATGGCAACCTCGCTGCCGCCTACGGCATCAACGTGGTGCACGACTGGGCCGTTGACGTGGACCGTGACAGCAAGACCGTCAGCCTCGCCGGTGGTGCCACGCTGCCTTATGACAAGCTGATCCTCAGCCCCGGTATCGACTTTGTTGACGGCGCTGTCGAAGGCTGGTCCCTCGCGTCCCAGAACGCGATGCCTCATGCTTACAAGGCGGGCTCGCAGACGGAACTGCTGAAAAGCCAGATCATGAACATGCCCGAAGGCGGCACTTTCGCAATGGTCGCGCCCCCGAACCCGTACCGGTGCCCGCCCGGACCCTACGAGCGGATCTCGATGATCGCCTACCAGCTCAAGCAGAATAATCCGACGGCCAAGATCATCGTTGCGGATCCCAAACCGAAATTCTCCAAGATGGGGCTCTTCCAAGAGGGCTGGGCGAACCATTACGAAGGTATGGTCGACTGGATCGGTGCAGATTTTGGTGGTGGCAACGTGTCTGTCGATCCGGCCAATATGACCGTCACCATCGACGGTGAAGAAACATCGGTCGATGCCTGCAACGTGATCCCCGCGATGAAGGCGGGCAAGATCGCGGATATGGCGGGCGTCACGGATGGCAACTGGGCCCCGGTGAATGCGGCGGACATGTCCTCCAAGGCCGATGCGGATGTTCACGTGCTAGGCGATTCTTCAAGCCAGGGCGACATGCCGAAATCCGGCTTCTCGGCCAATTCGCAGGCCAAGGTCTGCGCCAACGCGGTGCGCGGTGCGCTGACCGGCTCCAAGGTCTTCCCTGCGAAGTTCTCCAACACCTGCTGGTCTCTGATCAGCGCGAATGACGGTGTAAAGGTGGGAGCCACCTACGAGGCAACACCCGAGAAAATCGCCAAGGTCGATGGCTTTATCAGCCAGACGGGTGAGGACAGCGCGACGCGCAAGGCCACCTATGAAGAATCCGAAGGCTGGTACTCTGGTATCGTGTCGGACATGTTTGGCTAGAAACCAATCGCCCCGGTTCTTGATCTTGCTCAAAGACCGGGGCGCTTCTGCCTGCCAGACTGCTGCGCAGACATAGGAGGTCGATCATGAAAAACGTCATACTTGCCGCCACATTAGGACTTGCCACGGCTGCCGCTGCCGAGGCACCGATCACCACGACTTACGATGGATCTTTCGAAGATGCGACTTTCGCGGTCGAAAGCGCCATCGTCGATAAGGGGCTGGTCATCGACTACGTCAGCCACGTGGGTCAAATGCTGAACCGCACCGGTGCCGACGTCGGCAGCGATGCGATGATCTTCAAATCTGCCGATGTGTTCCTGTTCTGCTCTGCCGTTCTGTCGCGCGAAGTGATGGAAGCGGACCCAATGAACATCGCCCATTGCCCTTATGGCATCTTCGTTGCCGAAGGCGAGGATGGGGTCATCATCGGCTATCGGGACTATCCCGAAGGCGCCATGCAAAAGGTCGAAGACCTGTTATCCGAAATTGTATCTGAGGCTACAGCGAACTGATGAACTACCAAGACTTCTTCCGATCCGAACTGGACGCTTTGCGTGCCGATGGAAACTACCGCGACTTTGCGGAACTTGAGCGTCATCGCGGCGCGTTTCCATCCGCCACCTGCCACAATGGACCGGGGGAGGTCACCATCTGGTGCTCAAACGATTACCTCGGGATGGGCCAACACCCAAAGGTGCTGGAGGCGATGCACGAGGCTTTGGACCGCACCGGGGCAGGGGCCGGGGGGACACGCAATATCTCTGGCACGACCCATGACCACGTCCTGCTTGAGGCTGAGCTGGCCGATCTGCATGGCAAGGAAGATGCATTGCTGTTCACCAGCGGATATGTGTCGAACTGGGCCGCGCTTGGGACGCTGGCGTCCCGCATTCCAAATTGCGTCGTCCTGTCAGACGCGCTGAATCATGCGTCGATGATCGAAGGCATCCGCCATTCACGGGCGCAAAAGATGCTGTGGAAGCACAACGATCTGGAAGATCTGGAAGCGAAACTGGCCTCACTGCCGCTTGAGCAGCCCAAGCTGATCGCCTTTGAGAGCGTCTATTCCATGGACGGAGATATCTCGCCGATCAAGGAAATCTGTGATCTGGCCGACAAGTACGGCGCGATGACATATCTCGACGAAGTTCACGCGGTTGGCCTTTACGGCCCGCGTGGCGGTGGCATCGCTGAGCGGGAAGGTCTGATGGATCGCCTGACAGTGATCGAAGGCACGCTGGGCAAGGCATTCGGTGTGGTCGGTGGCTATATCGCTGCCTCAGCGGAGCTGTGCGATTTCGTCCGCTCCTTCGCGAGCGGCTTTATCTTCACCACCGCTTTGCCCCCTGCCGTCGCGGCCGGGGCGGCGGCGTCGATCCGCCATCTCAAGCAAAGCAACGTTGAACGTGAAAGCCAGCAGGCAAATGTCGCCGAGGTGCGCGCGCGTCTGGATGCGATGGGTCTGCCGCATATCGAAAACCCCAGCCACATCATTCCGGTGATGGTCGGCGATCCGATGAAGTGCAAGTTCATCTCGGACGTGCTGCTGAAAGAGCACGGGATCTACATCCAGCCGATCAATTATCCGACGGTGCCCAAGGGGACGGAACGGTTGCGCATTACCCCGTCGCCTGTTCATTCAGCTGAAGATATTGACCGTCTGGTATCGGCGCTGGAAAGCCTCTGGACGCAATGCGAACTGGCGCGGATGCCAATGGCCGCGCAGTAAGGCGGGATTAGGTCGCGGCGGTCTGACCCGATGGCCGCGACGTCAGCACCAGCTGGGTCGCAACGGCCCCCACCCACATGCAGAAGACGGCAACCCAAGCAGTCAGCGCAAGGATCGCGCCGCCTGACACCCCCGCGCCCACGGCGCAGCCTCCGGCCAGCATGGAACCGAAACCCATCAGCATGCCGCCAATCAGATAACGCTCCATCGGCACATCGGGACCGAAGCGCTGGATCTTTGCTTCTCCCTTGGCCAGCGCGGTCAGCAGTGCCCCGACGAAAACACCGGGAACCAGCCCAAGGCCAAAGCTGAGCGGCACGTCACGTTCGTTGACAAGTGCCATCAGGGTGTCTGTTGAGGGCCCGGTGAAAGTGACCGACTGCACTGCAACAACCTCGAACGACGTGGAGGCGATAACATAAGTCATCAGCCAGCCAATCGCCACGGCAAGCCCCACGCCTGCTGCCGCTGCAAGCTCTGAAGCGGGCACCTTTTTCCTTATCCCGAAAACGAATGCCAGCATAAGGCCACTCAGACAGAAGGCCGCAGCCACAGGCAAGGTCGCGTCGGAGAATTGCACAAGATACCGACCGGCCCCGCCTGCCACGGTCCAGAGCGACGCAATTTTTTCTCGTGCCGGGGCCAGCACCCCACTCAGCGCCGCTTGCGCGGTTAGTGTAACAACCAGCCCTGTGATAATGGCGCGCAGGTTGCCGGAGGCGGAAAGCACCAGCAGTCGGCTGACGCAGCCCCGTGCCAGGATCATGCCGCAGCCAAACAGCAACCCGCCGATGATGGCGCCTGACATGCTGCCTGTCGTGGCCAGTTGCCGGGCCGAGGACACATCCAGAATGCCGAATAGAATGAAAATCTGTACCGAGGTCAGCGCGGTCAAAAACGCCACCAGCCAGATAGAGAGCCTTGGCCCGATCACGCCGCCCGCCACTTCGGCCGTGGCTGCACGCAGGCAGAACCGCGAATGATAGGCGGCGATGCCAAACATCAGCCCCACGATTGCCCCTGCCGTGACCAGCAATGCTGGTTCACCAAATCTGTCAATCAGGCCTTCCATCGAATCCGCCTTCCAGTTCTGTTGATCCTGAATGACGCCGAGGCGCAGCAATTTCTTTGACTTGGCTCAAATCGCGGGTGGGTTATTCGAATTCCATCTGCTCATAGACGCGGCCTGCATTCTTTGTCGCCAGTTCCTCGAAGGTATCAAGGTTGGCATAGGGGGACTGGTCTACATAGTATGCTTCCGCCAGATCGCCGCCTTCATCCAGATGCGCACCGATCTTCTCGCGCAGGTAGACAAGGTAATCATGGGTATACCGACGGACCTGATCCATGTTCGTTGGATGCCCGTGACCGGGAATGACATAGGTCGCTTCAAGCGCCTCAAACTCGTTTTCCCATGTCTCTACCCAGTCAGCGGTCATGGTATCTTCGAAGATCGGCAGCATGCGTTCATGAAATGCCATGTCTCCGGCGATGACCAGGCTTTGTTCCGGCAGCCAGACCTGAATATCACCGGGGCTATGGGCGGGGCCAAGGTGCAGGACCTCAATGCGCATGTCCCCCATCTCGATGACGCGCTTGTCCTCAAACGTTTCCGTCGGTGGCGCGACGAAAGTTCCCTCGGCCTTGTCCCGATTGTAGCGCAGCATGCCTTCAAGGATGCGATGACCGTTTTCTTCAATCTCGTGGGCGGCATCCACATGGGCAAGGATCGGAACGCCAAGTTCGGACCAATAGGAATTGCCCAGCATCGCGTGCCCCTGGCCGTTCTCATTGATGACCAGTTTCACTGGCTGATCAGTGATCGCCTTGATCTCATCATGCAGCGCCTTGGCCAGAACATAGGCCGCGCTGCCGTTGACGACGATTACGCCGTCACCGGTGACGATAAAGCTGAGATTGTTGTTATGTCCCGTATTTTCGTAGGTTGGTGGTGCCGTCGCCCCGATGGCCGACCAGACGTTGGGAATGACCTCAACCGGTTTTGAATAAAGCGCTGAGCCGGGGTATTGATCCGGAATATCTTCACTGGCGAGGGCGGGAAGGGCCAGTCCGGCGATGAGACCAATCAGGGTAAGACGCATCACATGTCCTCCTGAACAAAGCGGTAGCCTTCGTCTGCCGCCTCGACCCGGCCAATGCCGCCGTTGGGAAGGTGGAAGCCGATGATTTGAAGCTGATCCGCCATGATCCGGTCAAACAAGACCTTGCGCGTCGCAGCGGCCATCTCCAGATCCTGATCCGAACCGCTGTGCCACGCGGGCTTGCGGAAAGCGACATGGTGGTTGCCGATGGCATCCCCGATGACCAACGCCGCGTCAGACCCGCTGCGCACCTCAAAGCTCATGTGTCCGGGCGTGTGGCCGTAGCTTGGTACGGCGGCAATGCCCGGCAGAACCTCTTGCCCGGCATCGAAGAACTCTACCCGGTCCTCGATCGCCTCCATCCGGCGCTTGGCCCCGACCGCGAAAGCCGCGCGCGCGTCTCCGATGGTGTTGACCGTTTCAGGGTTCCACCAGTAATCCCACTCGGCCCGGCCCATCATGTGCGTGGCTTCGGTAAAAAGCGGGTCGTCGAAGTCATCCAGCAGCCCCCAGATGTGATCAGGGTGCGCATGGGTAAAGACAACATGCGTGATGTCCTCGGGTGTCAGATCAAGTGCGTCCAGACTGTCCAGCAGCACACCCGCCGTTGGCATGAAATCGGGGCCTGAGCCTGCATCAAAGAGCACCGTGTTGGTGCCGTCGCGGTAAAGTGTCAGGTTGCACTCCGGCGTCAGGCGTTCATTTGACAGATCAAACTCCGTCAGGATCGGCGCAAGCTCGTCCTTGGGCATCGGTTCAAAGATGAAGCTGCCGGGGAGGACGAGGTTGCCATCGCTGACTGTCGTCAGCGTCGCGGAGCCGATGGACATCTCGGCGACAGCGAAGCGGGGAAGCGCGCCGACAAAGGGCAAAGCGGCAGAGCCAGCGAGGAAACGGCGTCGCGTGAAGGGCATGGTGTTCTCCTATAAATTCTTAAATTTGAATATGAATGAAGAATGTGCAAACCGCAAGATTTTATGGCGCCGCAGACGAGAAGGCTTAGGTCACTGTCTGATGGATTCGTGACAGCCACGTGCGGGCCGCGCCATTGATCCTGCGTGAGGTGGCTGCAGTGCAAGAACTCTGGATTTTTTGCGATGCATGCAACGCATTCGCTGATCCCGGCCCAACCAGATACCCATCCGTTCTAGGGTGTCTTACATTCTGTTCGGAGAAGGGGAA
>Ga0316197_10000977_pt1 | contig 20287 bp, 22 predicted proteins | sample OudBiesiAoxic_MG_FD_204939 | JGI IMG/M metagenome (GOLD analysis project Ga0316197, IMG submission 204939) | Coastal sediment microbial communities from Oude Bieten Haven, Netherlands - site A oxic | ecosystem: Environmental > Aquatic > Marine > Coastal > Sediment | place: Netherlands... | reverse complement strand
CGGAGCATGCTGTCGGCCGCGGAGAGTCGGTGATGCGTGAGCCAGGCCTTGTACTGGTCAAGCCAACCGGTTCTGCTCTGGCTGGCGCCCTCACGTTTGCCTGCCGCTGCGGCGCGGCCGATCACTGGGCGCTCCCCGACACCAGGCGCCCCTCGCGCAAGGTGATAATGCGGTGACGCAACCTCGAAATGAGTGCCAGGTCGTGACTCGCAATCAGCACGGTCACGCCCACCTGGTTGAACTCCTCGAACAGCTGCATGATCTCTGCGGACAGGGCCGGGTCAAGGTTGCCCGTCGGTTCATCCGCCAGCAGGATTTTCGGCTTGCCGACCACTGCCCGGGCAATACCTACGCGCTGCTGTTCACCCCCGGAAAGCGTCACCGGCAGCGCCCGCTCACGATCCAGAAGACCCACCTTGTCCAGCGCAGCCCGAACCCGCCTGCCTACTTCCCGATGATCGTAGCCCGCGATCACCAGCGGCAGGGCGACATTGTCAAATACCGTGCGGTCCAGCAACAGGCGGTGGTTCTGAAACACCACGCCGATATTCCGCCGGTGCCGCGGAATGCCCCGGGCACTCACCGCAGCCAGATTCTGGCCATCCACCGTGACCTGCCCGCGGGTGGGTCTTTCCATCAGCATGATCATGCGCAGGAGGGTCGTTTTGCCCGCCCCCGAGTGGCCGGTAATAAACACCAGCTCGTCACGATTAATCTCGACACTCACTTCGCGTAGTGCGTCGTGGCCCTCCGCATAGCGTTTGCCAACCCGGTCAAAACTGATCATGCAGCCGCATCATCCCCGGCAAAAAGGGCTTCTATGAACTGGCTCGCCTCGAACGGACGCAGATCCTCCACCGCCTCGCCAACGCCGATAAACCGAATGGGGAGTCCGAGCTTCTTCGCAATCGCGAAGATAACGCCACCCTTGGCTGTGCCATCGAGCTTGGTCAGGCTGAGACCGGTCACGCCAACCCACTGCTGAAACTGGGCGGCCTGGGCCAGGGCGTTCTGGCCCGTGCCGGCGTCGAGTACCAGCATGACTTCGTGCGGTGCGTCAGGGTCCAGTTTTCCCATCACCCGCACCACCTTCTTCAGCTCCTCCATCAGGTTGTCCTTGTTACTCAGGCGTCCGGCAGTGTCGGCAATAAGGACATCCACCTCGCGGGCCTGGGCTGCCTGCAGCGCATCAAACAATACCGAAGCAGAGTCCGCACCTGTGTGCTGGGCGATAACCGGCACGTTGTTGCGATCACCCCAGACCTGTAACTGCTCTACCGCAGCTGCCCGGAAAGTATCGCCGGCGGCGAGCATCACAGAGCGGCCCTCTGCCATGTAACGCCTTGCGAGCTTACCGATGGTGGTGGTCTTGCCAACGCCATTCACTCCCACCATGAGGATTACAAAGGGCTTTTTACCCGCCACATCCAGCGGACCCTCACAGGGCTTCAATACTGACTGCAGTTCCTCTCGCAAGGCCGCCTGCAGACCCTCGGCGTGGGTCAGTTCCTTGCGCGAAACGCGCTGGGTAAGGTGGTCGATAATGTCCCGGGTGGCATCCACTCCTACGTCTGCCAACAGCAGTCGGGACTCCAGCTCCTCCAGCAATTCTTCATCGATTTCCTTGCGCCCCAGAAACAGGGTACCCATGCCCTGCACCAGGTTCTCGCTGGTGCGGCCCAGGCCTCGACGCAGGCGCGAGAAAAAGCCCTGCTTGTCTTCCGCCTGCGTGTTCTCGACAGGTTTCTCGACCGCTGGCTGCGCGGCATCCGGCCCAGGCTGGGCTGCGGCGGCTTCAATCGCCGTGACAGCCACCTCCTGCGTGGCAGGGGACTCGGGGCCGGTGGCAGAAAGTTCAGGCGCGGTGTCTTCGTCTTCCGCGGCTTTATTGCGTTTGAAAAATTTCATAGTTGTCGTGCTAGAGTGTGTGCAGGCGAGCGCCCGCAAAAAAACGACTATCCTACCACCCTTGCTCAAAGCGACGAAATGGCCAGAACCGGCAAAAGCGCAGTAAAGCGAAGCACCCTTCGTATCATTGGCGGGCAATGGCGCGGACGCAAGCTCGCCTTCACTCCCGCCGAGGGTCTGCGGCCCACGACCGACCGGGTACGCGAAACTCTCTTTAACTGGCTGGCGCCCATGATTCACGATGCCCGCTGCCTGGACCTCTTTGCCGGCAGCGGCGCGCTGGGGCTGGAGGCGCTGTCACGAGGCGCCAGGTACTGTGACTTTGTCGACACCTCAAGTGCGGCATTGCTCCAGATAGAACACCACTTACGGACACTCCAGGCCGATCAGCTGGCTCACTGCCACCCGATGCCGGCCAGCGTATTTTTGCAGGCTGCCCATGAGGCCTATGACATTGTTTTCCTCGACCCTCCATTTGGCAGAAACCTGGTCGATCCGGTTTGCGCCGCGCTCGACTCTGGTCAGATGGTGGCTAAAGGCGGCTTGATTTACCTCGAAACGGCGCTCAGGGACCCGGCACCCGCCCTGCCCTCGACATGGCGAGGTCACCGGGAGAAAGTAGCCGGCGAGGTATGCTACCGCCTGCTCGAACAAGCCGGGTAGCCTGATAGCCGGACCACCTCTGCGGGCGTTACATTGTGGCGCCCCGGCAAATTGTTTACCATCCGCTGCTTCTGCTGCCAGCACAGGCTCGCCCCATGCGTACCCATTCAGTGATCTACCCGGGCACTTTCGATCCAATCACCAACGGTCATGTAGACCTGGTTGAACGAGCCGCCCGCCTGTTCGACCGGGTTGTGGTCGCGATTGCATTCAGCGAAAAGAAGACGCCGCTGTTCTCCCTGGAAGAGCGGGTAACGCTATGCCAGGCATCACTGTCACACCTGGATAACGTGGAGGTGACCGGGTTCAACAATCTGTTAATCGACTTTGCCAGGAGCCAGGGTGCGAGCTGTGTGCTGCGAGGTCTGCGTGCGGTAGCGGATTTCGAATACGAGTTCCAGCTGGCAAACATGAATCGGGCCATGTACCCGGAGTTCGAGAGTATTTTCCTGACCCCCTCAGAGCACCTGTCCTATATCTCAAGTACGCTGGTGCGGGAAATCGCTGCACTCAATGGCGACGTGAGCCCATTTGTACCCGGGCCGGTCAACGACGCCATCCGGGCGCGCTACCCGATCGAGTAGTCGTCCTGGGGATATGCCCCAGGCGCTCGCTGGTCTGCTAAAGGGTCTGTGATCCCGGCCAGCGCTGGTGGCCTGCCGGGCTTTGGCTGGTGCCGGATCTAGTCGTCAGCCTGGGCGGTCTGGCGCCTTTCATGCTGCTCAATATCCTTGTTGGTATAACCCGATTGCCTGCACCCGAGACAACGCATAAAGGTCTGCTCGCCCGGACCGAGTATCAGTGTGTCCGCCGCTTCATTGGCATTACCCGCCAGCAGCGTGAATGGCAGGCTGACCAGCCACAGAGCTGCCCCACCCACCGTCATCACCAGGCCAACCGGCCTGGCGACAAAAAAGTCACCTACCATGGCGGCCGCACTGGGATCCTCATCGAGCGCCCCCTCGTGCGCGACCATGACCGTGCTCTGTGCCCACAGAGTTTGTGGCAGGATAAGACAACATATAAGAAAAGCCGCTGACAGACGGCCAGCGCGTGGCATTATTTTCATACTTAACTCCCGGGTTATCATCCCGTTTTCCCCTGTTCCACGCCAGTGTAGCCTGATCAACGCTGGCAGGTCACGCAGAAAACTGTAGATCGCTGACCCAGCCGAACCTCCCTCAATTCTCCGCCGCAACGCTTGCAGGCATCGCCCCCACGGCCGTAAACATAGAGCTGCTGGGCAAAGTAGCCAGGCTTGCCGTCGCCCCCAACAAAATCACGCAATGTAGTCCCACCCTGGGCTATAGCGGAAGTAAGTACTTGCTTTATATTGTCTGCAAGAACGGCGTAGCGCGTTTTCGAGATGCGCCCGGCGGGGCGCCGTGGATGAATGCCTGACAGAAACAGGACCTCGTTAGCGTAAATATTACCAACACCAACCACGACCTTTCCGTCCATGATGAAGTTTTTTACCGGGCCCGGGCGACGCCGCGACAGCTGGTAGAGATAGTCTCCATCAAACTCGGCGGACAGTGGCTCGGGACCGAGATGGCTGAGCAGGGAGTGCTGCTCGCCAGGTGCCTGCCACAGGAATGAACCGAACCGGCGCGGGTCGTGATAGCGCAGGCTCGCCCCGGATACGAGGCGGATATCAATATGGTCGTGCCGGCCCGGCGGTTCCAGCGAGTCTACCACCCGCAGCGAGCCCGACATGCCCAGGTGAACCAGCAGCGCCCCAACCGGCACCCTGAACAGCAGGTACTTTCCACGCCGGTCTATGGTTTCAATTTGCTGCCCCGCCAGCAGCGTCGGCAGCTGGTCGGGCACAGGCCAGCGCAGGCGCGACTCGCGCACCACCAGTTCGCTCACTACCTCGCCCTGGCAATAGGGTGCTACGCCCCTGCGAGTCGTTTCAACTTCGGGTAATTCCGGCATGACTTTGAGGCCCGGGGGTCACCTGTTAACAGCCAGCCGCTGATTGTGACCGGCTGACACCTGATGGTTGTGCTGGAAACAAAAACCCCGGCAGCAGCCGGGGTTTTTGAACGCATTTACTCAAGGCAGGCGCTTACTTGATTTTGCCTTCCTTATACATCACGTGCTTGCGTGCCACTGGATCGTACTTTTTCATTTCCAGCTTGTCCGGCGTCGTACGCTTGTTCTTGTCAGTCGTATAGAAGTGGCCTGTGCCGGCTGACGAGTTCATCCTGATCTTTTCTCTCATCGGTATTCTCCCTTAGACCTTTTCGCCGCGGGCGCGGATTTCGCCAAGAACCTGGTCTATCCCGTTCTTGTCGATAATGCGCATGCCCTTGCTGGACACCCGAAGGCTTACAAAGCGCTTCTCTGATTCAACCCAGAAGCGGTGATGGTGCAGGTTGGGCAAAAAACGGCGACGCGTGCGGTTCTTTGCGTGTGAAACATTGTTTCCGGTAACCGGACGCTTACCGGTTACCTGACATACTCTTGCCATTGTCTTCTCGCTCCCAAAAATACGCGGGACTTGGGTAAATTAAAGGGGTCTGGAGGGACGTAAAAAAAGCCCCGGCCGCGCAGAGCGCGACTTTATAACAGAACACCCCCCCCATATCAAGGGAAAGATAGGGTGGACCGGCAGCCACCGGCGGACTACAACAGCCCCTCCCGGGCGAAGGAAAACTCCCGGCCCCGGCCAACGATCACATGATCCAGCACGCGAATATCGAGCAATCCCAGGGCGGCGCACAGGCGCTTGGTTATACGCTGGTCGGCATTGCTGGGCTCGGCGATCCCCGATGGGTGATTGTGGCCAAAAATGACCGCTGCGGCGCGATACTGCAGGGCCCGGGTGGCAACCTCCCGGGGATACACCGCCGCCCCGTCCAGAGTGCCGAAAAAGAGATCTTCGCAACAAAGCACCTGGTGCTGACTGTCGAGGAAGATACAGCAGAACACCTCCCGATTGTGGCCGCCCAAATGGTGCTGCAAAAAGCGTAGGGTCTGGTCCGGGCTGGACAGCACGTCGCTGGCGCGCGCCGCCTGCAGCGCCTGCCGCCGCGCCAGCTCCAACGCGGCGCGCAACTGGGCATACTTGGCGACGCCGATCCCGGGGCAGGCCAGCATAAGGTCCCTGTCGACTCGCAGAAAGCCCCCGAGTCCACCGAACTGCTCCAGCAAATCACGAGCCAGCTCCAGCGCGCTGCAGTTCTTGTAGCCTGTGCGCAGCATTACCGCCAGCAGTTCCGCATCAGAGAGCGCCTGCACACCGCGTTCCAGCAGCTTCTCCCTCGGCGCCTCGCCGGTCTGCCATTGGCCAATACCCATAATGCTCCTCCCTGAGCCCCGGGGTGTTTGTGTCAAAACCGTCAACAGGGTGGTATCTTTCCACTCCTGCCGGGTATTTTCCCAATTCGGAACCGTGAATGGCACATCTTTTCAATCGCAATATTCTGCTGGGAGTCAGCGGGGGGATAGCGGCCTACAAGTCAGCTGAACTGGTGCGGCAACTGACTGAGCATGGGGCCAACGTGCGCGTCATCATGACCCGTGGCGCCCGCGAATTTATCACCCCCCTCACACTGCAGGCACTGTCCGGCAACCCGGTGCATACGGAGTTGCTGGATACCGAGGCCGAGCTGGGCATGAGTCATATTGAGCTGGCCCGCTGGGCGGACCTGCTGCTGGTTGCGCCGGCTACAGCGGACCTGCTGGCCAGGCTTGCCGCCGGCCGGGCGGATGACCTGCTGACCACTGTCTCACTGGCGACCGCAGCGCCGCTGCTACTGGCGCCCGCAATGAACCAGCAGATGTGGCGGGATCAAGCCACCGCGACCAATATTGCCACCTTGTCCGCCCGTGGCTATGCCCTGGTGGGGCCGGCCAGCGGAGAACAGGCCTGCGGGGATATCGGGCCCGGTCGCATGGAGCAGCCGGCTGTTATCGCAGCCACAGCGGCGAGCCTGTTCGCAAGCCGCCTGCTTGACGGCAAACGCGTGATGATAACTGCCGGCCCGACCCGAGAGGCACTGGACCCGGTCCGCTATATTTCCAACCACAGCTCCGGAAAAATGGGCTACGCCCTGGCCCAGGCGGCTATAGACGCGGGTGCCCTGACGACGCTGGTCAGCGGCCCCGTCACACTGGCTGCCCCGGAGCACGCCCGGATTCGACAGGTCGAAAGCGCTCAGCAGATGCTCGAGCAATGCCTTGAACTAACAGCTGAATGCGACATCTTTATTGCCTGTGCCGCGGTTGCGGACTATCGCCCGACCACGATAGAGGCGCGGAAGATCAAGAAAGGGCCACGGCAAATAACCCTGGAGCTGGAGCGCAACCCCGATATCGTGGCCGCCGTCGCAGCCTGTGAAAACAGACCTTTCACGGTGGGCTTTGCCGCGGAAACCAACGATCTGCTGGCTCACGCCAGGGACAAAATGGAGCGCAAGGGCCTGGACATGATTGTCGCGAACGATGTCTCGGACAGGTCAATCGGCTTCAACAGCGATAACAATGAGGCGACCGTGTTATGGGCCGGAGGTGAGCAGGAAATGGCTCTCACGGGCAAGGGAGCGATGGCTCGCCAGCTTATACAGTTAATAGCGAAGCGGTTCGAAATCGACAATAAGAACAATTAAACGCGGCGGCGCATTTAAGTCGTTACCACCGCGTAATATCATGGCTACACCAGACGTCGGGCAATGAAGAAGAATGTTGAAGCCAAAAAAGAAAGCCGCTGCTGGCAAGCAAGGTAAAAAGCGCAAGAGCGCCACCAATCCACAGGGGATTGCGGCCAAGGGCAATGCGCTGTACAAGATCGCTTCACTTGCCGCGCTTGCGCTGTTGACCCTGATAGGCCTGTGCTTTGCCTATCTTATCCTGATGCGCGAACCCGCACTGCAACAGGCCCAGGTTGACCGGGTAGCCAGTTCGTTTGCCACCCAGCAGGCGACCAATGTTCATCATATGATCTCGCAGCTCAAAACCCGGATGCAGGGTGCGGCCCAGTCACCGCTTGCCATGTCCGCGATCGCCAGCCAGTCAACTGACGACATCGGCCTGGTGGAACAGGCAATGCTGGATTATTTCCCCGAGGTTATGAGCCTGCGGATCATCCCGATGGGTGAAATGGGAACTGCCGACTTTGAGGGGGGCAGCGAGGGTCTTCGCAACCATATCGAAGTCGACCTGGTAAGACGTTCTGGGGCCGGAGAGGTCACCATTCCCGAGGCCTACCAGTTCGAAGGCCGCTGGATGACCTCGCTGGCTGAGCTGGTAACACATCCGCGGATCGCCAACCGCAGGGCGGTGATAATAGCCTCCCTGGACAACGAGCGGCTATCGCAGCGGCTGCTGTCGCTGGACCCCGATGCCGGCAAGTCTGAATTGGTGCAGGTCTACATCACGAGCACCAACAAGGAGCACCGGGACACCATAGCCGTGGCGGGCAGCGGCGATAGCCAGGCCACCTCCCACAATGTCAGCATCCCCGAGACCAACTGGCTGGTTACTTTTACGCCCTCGCGGGCCATGCTCTCTGAACTGACTGTCAGCCCCGTACCTCTTCTTGCCATACTGGCACTGTGCGCGCTGGCTGCGATTGCCGCCATTTTTGCCACCGTAGCCATGTTCAACAAAACGCTTGATACAGAAATAAACAAGCTCATTTCCGCGGCCGATGTGAAGTCGCCACTGGAACTCAAAATTCCCGGACTGGTCTCTGCTGCCAAGCAGTTGCGTCGCGCCACCCTGAGGACACTGCGCCAGGCCAGCGAAGTGGGTGTCGCAGGCATACCCCAGCCCCAGGTGGAGGTGCTGCCAGGCCAGGGCACGGATCTCACCAACCCCATGTTCCAGTCTGGCAGCATACTGGACGAAGACAGTGACGATACGGCCGGACTGGACCTGGACCTCGCCACCGGAGACACAGACCTGTCACCCGCCGCTGGCGAAGAGGGCTTCCCCAGCCACATTTTTCGGGCCTATGACATTCGCGGCAACGCGGCAATCGAGCTTACCGACGAACTGGTCAGCCGTATCGGCAAGGCGGTCGGTACCCTGGCTGGCGAAATGGATGAGCAAACCCTCATCGTCGGCTGCGATGGCAGGACTTCGAGTCCGCGCATCAAGGCTACACTGATCAAGTCATTGATGGAGAGCGGGCGCGATATCATCGACATCGGCCAGGTTCCCACGCCCATGCTCTATTTCGCCACCCGCCACCTCAACTGCAGTTCCGGCATCATGGTGACGGGCAGCCACAACCCCGGTGACGACAACGGCATGAAAATCGTGCTGAACCAGGCGACCATTGCGGCCGGCGGTATTCAACAGTTACAGGAGCTGGTTATCAGGAACCAGTTCAGCACCGGCAGTGGGCGCATGATTCGCGAAAATGTGGTCGCGGACTACACCGATGAGATACTGAGCGACATCGCCATAGCTGTGCCGCTGAAGATCGTGATCGATGCGGGCAACGGCGTCACCGGCAACATCGCCCCGCGCCTGTTCGAAGAGCTGGGCTGTGAAGTGGTGACTATGTACTGCGACGTGGACGGCACATTCCCCAACCATCCGCCCGACACCAGCGATGAAGACAACCTGGAAGACCTCATCCATGTTGTCCTGCGAGAAGAGGCCGACTTTGGTGTGGCCTTCGACGGGGATGGAGACCGGCTTGCGGTGGTCACGTCTACCGGGGAAATCGTCCGGTCCGATATTCTCCTTATGATTTACGCCCAGGACGTGGTTTCCCGCAATCCGGGCGCAGATGTCGTATTCGACGTCAAGTGCAGCCGCAACCTGACCCAGCTGATTACCCGCTATGGCGGCCGCCCGGTTCTGTGGAAGACAGGGCATGCATTCATGAAAGAAAAAATGGCGGAGACCGGCGCACTATTGGGCGGTGAGTTCTCGGGGCATATGTTCTTCGGGGAGCGCTGGTATGGCTTCGACGACGGCATGTATGCCGCCGCCCGACTGGCCGAAATACTCAGCACGCATGGCGACAGCCTGGATGCCACTATTGCCACATTCCCGGAGACGGTGAACACGCCTGAAATCCTCATCCCGGTGCCGGAAAGCCAGAAGTTCCAGCTGATGGACCGGATCATCAGTACCTGCGACTTCTCCGCGGGCAAGATCAATACCATTGATGGTATCAGGGTCGATTTCACCGACGGCTGGGGCCTGGTGCGCGCCTCCAACACCAGCGCCGCGCTGACCGCACGCTTCGAGGCCGACTCCCAGGAGGCACTGGATGCGATCATGGCGGAGTTTCGCGCCCAGATAGCGCTGGTCGACCCAAGCCTCGAAATCAACTTCTGATCCCCATTTTTTGTCGCAACAGGACAACAACAGGTCAAACCTATGTCACTCAATCGTGCAGCTGCCCTCAATATCGCCAAAGTCCTGACCGAGGCGCTGCCCTACATCCAGCGCTTTACCCGCAAGACGATAGTGGTCAAATTTGGCGGCAATGCCATGGTTGACCCCGCCCTGCACGAAAGTTTCGCCAGGGATGTGGTGCTGATGAAGCTGGTCGGTATGAACCCGGTGGTCGTCCACGGCGGTGGGCCCCAGATTGGTGCGCTACTGGAAAAACTCAATATCCACACCGAGTTCGTCGACGGTATGCGAGTCACTGATGCACAAACCATGGACGTTGTGGAGATGGTGCTGGGCGGCAGTGTCAACAAGGAGATCGTAGCCTCGATCAATCGCAGTGGCGGCAAGGCGATCGGCGTTACCGGCAAAGACGGTCAGCTGATAAGAGCGCGCAAGCTCACGGTGAGCCGTTACAGCCCGGAACTGGATAGCTCGGAGATTATCGACATTGGCCACGTCGGGGATGTGGACCAGATAGATACAGAGGTACTTTCGGTCATCCTGGACAGTAACTTTATCCCGGTTATCGCACCCATTGGCTCAGACGCTGAGGGCAACACATACAACATCAATGCCGATCTGGTGGCAGGTAAACTTGCCCAGGTGCTGGAAGCTGAGAAACTGATGTTACTGACCAATGTCGAGGGACTGCTCGACAAGGCAGGCGACGTTCTGACTGGGCTCAGCACCACCGAGGTAGACGCACTTATTGCCGACGGAACCATCAGCGGAGGCATGGTGCCGAAAATCGGCTGCGCCCTGGATGCGGTGAAGTCCGGCGTCGCTAGTGCTCACATCATCGATGGCCGCGTGCCTCACGCTGTACTGCTGGAGGTGTTCACCGACGAAGGTATTGGGACTTTGATCACAAATCGGCGCTAGTAACCCGCTGCCAGCGTAAATAATTTGACCCATACCACAGAGACTTATTGCAGGCGTGGCAGGTAATCGCTAGCATTGCTCGAAACGCGACAGACTGTGGACCGCCATGCCCCCCAGAAGATCCCAACGGCGTCAGCAAATCCTGGAAGCCCTTGCCCAGATGCTGGAAGCCAACCCCGGCAATCGCATTACCACAGCGGGGCTTGCCAAACAGGTCGGTGTATCAGAAGCCGCCCTGTACAGGCACTTCCCGAGCAAATCAAAAATGTTCGAAGGCCTGATCGAATTTATCGAGGAAACGCTCTTCAGCCGGGTGAAATTGATTCTCAGTGAAGAGCGCACGGCCGCGCTGCGCTGTGAAAAGATGCTGACCTTGCTCCTTACCTTCACTGAACGGAACCCGGGCATTACCCGAATTCTGACCGGGGATGCACTGGCGGGCGAAACCGAGCGGCTGCACCTCAGGGTAGCCCAGCTGTTTGATCGCTTCGAAACCCAACTGAAGCAGGTTCTGCGGGAGGCGGAAATGCGCGAGGGGCTGAGGCCCGCAATTTCACTACCCGCTGCCTCCAACCTGCTGATGGCGGCCGCCGAAGGACGAATTTCGCAATATGTTCGCAGTGGCTTCCAGCGCTCGCCGACGGCGGACTGGTCCCAGCAGTGGGAGTTGATGATGCGGGGGTTTTTTCGAGAGGCGATCACGCGCCCTGTTCCAGGTCAGGCCAGCTCCCTGGTCAGCTAGGTCTTCAGCGGCGCGGGTCCCGGGTCGCCTTGTCTTTCTCAGCCTGCTGCGTGGCTAACAGCGTCTGCCGTAATGCCACCACCTCCAGCAGCATCCCGAAGCGCTCGATGTCTTTCTGATAGGCCGCCGACACGTCCTCTATCTCCTTGCCGCGCTCGTTGATAGAACGCTCCGTAGAGGCGATTTGCGACTGCAGGTCTTCGATCGCGGCGATGCGGGCAACGTCGACCTCCCGCCCACTGCGCTCAAGTTCGGCCGCCTGGGCCTGGTAATTCTCGACCTGGTGCTTGAGAGACCGCTTGTTGCTCTTGAGGATACTGAGTCGAATGCGCAGATCCCCCAGGGCTCGCTCTCGTGCCGCTTCTATGTCCTCTATAGTGCTGTAGCGTAATAGTAGTGACTCGTCCCATTCGCGCAGGCGCATTTCCTCCGCACTGGCTTCGGCCTCCAGCTCCTGTTGCGCATTGAGAACCTTCTTCTCCTCTTCAGTCAGCTCACGCGGCACAACGCGCACCACCATCCCTTCAGGGTTGAGAATTTCATATCCCTTGCTGACGTAGGCGGCCGGTACCTGGTAGTCGACCACGGTCACGCCTTCATCGTTGGTATAGCGGTAGAGATTCGCAGCCAGCGAAGCCTGCGACAGCAACAGCCAGAAGACTGGAAGGACCCACATTGCAGTGTTTTTGATTAACATTCGCGTAATATAGAGTTTGCGGCGAGCAGTAACAAGTCAGACGCCATACCTATCTCGATATTCCTTCATTGCGCTCAGGGACTGGTCCAGCCCCGCCTCGCCCGCTTCCAGATAAGAAATTATATGGTCCATTTCGATGATGCTCAGCACCGGCACATCGTAGGCGCGCTCCAGTTCCTGTATCGCCGACAGGTCGCCCGCGCCTCGCTCCTGACGGTTGAGACCCACCGCCACCCCGGCCAGACTCGCCCCCGCGGCTGTTATCATCGCAATTACCTCGCGCACGGCGGTTCCCGCGGTAATGACGTCATCAATGACAAGCACCCTGCCCTCCAGGGGGGCACCTACCAGCACGCCGCCTTCGCCATGGTTTTTCGCCTCCTTACGATTGTAAGCGAAGGGTACATCAATGCCGTGGTGGTCCCACAGAGCAACCGCGGTTGTGGTGGCCAGGGGTATTCCCTTGTAGGCCGGGCCGAGCAATACGTCGAACTCTACACCGGACTCAACTATTCTTTGGGCGTAGCAACGGCCCAGTTCAGCCAGCGCACGCCCGGTGGAAAATGCGCCTGCATTGAAGAAATAGGGGCTTATTCTACCCGATTTGAGGGTAAATTCGCCGAACTTGAGCACATCACACTGGCGTGCGAGTTCGATAAAATCGGTTTGGTAGGGGTGCATATCGGTCACAGGTCCTCGTATCAGGCTTTGTATTGTGCAACCTCACCATATAAAATGCCCGCACAGTTCAAAATTGCTGCTTGATAAAAAAGTGCTGCCCGGGAAGGACCCGCAGGCAGTAGGCATTAGAAGCAACAGCGGCATCGCCTGCGGCTTTCTATATTGGATTTTGGTACGTGAGCCCCTGCACGGCAGGGAGCTGCCCCTGTTGGCGCGGGAAGCGCCATGATACACGCTCTCATTGCTAGGAGCCACGAATGAGAATCATCAGTTTCAGCGCTGACGGCATTATAAACGCCGCAGAAAACGGATTTTACGACTGGCTGAATGAGCAGGACGCGGATTTTATTTGTGTCCAGGATTTGCGCTGCTCAGAATACGATCTGCAGGATAACAAGTACTTTCCTCAGGACTACAACGCCTACTTCCTGGACGACATCGACGGCAAGTCGAACGGTGTCGCAATTTACTGCCGCAAGTTGCCCAAGGCCATTATGACGGGCCTGGGCTTCGCTGACTTTGATATGGAAGGCCGCTACATCCAGGCCGACTACGAGAACCTGAGTGTGGGCTGCCTGCTCGCGCCTTTTGCCGAGCCAGGTAACGACGAGCAACTGGCCCGCAAAATGGCCTTCTATGACCAATTGGGCGGACACCTGCAGAAAGTGCGCAACAAGCGCAGGGAGTTCATCATCTGCGGCAACTGGCATCTGGCCCACACCGCGGCGGATGTGCAGGACACCGAGCGCAACAGCAACGCCCCCGGCTTTCTCACCTCCGAGCGACAGTGGATGAATGAACTGCTGGAGTCCGGTTACGTGGACGCCTTTCGGGAGGTCAATTCAGACCAGGATGAGTTCAGCTGGTGGCCGGAGGGCGACCGCGGGGCCAACGGCTGGCGCTCAGACCTCCACATAATCTCCAAAGGGCTGCAGTACACCGTCGACTACGGCGTGATCTACAAGACCAAGGCGTTTTCCAGCCATGCGCCCGTCATCATGGACTATGACATCGAGCTCTAGGATCGGGGTGGCCGCTATCCAGCCGCCAGAGCCGCCTTTTGGCTGGCAATCAGCTCATTGATACCGCTCGCCGCCAGGTCCAGCATGCCATCGAGCTGGCCCCGGGCGAAGGGCGCCCCTTCGGCGGTACCCTGCACCTCAATAAACCCGCCGGACTCACCCATTACGACATTCATGTCGGTGTCCGCGGCAGAGTCTTCCGGGTAATCCAGGTCCAGTACAGGCACCCCCTGGTAGACCCCAACCGACACCGAGGCGATCATCTGGATCAGCGGGTCCTCGGTCAATAGCTTCTTGCGTTGCAGATGATTGATCGCGTCCACCAGCGCAACGCAGGCGCCTGTGATGGAAGCGGTGCGGGTGCCGCCGTCCGCCTGGATTACGTCACAATCGATATTGATGGTGTACTCACCAAGCCGGGACAGGTCAATCGCCGCCCGCAGGGAGCGACCAATCAGCCGCTGGATCTCCACGGTTCGGCCACCCTGCTTACCCTTGCTCGCCTCCCTGGCCATGCGGGTACCCGTGGAACGAGGCAACATGCCGTATTCCGCCGTTACCCAGCCACGTCCCTGGCCGCGCATAAAGCGAGGCACTCCCTGCTCTACTGAAGCGGTGCAGATTACCCGGGTATCGCCAAACTCAACCAGTACCGAGCCCTCGGCGTGGCGCGTAAACTGCCTGGTAAATGAAATGTCGCGTAACTGGGATGGCGCTCGGCCGCTGGGTCTTTGCATAAACTGGCTCCGGTTGGTTCGGGGCAGTATACGCGAGCGAGCGCAGAAGAGGGCGCCAAATCGGTATGCCGGACCATCCGACTCGGCTCCCATAACCTGTAAGCCCCAACAACAAGCTGCTACACTCGATGCCCTCGACCTGTCGCCCCGGGGGCTCGCAACAAACCAAATGATTCACAGCATGACCGCCTTTGCCCGCGAGAGCACGGCAACCGACCAGGGCGACCTGACGGTGGAGCTGCGCTCAGTCAACCATCGCTACCTCGACTGCACCTTCAAGCTACCTGATGCCCTGCGCCCGCTGGAACAGCGACTGCGGGAGCTGGCCGGCAGCGCCGTTGCGCGTGGCAAACTGGACTGTTTTATCCGCCTGCAAGCTCACCCCCTGGCCGGAGGCGAACTGTCAGTAAATACAGAGCAATTGAATAAACTGGTGACGGCAACCGATATCGTCAGCGCGCGACTGCCCGATGCGAGACCGCCCACCGTGCTGGAGGTACTTCTGTTCCCCGGTATCTGCGCAGCTGACTCTGGATCGGAGGAGGCGCTGCAGGCTGCGGCAGGGGCCCTGTTTCGCAAAACAGTTGCAAACCTGGTAGAAAACCGGCGACGAGAGGGTGAAAAACTTGCACAACTGGTACTGGAGCGACTCGAACAGGTAGAGGTTGCTGTAACGGCAACTCACGACTCTCTCCCCACGCTGTTGCAGCAACAGCACGACCGCATAGTCACCCGCATTGCGGAGCTGGACATCGATGTCGACGAAAACCGCCTGGAACAGGAGCTCGTTCACCTGGCACAGAAAGCCGACGTGGCCGAGGAACTGGACCGCCTGCGCGCTCACATCGGTGAGGTGCGGCATATTCTCGGCAAGGGGGGACCCTGCGGGCGCCGACTGGATTTCCTGATGCAGGAGCTGAACCGGGAAGCGAACACCTTGTCGTCAAAATCAATGGCTACCAGCACCACACAAAGCGCGGTGGAGCTGAAGGTCTTGATTGAGCAGATGCGCGAACAAATCCAGAACATCGAATAATCGACCCATCACAGGACTTCAATGAGCAGCACAGGTACCCTTTTTACAGTTTCGGCACCCTCCGGTGCGGGCAAAACCAGCCTGGTCAAGGCTCTGATCGAGAGCACCCCGGGCCTGTGCGTTTCTGTGTCACATACCACCCGGCCAATGCGGCCAGGCGAGCAAAACGGCGTCAACTACCACTTTGTTGAAGCCGAGGAATTTCATGCCATGCTGGACGGTGCCGAGTTTCTGGAGCACGCACAGGTATTTGGCAACCTGTACGGCACCTCCCAGACCTGGGTTGAGGCGCAGCTAAATGCCGGCACGGACGTTATTCTCGAAATCGACTGGCAGGGTGCCCAGCAAGTGAAGCGGCTGCTGCCGCAAACCCTGTCTATTTTCATCCTGCCGCCCTCTAGAGCCACGCTTAAACAGCGTCTCACGGCTCGGGGTCAGGATGACACTGCCATTATCGCCGCACGCATGGCCGAAGCTACCGAGGAAATGTCCCACTATGTCGAGGGCGACTTCCTCGTGGTTAACCAGGACTTCGACAAGGCGCTGGGCGAATTACAGGCCATAATCACCTGCCAGCGACTGAGAACCTCACGGCAACAGGAAAACCTGGACCAACTGCTGCAGGACCTGCTGGCTTGACCGGCCGGGAACGCTCGCAACAGCCATCCATCACGGGCATTTTCACGCTGGACGCACCCCAGGTAGTTAAGGGTATAATTGGCGGTTCCGCCGGGCATGCAGAATCTCCCGGCTAACGGGCGGACCCGCGTACAATATTGCGGCGGGACCTCCGGCACCAATGACTGACATCCGCCACCGGCGCCCCTGGCAGCCGGCCGGCACCACCAGAAAGGGAAGTACCAACCAATGGCACGTGTAACTGTAGAAGATTGTCTTGAAAACGTCGCAAACCGTTTCGAACTGGTGATGGTAGCCAGCAAGCGCGCCCGGCAGATGGCGACTGGCGGCAAGGACCCGATGGTCCAGGAAGAGTCAGACAAGCCCACGGTGATCGCGCTGCGCGAAATCGCGGAAGGGCATATCACCCCCGACATTCTCGTTCGCGAAGATGAGCTGGATGCCGAACAGGAACTGGCTGATGTCATGGAGGGCAGAGAGGTCCTTTGATTGCCACGGGCATCCGTGGCCAGGATCATTGATATCCAATGCAGACCATTGATGCCCTCGACTCCACCCTCCGCAGTTATCTCAATCCCGAGCAGACCAGCCACGTAAAGCGCGCATACTACTTCGCCGAGCAGGCGCATTTCGGCCAGATTCGCCGCAGCGGCGAAGACTACGTGACGCACCCTCTGGCTGTGGCCGGAATCCTGGCCGATATGCACATGGACCACCAGAGCCTGATGGCCGCCATGTTGCACGATGTCATCGAGGATACGGGTATTCCCAAAGCCGCCATCGGCAAACAGTTTGGACCCACCGTGGCCGAGCTCGTCGACGGCGTCAGCAAGCTGACCCAGATGGAATTCGAGACCCTGGAAGAAAAGCAGGCGGAGAACTTCCAGAAAATGGCGCTGGCTATGGCCCGCGACATCCGGGTTATCCTGGTGAAGCTCGCCGACCGGCTTCACAATATGCGCACACTGGGTGTGCTGCAGACCAGCAAGGCGCGCCGTATTGCCAGGGAAACCCTGGATATTTACGCGCCAATTGCCATGCGCCTGGGCATGAATACCGTGCGTATGGAGTTCGAAGACCTGGGGTTCAACGCGCTGTACCCGATGCGCGCGAGGCGCATCGACGCCGCCCTGCGCAGTGTCAGGGGGCATCGTAAGGAGCTGGTGGACAAGATCCGCCACCAGATCGAGACGACGCTGGCCCAGGAGGGCCATGAGGTAGAGGTACAGGGGCGGGAAAAGCATCTGTACAGCATCTACAAAAAGATGAAATCCAAACGGAAGTCCTTTTCCGAGATCATGGACATCTACGCCTTCCGTATCATCGTCGATTCGGTGGATACCTGTTATCGGGTTCTGGGATGCATCCACAGCCTGTACAAACCGGTCCCCGGTGAGTTCAAGGACTACATTGCCATACCCAAGGCCAATGGCTACCAGTCATTACACACCGTGCTCATGGGTATGCACGGCGTGCCCATCGAAATCCAGATCCGCACGCGGGAAATGGAGGCCATGGCCAACAACGGTATCGCCGCCCACTGGCTCTACAAGACGGAAGGCCAGTCTGCCAATGGCAGCCATGCGCGGGCCAGGGAGTGGGTACAGGGCCTGCTCGAAATGCAGCAGCGAGCCGGCAACTCCCTGGAGTTTATCGAGCACGTCAAGATCGACCTGTTTCCCGACGAAATCTACGTATTCACTCCCAAGGGCCGGATTCTTGAGTTGCCGCGCGGCGCCACCGCCGTTGATTTTGCCTATGCGGTACATACCGATGTTGGCAACAGCTGTGTCGCCTGCCGGATCAATCGTAGGCTGGCACCCCTGTCAGAGCCCCTGCAAAGTGGCGAAACCGTGGAAATCCTTACTGCGCCAGGTGCCAGCCCCAACCCGTCCTGGTTCAATTACGCCGTCTCCGCCAAGGCGCGCACCAACATTCGCCATTTCCTTAAACACCAGACACGGGAAGACTCCGTGACCCTGGGCCGCCGCCTGCTGGACCGGGCCCTGGCCGGTTTTGACAAGAGTCTGGACCAGCTTCCCGACGAGCAAGTGCAGGAATACCTGAATCAACACCACTACGACAAGCTGGATGACCTGCTGGAGCAGATCGCCAGAGGCAACCGCCTGCCGGCGATCACGGCCCAACAATTGCTGGGCGGCGCCGATCCGACCCTGTCCGAAGGCGAAGTGCTGCCCGTGGCGATACGCGGTACCGAGGGATTCATGGTCAGTTACGCGCGCTGCTGCCACCCCATACCCGGCGACCCCATCGAAGGCTACCTCAGCTCCGAAAAAGGCGTGGTTGTGCACCGCGAGCGCTGCAAGAACCTGGGAGATATGCGAGAGAAAACCGAGCGCCTGGTCGCCCTGCGCTGGGACGAGATGGTAGAGGGTGAGTACTCCGTGGAATTGCGCATCGAGGTGGAAAACAGACGCGGCATGATTGCCGTCATAGCCACCCGCATCAACAGCATGGGCGTGAACATCGAAAAGATATCCACCGATGACAAGGATTACCAGTTCACCTACGTCGACCTGGAAATGCTGGTCCACAATCGCGTGCACCTGGCGCACATAATGAGACGCCTGCGCGCCATCAACTCCGTGCGCAAGGTCACCCGGATCAAGAATTGAAACATGGGCTCAACGCAACAAACTCAGGAGAACAGCCGTGACTAACCGCGCCGTGATATCCACGCCCGATGCACCCGAGGCTATCGGACCGTATTCCCAGGCCATCAAGGTGGGCAACACCGTCTGGCTGTCGGGGCAGATCCCGCTGGTGCCGGGCTCCATGGAGCTGGTGACAGGCGACATTGGCGATCAGGCCAGGCAGGTATTTACCAACCTGGCGGCCGTGGCTGAGGCTGCCGGTGGGAGTCTGAACCATGCGGTGAAAATCAATATATCACTGACCAACCTCGACCACTTTGCCGCGGTCAACGAGGTGATGGCGAGCTTCCTGCAAGAGCCCTATCCTGCTCGCGCCTGCGTACAGGTCGCCGCCCTGCCCAAGGGTGTGGACATCGAAGTGGAAGCGATACTCGCCATCTAACTCGCCCGCTCCTTACCACGCGACGGGCAATGCCGTCAGGCTGTGGCCGCCAGTACAGCGCCATAACCGGCGCGATAATCGGGGTATTTCAGGACGTAACCACTCTCGCGAAGTAAGCGGTTACTACAGCGCTTGTGCCCTACAGGCTTGAGCTTTTGTTCAGCAGGCTGCGCAATAGTTCGACTGGCTGCAGCGGCTGCCGCCACGCCTGTTGTCGCCGCCAGCCAGGCATCAACTTCGGCCTGTGGCGCGGGCAGATCATCCACCCCGTTATAAATCGGCGAGAGTGCCGATCCCGAAACCATAAGGCCGAGCAGATGACAGATAAAGCCCGCACAGTCATCCCGGTGAATGCGGTTACTGTATCGCACAGGCAGCGCCGGCTGTAACTCACCGCGCCGGATTCGCTCCAGCAGCCGTCCGCCCGGGTAGCCGTAGATCCCCGCAAAGCGCAGGACGCTGACCGCATGGTGAGACGCGAGCAACGTTTGCTCGGCAGCGATCATCGCCTGGGCGCGCGGGTCGTCCCTACTCAGGGAACTGGACTCATCGACCCAGCCACCATCGCGCTCGGCGTAAACCCTGGTACTTGAAACTGTGAGGACCCCCCGGGGTCTGTGAGCACCCAGGGCGGCCAGCAGGTTTGCCGCTCCCTGGCTGAAACCCTGCCGGTAGCCGTCTACAGATCGGTCACTGGGATTGAATGTGGCGACTACGAAGTCCGGTTGCAGTTCGGCAATAAAGGCCAGGTCGGCCGCACGGGTATAATCGCCTGCGACCCGATTAAAGCCCTCCGGCAAGCGAGAGATGTCCCGCCGCAACCCGGTCACCTCAGCGCCGCTGGCCAACAGCCGCTCG
>Ga0316197_10000976_pt1 | contig 20297 bp, 22 predicted proteins | sample OudBiesiAoxic_MG_FD_204939 | JGI IMG/M metagenome (GOLD analysis project Ga0316197, IMG submission 204939) | Coastal sediment microbial communities from Oude Bieten Haven, Netherlands - site A oxic | ecosystem: Environmental > Aquatic > Marine > Coastal > Sediment | place: Netherlands... | reverse complement strand
GAAGAACGGTCGAAACCACCGGACATCGCAGCCGGCCTTGGACATGTCGTCGATCAGCGACTCGTCGATCTTGCGTGCACCGACGGCATCGAGCAGCACTCGAACCCGACATCCCCGGCGTGCTGCATCCTGCAAGGCCTCTGCGAACGTCACCGCAATGTCGCCCGACCAGTAGACGAACGTGACGAAATCAACCGATCGAGTCGCCGCTCGAATCGCATCGAGCATTGCGGGAAAGATCTCGTCGCCGTTGCGCAGCACGCGCACCTGGTTGCCGAAGGTCGGCGGAACCCCGAGCAATCCGTGCAGGCGATCGATCGCTTGTCGTTCCAAATCGTCGCGGGTCATGCGCTGTCAGTCAATCAGCCGCCAGCGAATTCGTCGGCCGACACATCGGCGTTCGCTCCCTCACTCCGGTCCGTTCCGACAGGTGTCACACCGGTAAGTTCGCTGACTTCATGGTCCGCATGTCCGAACCCATCGACTTCCTGGATCCGATCGATGTCGAGCACGCGACTCGGATCGGACGGGCCTGGATCGAGATGCGGCGCGGCGCGTGGACTCACCACCTGCGCGACTACCTGTTCGGGGACGATGACCCGCTCGAGCCCGGGCAAATGGACGCCCTCGACCTGTTGTCCCGTGACGACTGGACCATGAAGCAACTTGCTGAGCGGCTCCGCATCGACCCATCGAGCGCGACCCGAGCGGTGCAACGCCTGGTCGCCGACGGTCTCGCCGAGCGATACGCCGCGAACGACGACCGACGGATCGTGATGGTGCGCATCTCCAGAGATGGTCGGAACCGCCACGCAGCCGTCGCCTCGCGTCGCTCGCACGTGATGGCGCTGATCCTGAGTGAATTCACGCTCGAGGAGCGATCGGACCTCGCCAGTCTGCTCGAGCGGTTCGTGCAGGCGTTGGACGACTCCGCCGACCGGCTGTCCTGACCGATGGAGTGGCGCGCTTCGACGAACACTCCACGCGGGCTGGCCTGGCCGGGCCGTAGTCGGTAGGTTGCCTGGCAATGGCAGACCAGGCGACGTTCGCAGATCAGGCGATGGAGTTCGCACCGCAGCTCTACGCGGCGGCGATGCGCATGACCCGCAATCGAGCCGACGCCGAAGATCTGGTGCAGGAGACGTACCTGAAAGGGTTTCGTAGCTTCCACACGTTCAACGAAGGCACGAACCTGCGGGCGTGGCTGTTCCGTATCCTGACGAACACCTACATCAACAAGTACCGCAAGAAGCAGCGCAGCTTCGACGAAAGTGATCTCGGCGACATCGAGGACCTCTACCTGTACAAGCGGATGGGGACGTTCGAAGACGCCTCGATCGGGCGATCGGCCGAAGAATCGCTGATGACGATGCTCCCGGATGACGAGGTGAAACAGGCGCTCGAGAACCTGCCGGAAAATTTCCGGTTGCCGGTGATCCTCGCCGACGTGGAGGGATTTGCGTACAAGGAGATCGCCGAAATCCTCGAGATTCCGATCGGTACCGTGATGTCGCGGTTGCATCGGGGAAGAAAGGCGATGCAGAAGGCGTTGCACGACTATGCAGTCGAACGCGGGCTGCAGCGCACCGAGCGTGACGACGAGACGAACCAGGACCAATGATGGACGAATGTGACGAACCCGATTGCGCTGCGACGCTCAAGGAACTCGATGTCTTCCTCGACGATGAGCTGTCGGCAGCAGCCCGATTGTCGATCTCGCACCATCTCGAGGGTTGTCCCGACTGCCACGGGGCCTTCGACTTCCACGCCGAACTGAAGATAGTGATCGGCGAGAAGTGTCGAAACGAGGAGATGCCCCCAGATCTCCTCGGCCGGATCGAACGCTGTTTCTCGACTGACTTCGACGGCAACGGCCAGATCAGCTGACATCACACCCTCGATGATCTCGACGACCGAGGCGATCGTCACGATCGTTGCGCTGGCGTCGGTCTGGGCGATGACCGGCATCATCTGGGTGATTCAGTTGGTGCACTATCCGATCTTCGATGCGATCGAACGAGGCGTCGACGACGAAGGCTGGCGTCGGTTCGGCGATCGACACCGGAACAGCATCTCCGCTGTCGTCGGACCGTTCATGTTGGCCGAGGGCGTCACCGGTCTCTGGCTCACTGTCGACCCGCCGGGTGACGTCGGACGGGGCCTGCCGTTCATCGCGCTCGGGCTGATGGCGGTTGCGTACGGGACAACCGCATTCGTGTCGGTCCCGCTCCACGAGCAGCTCACCGACCGCTTCGACGGCAACGCCCACAGCCGCCTCGTTTCGACGAATTGGATCCGGACGGCCGCCTGGACCGCTCGAGCACTCGTCGTCGCGACGATCGCTGTCGTCGCTGTCACAGGCTGACCCCTGGCGTGCACTCGCCGCACGGTGCAGACGGACCAGTGGCGTCGCAGCTGGCGACGGTAGTCTCATCGCATGCTCGGATATGTCTGGCACATTTGGATCGGCGTGGCCCTGGTGGCCGTGGTTCTGCTGGCAATGGCCGGGCTGATCGGCTACTACATGTTCAGCGTCGAGGCCAAGAAGCACCCGAGTGGCAAGCGGCAACGCCGCCACCAGGACCTCTGACTTCCGACGCAACCCGGCTCACCGGCGAACTCCTCGCGCGCTGCGCCTTCCCACCGGCTGGAACGACCGTCACCTGCGCCTTCTCCGGAGGGCCGGACTCGAGTGCACTGATCGCGCTTGCCGGCGCCGCAGGCCTCGATGTCGCCGCGGTCCACGTCCATCACGGCATTCGTGACGACGCCGACGACGAGGCCGCAGCCGCAGAGCGGACCGCCGATCGCCTCGGTGTGTCGTTCCGCTGCGTATTCGCCGAGCTCGAGGATGGTCCGAATTTCGAGGCGCGGGCACGCGCCGCTCGCCACGACCTGCTCGGACCCGACGCGATGACCGGGCATACCGCAGATGACCAGGCGGAGACGGTACTCCTCGGACTGCTTCGCGGGAGCGGCGCAACCGGACTGTCGGCGATGCAGTTCGGCAGTCGCCATCCGTTGCTCGGGCTACGAGGCCACGAAACGCGACGGCTCTGCACCGTCTTGCAGCTCGATCCGGTGGTGGATCCGACCAACACCGATCCGCGCTTTCGTCGCAATCGAGTTCGCCACGAACTCCTGCCGCTGATCGATTCCATCGCCGAACGCGACATCGTGCCGCTCCTGGTGCGCTCCGCCGACCTCCTCGGCGACGATGACCGGCTGCTCGACGACCTCGCCGACCCCATCGACCCAACCGATGCACGGGCGCTCGCCGCGGCGCCGCTCCCGCTGGCCCGGCGCGCGATTCGGAGGTGGCTGGATGTCGGCGGCTACCGGCCCGACGCGGCCGCCGTTGCACGGGTGCTGGAGGTCGCCACGGGGGCACGCGCTGCGTGTGAGGTGGCCGGCGTGGGCCGAATTCGGCGATCGCACCAACGACTCTCGGTCGAATCGATCACGTCGACTTCGCCGCGTTTTCCCTCCACGCGCCCGACGGGCTAGCGTGATCAGCCGTCATGAACACAGCACCCGCCCGTCTCCTGCCCGCGATCGGCCGTCACTGATGGCTCCCCGTCTGCGCGGCAAGTGGGCTCTCGGCATCACACCACGGAACTTCACCTGGGTGCTGAAGGACAAGATGGCGATCTGTGAGCGACCGGGTGGCGTCGGCGACAACCATCGGCGCGTCCGCCGGCAGGAAGAGATCATCTGGTTGCGCGAGAACGGCTTTGGTTGTGTGATCTCGATCATCGCCGCACCGCACAACTTGCACAATTACGACGAGCTGCAGATGCCATACCGGCACCGTCCGTTCAACACCGAGCATCCGGACCCGTACCTCAAGTCGCTGTACACCGAGATTCGCGAGCTCCTCCGCCACGATACGAAGCTGATGGTGCACGCCGAAGAACTCGGCGACCGGCTCATCGGCGTGATGGGCGGCTACATCCGGTGGTCCGGTCTGGTCGAGGATCCCACGCAGGCCATCCAGGTGACCGAGCGCATCGCCGGCCGCCAGCTCGATCCATTCGCACGCGAGATCATCATGCGCGCCGACACCCTGCGCTGAGTGCGCTCGTTCGGCGTCAGCTCTGGAACGTCGCGCCGCTGACCCGCTGCAGCTTGGCGAACGGGTCGGCCGGTGTGTCCGGCTGGCTCGCCGGGTAGTACTCGAAGTGCAGGTGGTAGTTGCCAACCGACGTTCCAGAGTCTCCGACGAACCCGATCACGTCGCCCTGCTGCACTCGGTCGCCCTCTGACCAACCGGCCGGATCGCTGGTGTTGTGGAAGTAGCGGTAGCGACTTCCATCGTCGCCCTCGAGCGTCCAGCCGTACATGTCCTGCTCATGGCGGCGGCTCAACACACCATCGACCACTGCCACCTGCGGGGTGCCGAGGTCGGCCATGATGTCGACCGCCTTGTGGTAGTAGTCGCAGCATCGACCGCGGGTGTCGCCGAAGTTGTCGAGGACGTAGCACGTCCACTCGGCCCCCAGCGCCAGCGGGAACATGATCTCGCCCGCCGCGGGTGGCTCGAACGGGACGGTGGTCGACGGCGCCGGGACGAAGGGCGGGACTTCGATGCGCTTCGCCGGGTCGATTGCGTTCGCCGCGTCGCCGAGCTCGGCAACCTCGGCGACGGCAGTGGTTGCCCGCCACGCCGCGAAGAGCCCGACACCCACCGCGGCGCCGGTCAGCAGCCGCCGTCGTGACAGCCCGGGCCGCTCAACACCGAGCGAGTGTTGGCTGTGCCGACAGATCGAGTCGTCCATGGACCGATCACGCAAACGTGACGTTCGGGTCGCGCTGCAGCAACTGGTAGGAGTTCCGAGCGATGTTGTCAGGGCGGTACTCGAAGTGCAGGTGATAGTTCGTCCCGCTGTTCGTGCCTGATGTCCCGGTATTTCCGACCGCGCCGATGGTCTGCCCGACCTCGACTGTGTCCCCGACCTCGAGACCGTCAGCATGGTGGTCCATGTGGAAGAACTTGTAGGTGATGTTCGTCGAGGCGTCGTAGAGGGTCCAGCCGTTCCCCGCACCCGACGTCGAACCTGAGTCGACGTACTTCTTGGTGAGCACACCCGTCGCCACAGAGCGGATGGGCAGCAGGTGGTCGGCCATGATGTCGGTGCCTTCGTGGCGGCGGCTACACCCCGAGCGACATGCGCCGAAGTTGTCGTTGAGGAAGCACGAATCGTCGGGACCGACGACGATCGGGAACAGGATCTCACCCTCCCCGATGTCGGTCGCCGACGTCGGCGCCGTGGTGTTCGTTGTCGTGGGGATGGTGGTCGTGGTTGGCGGAGCCACGCGGGTTGCCGTCTCGAGCGCGGAGCCCGGCTGATTCAGTTCGCCGGCAACGGCTCCGGCCGAGCCAGCGCCGAACCGAGCGAGCGCAAGGGCTGCCACCCCGATCCCACCGCCCGCGAGCGCGTGACGACGCGAGAGGCGCAGCTCATGGCCGCGGGTCGGGTCAGGTGAGATGGGTTCGCTGCTCATTGGAACGTGTGGCCCCGCAACCGCGCCGCGGCGTAGGGGATGATGATGTCATCGGCCCAACTGCTCGACGACTTGATCGAATTCTCCCAATCTATGACGACAAGATGACGCAAAGGACATCAGATCGACATATTTATCGCGGCAGCTCAGGCGCCGCGGGTTCGATCGCCGATGCAGGATCCTCCATGATCGCGAGTCCCTCGGCGGCATCGAGACGCCCCGCCACGCAGTGCCACGGCACCGACAGAAGCGGTGATCGTGGCACCGCCGACGGAACCGAAGAATTGGCCACGAGTGGTACTAGCGTTGTTTGTCATGGCAGGTCAGCGGGTGTTCATCAGCGGTGTCGGTGGTGAACTCGGCACACAGGTCGCCAGTCTGCTGGAAGACGAACCGTGGGTCGAGGCGCTGTCGGGGATCGATGCCGATCCACCGCGAAGCCGCTTCAAGCGTACGGCGTTCCATCGGATTCACCCCGACGAGCACGACCGCATCGTCGAGACCGTGATCGACTTCAATCCGCACATGCTGGTCCACGTCGGCGTGTGGGAACCCGACGCTCGCGCCAGCCCGGCACTCGCCGCGCAGCTCACCGACAACGCGGCGATCTCGATCCTGGGGGCGGCTGCCGAGTGCCCCTCGCTCGAACACGTGATCCTCCGTAGCGGGATCGAGGTCTACGGGGCAGGACCCGGCACGCTCACCCGGCCCGACGAGTTCGCACCGATCAGGCCGACCTCGGAGTGGGGCCACACCGTCGCCGACATCGAGCGCACGGCGGCGAGCGTGGCCGACCGTGTCGGCGTCACCGTCGGAGCGGTCCGACTGGCGTCCGTGATCGGCCCGCACGTGCCGTCGCCACTCGGGCGCCTGCTCCGTCTCCCGGCCGTCCCTTTCAACGCCTTGGCCGATCCTTCCTTCGCGGTGATCCGTCAGAAGGATGCGGCCCGCGCGATCGTGGTAGCGGCACGCAAGCAGCTCGCCGAGCCGGTCAACGTCGTGGCCTCGGGGTCGATCACTGCGATGCAGGCAGCGCGACGCGGTCGCCGCCTCGCCGTCCCGACGATCGGGCTGCAATGGCCAATCGCCCGCCGCCTGAGCCATCTCGCCGGGGCTCCGGTGCCAGATCACATCGCCGAACTGCTGCTCCACGGTCGCCTCGCCGACAACGGCCGCATGCGTGAACTGCTCGGCCTCGTCCCCGAGCAGACCACCGCCGAGGTGATCGACGATCTCTACGGGTGGCCAAGCGTCATCCGTCAACCCGCCCGAAAGCAGGTCGCCTGATGGCCGCACTCGCCGACGTCGTTCAGCTGCCCGGGCGCTCCGGCATTCGCACGGCTGCACCGGTCCGCACGATCGGACGAACCGTCTCGCACACCAACCGCCGGGTGAACACCGCAATCGAGGCCCTGGCATCGGCAGCAACCGAAGGGGTGCGTGCGGCCAGTCGCCGGCTCACCGAGGAGCCCGCCGGGGCCACCGACGACTGGGGGCGCGACCCGGTTCTCGTCCGCAACATGATGGTGCTTGCGCAACTTCGCTGGGCCGTGTCGACCGGCGGCGACCAACACCTCCCCAAGCGGCGTGGAGCACTCGTCGTCGTCAACGCGCCGCGGCTGTCGAACAGTGCGGTGTTCACCGCGTTCGCGATCAGCGAAGCCGTCGATCGACCGGTTCGGTTCGTCGGCCGCCGCAGTCTGGAGCCGCTCGCCGCGCTCGACCGGCGAATCGGCGGACTCCTCGACGATCCCGACGAAATCGCCGGCGCGCTGCGGGCGGACGAAATCGTGGTCCTCGGGGCAGCACCCGCCTCCGGGCTCCGCTCGGTCGGAGCGATCGATCACACCGTCATCGGCGCCGCGCTGGCGACATCGACCAAAGTGTTCCCGGCCGCCACGACATCGAGTCCCCTCGCACGTCGGGCGCGCGTCGAAATCGGCCCGGCGGCGAGACCGCCACGCAAGCGCCGTGGGCCACTCACCGAACTGGAGCTGGCAGATCGGGTCCGTGCCGAGGTCCACGACCTGCTGACGGAGATGGGCGAGCTGAACACCGGGACACCGTTCGACTGGTTGCCCATGACCGGGATCGGAGGGCGCTGATGACCTATGTCCGCGCGAGCGACGGCACGCGCATCCACTACTCGAAGACGGGAAGACCCGATGGGGCACCGATCTTGTTCATCCAGGGTCTGGGTGCCGGCAAGGCCGGTTGGGCGCTGCAACGCCTGGCCACCGCGCCGTGGTACCAGGGAATCGCGCTCGACAACCGGGGCGCCGGTCGAAGCGACAAGCCGCACACGCCGTACAGCCTCGAGCAGATGGCCGACGACGCGATTGCCGTACTCGACCATGCGGACATCGAGACCGCTCACGTCGTGGGTGCCTCGATGGGCGGCGCAATCAGCCAGATCATCGCCGTGAAGTACCCCGAGCGGACTCGTTCGATCACTCTGGCGTGCACCGCCGGCCAGAACCACCCGTGGCGCGAAGAACTGCTGATGGAGTGGCGCGACAACGCGCTCGAGGGCGGCATGGGCATGATGAGCCGTGAGGCGTTCCGCTGGGTGATCGGCCCGCGGTCGTTCCGCCGATTCCTGCCCGCCATGACCTGGCTCGGGCCGCTTGCGCTGGGGCGCCCGTCGCACGCGTTCGCAAGTCAGGTCGAGGCCATCCTCGCCGTCGACATGTCGATGGCCGACGAACTCGAGAACGTCGATGTGCCGGTCCTCGTGATGGCCGGCAACCAGGACATCCTGACGCCGCGCGGCGACAGTGAGGAGTTGGCCGAGCGGATCCCCACTGCCGAGCTGGTCGTGATCAGCGGCGCCGCACATGGCTTCATGGTCGAGCATGCATCGACCTTCAACAGCGTCCTGCTCGAGTTCCTCGGCCGCGCTGAGAGCGGATGGGCGAAGCGTGTTGCCGAAACCGGTCACACACCGCTGAAGTCCGCATGAAGGTCGTCGTCGTAGGAGCCGGCATCTCCGGGCTCGTCGCCGCTCGGGAACTCGCCGCCCAAAACGTGAGTGTCCGCGTCGTCGACAAGGGGCGGTCGGTCGGCGGACGGCTTGCCACACGGCGGATCGGTGACGCTCGCCTCGATCACGGTGCGCAGTTCTTCACGGCTCGTACACCTGCCTTCCAGGCGCGGGTCGACGATTGGGTCGAACGTGGCGTGGTACACGTCTGGAACCACGGGTTCGACGGCGGCGACAACCATCCGCGGTACGTCGGCTCGGCCGGAATGAACTCGATCGCGAAGGATCTGGCAGCGGGGCTCGAGGTCGAAACGTCAACGATGGCGTTCACGGTTCGAGTGGGATCGGGTGACGCACGTTGGGAAGTCGTGATCGACGACGGCAGCGAACGACCCGCCGACGCCGTGATCCTCACCAGTCCGATCCCACAGTCGCTCGCCCTGCTCGTCGATGCCGGGGTCGATTTCGACGGCTCGCCGATGCGCACCGAGTACGACCGCACGGTCGGTCTACTCATCACACTCGACGGCCCGACCATGCTTCCGCCTTCGGGCGGCGTGCAGGACGGCGACGACGTGTTCAGCTTCATCGGCGACAACGCAGCCAAGGGCGTCAGCCCGTCGCCGGCGGTCACCTTCCACGCCAACCCGACGTGGAGCGAGGCGCACTGGGACGACGACGACCTGCTCGATCAACTGCGGGTTGCAGCAACGCCCTGGCTCGGCGACGCTTCGATCATCGAGGCACAGGTCAAGAAATGGCGCCTCGCCACGCCACGGTCGATCTGGCCCGACCCGTGTTGGAGCACGGGTGATGGAACGATCGTGCTCGCAGGCGATGCGTTTGCCGGTCCGAAGGTCGAAGGCGCCCACAACTCTGGCCTCGCCGCGGCGCACGCACTCCTCGACTGACGATCGCACGCGTCCACGCTGCGAGCGTGGTCAGGACTCGGGTGGTGCCACGTCAGGGTCGAGCGCCGGCAGCGGGCTCGTCGACGGCGTGACGATCGAGCCGTCGAGCGAACCCTCATAGCCGACGGTCGTCGGTGGCTCGACGAACTCCTCGCCGCAGATCACCGCCGTCACCTGCCGGGTCTCGAGATCGACCACGGTGGTGCTCCCCGGCCCGAAACGGCGGAGGAAGTCACTGAAGCTCACCACGTCGTCGCCGCAGCTGTCGGCGTCGCGCTCGATCACCGGGGCGTAGAGCACCTCCCAGCCGTTCACGAACAGCGCGTATCCGTCTTGCAGATCGACGATCGGTGGCAGCTCGACCGTGTCGCGAGGCCCACGCGGCATGAGCGCGAACCACACCACCGCGTCGCCGAGGACGTCGGCGACCAGCACGCAGCGGTTTGGATCGTCGAAGTTCGCGCACGTGACCTCGCCGGGCGTTCCGGGGACGACTCGCGCGATCCGGTCGGCATCGATGACCGCGTCGAGCAGACCGACCGACAACCCGTCGCCGCCGATTTCGAAATCGGGGGAGGCGACGACGAACGCGACCGGTTCGATCAGATCGATCCGGCGTGGAATCAGGTTGCCGTCCGCGTCGAACGTCGCCGGAGCCACAACGGCGATCTCGCCCTGCTTCTCCGCCCGCGAAAACGCTGTGTCGACGCCGACCGCCAGGAGTACGAGGGCTCCGATGGCAGCCAAGAACCGCCACGTCAACAACTGTCTCACCGCGGCAACGGTACCGAAGCGGCCGGCTCGGTGAGCGGCACCCCGAGCGTGACGCTCGTCAGCCCTCGCTGACCATCGTGACAGCGGCCGCTGCAGCGCGTGCGGTTGCATCGCCGATTCGGTCGATCACGTCGTCGGTGTGGGCCAGACCGACGAAAATCGCCTCGTAGGCACCGGGAGCCATGGCAACCCCTTCGGCGAGCATCGCACGGAAGAACGCAGCAAACGCCACCTCATCGGTCGTCTTGGCATCGTCGAAGTTTCGGACCGGGTTCGCCGCCTCGTCGCCACAGACGATGCCGAAGAGCGTCCCGACGACCGGGAAGCGGGCCGGAAAGCCGGCGCTGGCGCAGGCATCGCGCATCAGCGCCGCAAGGTGGCGCGCCCGCGCAAGCAATTCGATGTATACGCCGGGAGTGAGTTGGTCCAGCGCGGCCAGCCCCGCTGCCGTCGCCAACGGGTTACCCGACAGGGTCCCGGCATGGAAGACGGGGCCCAGCGGAGACAGGTGTTCCATCACATCGGCCCGGCCGCCGATGGCACCGATCGGCAATCCGCCGCCGATGACCTTGCCGAAGCAGGTGATGTCGGGGACGATGTCGTACTTCTCCTGTGCACCACCCGGTGAGAGCCGGAACCCGGTGATCACCTCGTCGAAGATGAGGAGTGCACCAACTCGGTCGCACTCGTCGCGCAGCCCTTGCAGAAACCCTGGCTCCGGAGCGACGACGCCCATGTTCCCGGCAACGGGCTCAACAATGACGGCCGCCACCTCGTCGGTGAGGTCAGGAACGACGTTGTACGGAGCGACCATCGTCTCGGCCACCGAGGCATTCGGTACCCCCGCCGTCCCCGGGAGCCCGAGGGTGGCGATGCCGCTTCCACCGGCCACAAGCAGCGCATCGGTCGCGCCATGGAAGTTGCCGGCGAAGGTGACGATGCGATCGCGTCCGGTGACACCGCGGGCGAGGCGGATGGCCGTACTCGTCGCCTCCGTGCCCGAATTCATCAGCCGGACTCGCTCGCAGCTCGGCACCCGCTCGGAGATCGCCTCCGCCAACTTCATCTCGCGGGGCGTCGGCGCGCCGTACGACGTCCCGTCGGTCGCCGCAGCCGAGACGGCCGCCGTAATCGCCGGATGGGCGTGTCCGAGGATCACCGCGCCGTAGCTCTGGACGAGATCGAGATAGGTGGTGCCTTCGACGTCGGTGATCGTGGCCCCCTCGGCGCGGGCGACGACATACGGCTCACCGCCCACCGAACGGAACGCTCGGATCGACGAGTTGACCCCACCGGGAATGGCGGCGCGACTCCGTTCGAAGAGGGTGTGGTTGGACGGTACGCCGGCGCCCGTGCACACGGTCGGCGAACACCCGGCCGCAACGCACGCGTCAGCGTCGCAAAGTGGAATCATGTCGGTCATCGAGGCTCCTCAGTCACGATCGGCGCTGGGGCCCGACAGGAGCACCGAGCGCTCGGCGAACCAGCGGGTGAAGTAGGTCAGAATGATCGTGGCGCCGGCCCGCTTGATGGCCGCCAGATGCTCGAGCGCCACCGCGTCGGCATCGATCCATCCACGCTCGCCGGCGGCGTGGATCATCGCGAACTCGCCGCTCACGTGATACGCCGCCACAGGGACGTCGACGTGATCGGCGACATCGGAGATCACGTCGAGATACGCGAGCGCCGGCTTGACCATCACCATGTCGGCCCCCTCGGCGATGTCGAGGTCGACCTCGCGGATCGCCTCGCGCACGTTGCGAAAGTCCTGTTGATACCCCTTGCGGTCACCCCCGTCCGCGATCGAGACGTCGACGGCGTCGCGGAACGGCCCGTACAGGGCGCTCGCGTACTTCGCCGAGTAGGCGAGGATCGAGACGTGATGGAATCCGGCGTCGTCGAGCGCTCCTCGGATCACGGCGACCTGGCCATCCATCATCCCACTCGGCGCGACCACGTGCGCGCCCGCCGAAGCCTGAGCGACCGCGGCGTTCGCATAGATCTCGAGCGTGGCGTCATTGTCGACCACACCGTGATCGTCCACGATCCCACAGTGCCCGTGGTCCGTGTACTCGTCGACACACAAGTCGGCCATCAGCACGACCGAGTCTCCGAACTCGGCCCGCAGATCGCGCAATGCGACTTGCACGATCCCGTCGGGGTCGTACGCGCCGCTCCCGACAGCATCTTTCTCGGAAGGCACGCCGAAGAGGATCACCGCCCTCACGCCGAGCCCGATCAGGTCGCCCACCTCGGCACGCAACGAATCGAGCGTGTGTTGCACGACGCCCGGCAGTGACTCGATCGGCTGCGGCTCGCTGATCCCCTCACGGACGAACAGCGGGGCGACGAGATCATCGACGCGCACGTGTACGTCGGCGACCAGGTCACGGAGTGCAGCCGTGCGGCGGAGACGTCGCGGTCGCACGCTCGGCCTGTCAGAAAGGTCGCCGTTCACGAGACCATCCTACGAGTGGGGTCACAACACCACGCAGCCCGATCCTGCTCGGCCCAGCATGCAGCTTGCTGAACTGGGCTGATTGCCAGCCGCGAGGCAGCGCCGGCAAGTAGCGTCGAAGCGTGTCCGTACAGGCCTGGTTCTCCAACGACGACGTCGACATCGACCCGGGTGAGTCACTCACGCTGAAGCTGTCGGTGCAAAACCTCGGGGACGCGACCGAGAGCTACACGATCGTGCCGAGTGGGCTGACCGCCGACTGGGTGTCGGTCGAGCGGGGCAACATCACGCTGTTCGGCGGTTCACTCGATGTCGTCGATGTGGACATCACCCCGCCCAAGCTGCCGTCGACCACGGCCGGGCCCACGGTCGTCGGGGTGCGAATCATCCCGTCGAACGAGCCTGACGAAACCATCGCGGCTGAGACGACGCTCAACATCCAGCCCTTCGACGATCGGCGGATCGTTGCGTTGCAGCCGGTGATCCGGGCACGGCACCGGGCCAGCTATGAGTTCATGGTCGAGAACCACGGCAATGGCCTCGCGAGTTGCCGCATCCGCTTGATCGATCCGTCCAACCGGGTCGACGGGAACTTCGATCCGCCTGCCGTCGGCGTCGCACCCGGCGGTGCCAGCCTCGTGCGCCTCAAGGCGAAAGCGAAGCGCGGCGTATTCCGCCGCGGGACTCGCACGCTCGACTTCGAGGTCGAGGCCGAACAGCCGGGACACGAACCGACCGCGACCGACCTCTCGCTGGTGCAGCCTCCGACGGTCCCGGGAGCAGCAATCGCCCGGGTGTTGGCAGTTGCGGCGCTCCTCGGTGCGGCGGTGGTGGCCTGGTTCGGCGTGATCGAGCCGACGATCGACGACGCCGCGGCCGATGCGGTCGACGAGCGCCTGGCGGATTTCGACGCCGCCGTCAATGAGATCGCCGACGGCAACGACGCCGTCGTGCCCGTCACCACCATCGCCGAAACCGACGGTGCTGCCCCGTCGTACGAGGACGGCGAACCTGCATTCTTCCGGCTGAGTGTCACCCCGCCCGCCCTCGAGATCGCCGACGCGGTGTACACGGTCGAGGACGGGATGCTCTTCGACCTGACCGATCTACGTGTCGAGAACAGCAACGGCGATGCCGGCCGTGCGACGCTGCTCGTCAATGGCGAAGAGGCGTTCGTGTGGTCGCTCGTGAACATTCGAGGCTCCTTGTTCGAGCCAAATATCACGCAGATCAGGCTCGAGCCCGGCGACAACCTCACGTTCAGCGTGCGCTGCGACGTTGTCGGCGACCCGGCGCTCGCGACATGCTTCAATGCCGTCAACATCGGCGGTCGATCCATCGAGATCGACGAGATCTGACGCGATCCTCGTCGGCTGCGACGCAGCCCACGTCCTCCTGCTCGGGGAGAGATGAGACCGACAGGTCGGCGCGACGCTCACCGGAAGGACCAGGGCGGCCTGGATCGAGCGGATGCTGACCAAACGGTCTCAGCCGAGGCCGAAGCCGGGGAGCCCGATGTACGTCTGGTTCTCCTCGACCACTTCCACCGGGGCACTCGCGGCAGCCCCTGAATCCGACTGGACGACGATCGTGCGATCGCCGCCGCGCTCGTTCGAGTCAACGGGCACCCGGACCAAGAATTTGCCGTCGGCGTCGGTCACGGCGGTGACCGACGAGTTCGGGCCGTCGCCGAACACGATCGTCACCTCGGTGTTCGGCGGGTACTGACTGCCAGCAGCGAGGAAGTCCCGGCCGGCCTCGACGGACTCGGTGTCGATCAGGATGACGGGCTCGTACTCGCCGTCTCCGGCGAGCACCATCGTCGTGTACTGGCCGTCACGGGTGGCCAGCTCCACCAGCGCCGTGCGACGGCCGGCGTCGGACGGCGTGAAGATCACGCCGACGCTGCAGGCCGCACGCGGGTTCAGCGGGCGAAACACACAGTTGTTGCTGGCGAATTCGAAGTCGCTCGCATGGGCGCCGGAGATCTCGAACGAGGTGATCTCGGTCGGACTGAATCCGATGTTGCTCAAGTCGAACTGCACCTCGACGCTCGGTTCGCCGACGACGACGGTTCCGATGTCGATGCTCGCGGGCTCGATCCGCAATGCCGGATTTCCACCGGCCCCCTCGAGGGCGGCCGACACCGACACGGCACCGAAGCCCTCTTCGGCGACGGTCAAGATGGCGCTCGCCGAGCCGGGGGCCGACGGCGTGAAGGTCAGCGCCACGGTGCAATCGCCGCCCGCCGGCACCGAGATGTCCAGCAGGCAGGTGCTCTTCTCAGGATTGATCTCGAACCGAGGGTTGGACACCGTCACCGAGATCGGTCGGAACGAGGACGGGCCGTCATTGATCACCGCGACGTACCATTCGTCGCTTGCGAGCCCGACGAGGGTGGTCCCCATGTCAGCGTCAGGAAGCGACAACAGCGGGTCGGAGGAGCGGGCGACGACCTGCCGGCCCGCCAGGGCCCCTTCGACGAGGAGGTCGGCTGCGGCCGCCGTGTCGAAGACCGCGGTGCGGCCCGCATCGCTGAGATCGGGGTGGGCGTGCACGCCCGGCGTCGGCAGGATGCTTCCGGCCGCTTCGGTGAGGCGGGTGAGTCGACCGCTGCGGACCTCGGCGAGGAGGAGATCTCCGTCGTCGCCGCTGCCGATTCCAGGCACCTCGATCAGCTGTAGGTTCGGCGCTCGGGTCACGAAGGCGACGAGCTGACCGTCACCCGAGATCGACGGCTGCGTCGACGGTGACGTTCCTGCGACGGGAACGCCCGAATCGTCGCTGGAGTTGTTGCTCACGCTCACGATGTCGACGGCGGCGATCTCGTCGATCCCGATCTCGCCGTCGTCGTCGCTGTCTCGATCGACGATGAACACCTGGCTGGGACAATCCGATGCACAGTCCGGATACTCAGCTGCTGCCAGTGCGGTATCGGACGACGTGAACGTGATCGATCGTCCGTTCCGCGAAACGTCGGGCTCCGCAGCGCCAGCGCTCGACGGCGAGCCGTCCGGCAAGGCGCTGATCAGCGTCACCGCCTGGAACGGATCAGGCTCGGCGATGGTCCATGAGTAGATCTGCGCGGTGGCGGGCCCACCGTCGACCAGGCCGGGCGACCAGCCCGGCACGGCGTCGGACGATGCGGCGTCGGACCGGTACACGAGGTGTTGGCCATTGCCCGACAGAACCGGCTGATCGAGCCCGGCATGGATGAAGGTGTCGGTGGGCGAGTCGGCCGGCGACCCCGCGACGAATCTGGATCGAGTCGCGTCGTCGATCGGGACGGCGGCATCGACGAGCGAGACGGTGTTGATCCCCTCGGCGTCGAAGAGGTGGTCGGCCGGGTGGGTGTAGGCGATCAGCGTGCCGCTGCGTGATGTCGTCGGGCGAGCAACGACCACGTCGTCGCGGGCGATACCCCCCGATCCTGTGCGGCTCGACACGAGCTCCCAGTCACCGAGCGTGCCGTCACAGTGCGGCAGCGTCGAGCGGTAGACGTCCCAGCGATCGCCGGTGTCGTCGTCTCGGAACACATCGAGCGCCATCTGGGTCACGGCCACCACCGCGCATCCGTTGCCCGAGATGACCGGGTGGACGGAGTCGCCTGCCCGGAGGCCCTCCGGAACAGGGCTCAGCTCGGTGGTCGCACCGGATTCTCGGTCGGTGAGGAATATCGTCGAGGCCCGCGAGTCGTCGGGCGAGGGCGGTACGCCCTGGAACACGACGTACCGACCATCGCCGGACACCGAGGGATTTGCTCCGATTGCGTTTCCGACCGCTGCAGTGTCGACATCGACGGGTGCGATTTCGGCCTGAGAGAGGACGAACTGCGGGGCGGCTCCGACGCCGCCGGTGCTCGACGACATCAACAGTCCGGCGAGGAGCGCGGCGGAGCCGGCGAGTGTCCGTCGCCGGTTGCGCCCCTTGCGGCGGTCGTCTGCCACGTTGCTCCTCATCTGGTCGTTCTTCGGCGACGGTGGATGAATGTGTCCCTCGCACCGACGTCTTGACGGAAAGTCTGCCAGGAACCGGCGACGAACCTTACGTCGCCCGGGAATGACCCCACACGTCGATCAACTCGTCGATGACTCCTGCAAGAGAGTGATCGGCAGCAATGTGGGTCACCTTGAGCCCTGATTCGGCGGCGACCGCCGCCGTGGTCGGACCGATTGCCACCACGATCGGTGGGACCTCGACGGCCAAATCCCCGACGGCATCCGCCCAGCCCTGTGCTGCCGATCCGCTCGTGAAGACCACAGCATCAGCATCTGCGATCGACGCGAGCTCGTCGGGGGCCGGGCGGCGGAGCCGTGTCCGGTAGACCACCACTGCGGTGACCAAATGCCCTGCGGCGCGCAGACCGTCGACGAGCGTCGGGGCGGCGCGGTCGGCCTGAGCGACCAACACGCGGCAGGGGCGGTCGTTCCGGGCCACGAATTCGTCGACGAGTGCGGTCGCGAGCTGACGGTCGGGTAGGAGATCGGCCGGGCGACCGCACCGATCCTTGAGCCGCTGCGCCGTCGCCGTCCCCACGGCGGCGAGACGGACGCTCGGTCGCCGTGCGACGTCGGCCGCCACGCGATCGGCTCCCGCTGCCGAGGTGACGACGACCCAATCGGGCTCCGTGACCCAGGCCGCAGCCAGCGTCGTCGGGTCGGCATCCACGACCTCGATCAATGGCACGTGCACGACCTCGGCCCCCTGGGCATCGAGCAGGCGCCCGAGTTCGCCGCGCTGCTCACGGGTGACCACGACGGTGCACCCACTGAGCGGCGCCGTCACCCCAGCTGCTCCTGGAGTTGCCGAGCCGTCGCCCGGGCGAGACCGAGGTCAGCGGCACGATCAGCTCCATCGCTCGACAGCGCCACCACGTCGCCGACCCAGCGGCCCTGCTCCGGGTCAGCCAGGAAAACATGCAGCAGGTCGCTGTCGACGTGGCCACCGACCGGCAGTGAGCAGCCGCTCCCCAGCTCACCGAGAAAGCCTCGCTCGACCTCCACCCGGTGCCGAGTCGGGCCATGGTCGACTGTGCGCAGCGTCTCGACGGTCACCGCGTCGTCCACCCGGCATTCGATGGCGACGCACCCCTGCCCGACCGCAGGGACGAACCGCTCCACGTCCATCACCTCGTCGATCCGGTCGGTCATGTCGAGGATTTCGAGGGCAGCGCGGGCCATCACGATCGCCCCGCCATCGGGAATCTTGTTGAGCCGAGTGTCGATGTTGCCGCGCAACTCGACAAACGTCAGGTCCGGCCGCAGCGCGGCCAATTGGGCGCGGCGACGGACCGACCCTGACGCGACGGTCGCGCCACCGGCCAGGCCATCGAGCGTCGAACCGATCAGTACGTCATGCGGGCTGCGACGCTCGGTGAACGCCGCGATCACGAGGCCGGCGGCAGGATCGGACGGGAGATCCTTCGCCGAGTGAACCGCGAGGTCAGCGCGGCCGTCGAGGACGGCGCGCTGCACTTCCTTGACGAACACACCCTGCCCGCCGATCGTGTGGAGCGGAACGTCCTGGCGGACGTCGCCGGTCGTTTCGATCAGCACGAGGTCGACCGCCCGACCACTGGCAGCGGTGATCGACGCCGCGACAACGTTCGCCTGGGCAAGCGCCTGACGGGAACCTCGCGTCGCGAGCCGGAGCGGAGCAGAGTCGTTCGGCACGCCAGCGGGCCAGATCAGCCGAGGTCGAACAAGTCGCGCACCGCGGCTGCGTTGCGGTCGCCCTGAGGCGTACCCGCGCCGGTCTTCAAGCGGACCGATGGCTCGTGCAGCAGCTTCGAGACGATTGCCTTCGTGAGCGCTTCGACCGAAGCACGGTCGGCGTCGGACAGCTCGGCGAGCCTGCTCGAGAACCGCTCCAATTCGGCGGAGCGAACCGCATCTGCGGCTCGACGCATCGAGGCGACGAGCGGAGCGGCCTGACGTGCGGTCTGCTCGACGGTGAAGTTCTCGACCTCCTCTGCCACGATCTGCCGCACCATGTCGGCCTCCTTGGCGCGCTGTGCGCGGCCTCGGTCGGCCCAGTCACGGAGATCATCGAGATCGAAGACCGTGACCCCGTCGAGATTTGCGACACCCGGCTCGACGTCGCGCGGCACGGCGATGTCGACCACGAGTAGCGGACGCTCCGCTTCGGCACGGGCACGCTTGATGGCCTCGACGGTGATGACAGTGTCGCCAGAGCCGGTGGACGCGATCACGACATCGGCCGAGGCAAGCGCCTCGTCGAGCCGCTCGAAACCCAACGCCGTCGCTCCGACGCGCTGCGCCAGTGCTGCGCCGCGCTCAGGCGACCGGTTGACCACGCAGATGTCGGCGCCGCCGGCCTTGTGCAGAGCCACCGCGACCCCCTCGCCCATCGACCCAGCTCCCACGACGGTGACGCGACGGTCGGAGAGGTCACCGGCGACATCGGCGAGCATCTCGACCGCGGCATGGCTCACCGAGGCGGTGCCACGTCCGATCGCGGTTTCGCTCCGCGCCCGCTTGCCGGTCTCGACCGCGGAACGCATCAGCAGGTTCAGACCCGAGCGGGCCGCCGATTCATCAAGGGCGACCTGCCAGGCGGAACGGATCTGTCCGAGGATCTCGCCCTCGCCAAGGACCGCGGAATCGAGGCCGGCCGCGACTTCGAAGAGATGGCCGACGGCGGCGCCGTCGTGCTCGCTGAACAGGTGCGGGCTGAGCTCGTCGACGTCGAGCTCGCCGAGCTCGCACAGAAAGTCACGGATGTCGGCGTATGCGCCGTGGAAGCGCTCGGCGATGACGTAGACCTCGGTCCGGTTGCACGTCGACAACACGACCGCCTCGCGGATGTTGTCCCGCTGCGCCAGCCCCGAAACGCCTTTGGCCAGATCGTCGGGCGCGATCGTGAGCCGCTCGAGCAACGGCAGCGGACCGCTGCGATGGTTGACGCCGACGACGAGGATGGACATGTCGAGACCAGTTTAGGCCGAGGCCCCGCGTCGACCGTTGCCTGGAACCGCCTTCAGTTTCGTCGCCTGGCGGGCATTCGCACGGCGCTGCTCGTGGTAGCTGAGAATCTGAAGTTCGACAGCGAGATCGACCTTGCGAACACTGATGCCATGGGGCACGTTGATGATCGTCGGCGCGAAGTTCAAGATGCTGGTGATCCCGGCCGCGACGAGCGAGTCGGCGGCCTCCTGAGCTGCGACACCGGGGGTGGCGATCACACCGATCGCGATCCCGTGCGCCTGCACGATCGCCGGCAACTCGTCGACGTGGCGAACGCGCACTCCAGCGACGACGGACCCGATCTTCTTCGGATCGACGTCGACGACCCCACCCACCGGGAACCCGCGCTCGCCGAACCCTCCGTAGCCGGCGAGGGCGTTCCCGAGGTTGCCGGCACCGACGACGACGACATGCCACTCATGGGTGAGCCCCAACTCCCGCTTGATCTGAAAAACCAGGAACTCGACGTCATAGCCGACACCGCGGGTGCCGTAGCTGCCCAGGTAGGAGAGATCCTTGCGGACCTTGGCGGCGTTCACGCCACCGAGTTCGGCGAGCTCCTCGGACGAGATGTTGGTGGTGCCGATTTCGAACTGATCGGAGAGCAGCTTGAGGTAGATCGGCAGCCGCGCGACGGTCGCCTCGGGAATCCGACGTCGAGTCCGCTGACCAGCCACGAC
>Ga0316197_10000975_pt1 | contig 20321 bp, 20 predicted proteins | sample OudBiesiAoxic_MG_FD_204939 | JGI IMG/M metagenome (GOLD analysis project Ga0316197, IMG submission 204939) | Coastal sediment microbial communities from Oude Bieten Haven, Netherlands - site A oxic | ecosystem: Environmental > Aquatic > Marine > Coastal > Sediment | place: Netherlands... | reverse complement strand
CAGCCATGCGCGGTCGCCGTAAACTGGCGGCTGCGCTCGAACGCCTTGAACGCGATCATTGACCATGAGCAACCACAGCGAGCGACCAGAAAAATGGCAACGCCTCCTCGACGCCGCAAAAGCCTCGGAGCGAGAGGATCTAGTCCCCAATCACCAAGCGGCCGAAAGGCCGCCCCCGGAGGAGTTTAGCACGACGCTGCTCGGGCGGCTGCGCGCATTCCACGCCTCACTAAGCTCGTGGAAGCGCTGGTCACTGATCGCCGGTCTCATCTCGATCCTCATCTTCCTCGCATCGCTCCTCTATCTCAGATCGACCTCCGCGGACGACCAGAGACCACTGATCGAACTCCCCCGCCTCGATATCCCCAACCCATCGCCCCCGAGCGACCAGTAGCCGTGAAGTACTTCATCAGCCAATATTGGAAAATTGCCCTCGGGCTCATCTCGATTTTTATCGGCGGACTTGGATTCGGTGGAGTCTTGGAATCCCTGCGCCACCGCCAGACGATCACCCTCGAGGACACCAGCTCGGTCGGTGAGGACTGGATCGATTCGACGCTCGCCAACCTTGATCAGAGCCTATCCCTGACAGATGCACAGAAGCAGCGCATCCGTCCACAGATTGAAGCCACCGCCCGGGAGATCGAACTCAGCCGGGAGAGTGCTCTACTGAAGCTAGAGATCAGCTTGCTCAAGCTCCACCGATCGATTGCTCCAGACCTGGATCCATCCCAACGAGATGAGCTCGGTAGGAGTGAGAAATCGCTCGAGGCACGGATCCAACAGCGGACCGAAGCATTGCTCGGCAGCGAGATCGAAAACCCTCCCAAAAGATAGGTTACAGGGCGGTTCTGAGGCCGATCAAGGAGTGGATCCAAGCGATCCACCAGTAAATATAACGTTTACGATCAGCCACTTAGCATGAAGACGCCTGCTTGGGCGCAGATCTCTGTAAACTATTTGTAACCGGTGGTGTCTCCGCCCCGTCTGATGGGTTGGGAAGGAGCCGATCGACCCGATCGGCATTCCCACCAAGTGAAAACCAAAAACATCATGAAAATAAAGACATCCCTGATTTTGGCAACCCTCGCGGGGAGCCTCACTCTAGCAAGCGCCGACGAGCGCACCATCGGCAACGGCAACCTGCCAGACTTTCTAGTCCCGTTCGACGTTAATAACGACAATGCGATCGACGAAGAAGAGCGCCAGGCCATGAAGGAAGCCCGTGAAGAGGAGCGAGAGCGTCGCTACTCCCGTTGGGATACCAACGAGGACGGCACAGTCGACGAGATTGAACGTGAAGAGGCTCGCACAGCGCTCCGAGAGATGATCGAAGAGAAGCGCAATCGCCGCTTCTTCGAGGCTGATACCGACGAGTCTGGGGATCTTGATAGAACAGAATTCAACAGCATCCCAGCGGTGACCCGACTCAACGACAGGCACCCGAAGAAGGTCGATGCGATCTTCGACCGCCTCGATGCAGATGACGATGATCTCATCAGCCTTGAGGAATTCGCCAATCACCTTGGCCACCGCCGTGGCGGACTAGCAGTCGGCCCTGGCGGCGAACGCCCTGGCGGCGGTCGCCCAGGCGGCGAAGGCGGCGAAGGCGGCGAAGGCGGCGAAGGCGGCGAAGGCGGCGAAGGCGGCGAAGGCGGCGAAGGCGGCGAAGGCGGCGAAGGCGGCGAAGGCGGCGAAGGCGGCGAAGGCGGTGAAGGCGGTGAAGGCGGTGAAGGCGGTGAAGGCGGTGAAGTCGAAGAAGGCTAATCGTCTGAGCCTATTTGCTGAAACCCGGCAATCGTAAACACTTGAGGGGCGAGCCGTGAAACACCGGCTCGCCTCTTTGATGTAAATCCCCTAGATCTAATCAATTCTGTTAACAACAGTTAAATATAGTTTTTATAAAAAAATCGAAAAAGGCTTGCCTGAAAATACAATTAGCCTCAGAATTATCCGGAGATTCGGCCGCTCATTGTATCTTCAATCCCAGTGAGCTAGAATCCTCACATGACCTGTGCGTGTAGCCCGCCCCGGCTAGGCGTTCCCCCCAGACCTAGTTCCCCTCCCCCCATGAAATCGACTTGGTTATTAATTGTTGGCATCGCCGTTGGCGTGCTCGGAGCCAGCGCCTATCTGTCCATATCCCACCGATCTCGCCCAGTTGGCGACACTCCGACTGCAGAAGTTCGAATGGGTGCCAAATCCTCTGACGGTTCGTCCCGGCGCTATAAATCTGTGTGGGCTGATCTAGGATCGGGAAGAAAAGAGAAGCGTTCAGTGGCGACTTCCACGCCTAACCCGGTTCTGCCGGTGACCGCGATGACGCAATCCGGCGCCTCCAAGGCAGCCGCTGCGCCCCCGACAACAATTGATGCAGATCCCACCGAGCAAGAGTTGGCTCTCGCGGCCGATCGGATCAACCGGCAAGCCACGCAAAAACTTGACCATCTCGCGCAGATCCTTGATCTCAGCGAAGAACAGCAGGATCAGATTTTTCCCCTCCTCGCCCGCAGCTCTCAGGCTTACCATCCGTCCTTGGCGATCGAAGTTACGGCATCAACCAGCGGAAGTGCCAAAGATCGCAGGGACTCAGAGCAAGCAGCAAAGGGGAGTGATGGGGAGGACGCCAATAACTCTGGGTCCAATGAACCCCTACCAGCCAACGAGGCTGACGAGCAAATCCACGACGTGCTGACAACTGAGCAAAAAGAACGCCTTGAGGATGAGATCATTGATGCAGATCTCTGGTGGACCGAGATCATCGCGGATCTCGAGGACGAGCTCGACGAATCGACACGGGTCGCGGCTCAGCCTGAACCCGAAGAGCCAGATAGTAGCTATGAGGGGAATGCGGGAATTGGTAACCTTCTCCGACAGTCGGCCGGTCAGGCCCCGGACACAAACTCCGCTGGTGCCGAGTCTAAGGAATTGCCATCCTTCGGCAGGGATCGCGGTTTCTAAACGAGGTCTCCGAAACTGATTCGGACAGCTACTACGGATGCAGATAATTAGGCGGTGCCAGAATAAGATGATCGGACAAACCAACCGAGTCGGCCCGCACTATTCACCGAATCGATCTTCATGAACCATTCTTGGATCAGAGCCGCAGTCCTATTCTCCATATTTGCGGCTAGTCAGGTTCGTGCAGCGACGCTCTACGAGACCGATTTCGAATCGTTCACGCCCGGCTCCGATAATCTGGTGGGAACCGATGGCTGGCTCGCGACAAACATGGGCGAGGGTGTGCACGGGATCGATGATGAGATCGTGCCCGGGCTCGGAAATACCGCATTTCTCGGGTTTTCCCCTCCAACGTTTCAAGAGGGGGCACCCCCAACCGTCACCGTCTTCCGCCCCTTGAACTATGACCCGATCAATCAGGATCGACCGGTCATCCAGTTCGAAGCCCTCATCGCTATCGCTGATTCTAGAGACGATCCAGAGACTCCATTCGACGAATCACTTCGCAAAGACCGCTTTTTCATCTCCGTCTACAATATGGAAGGACGGCTGCTGGCAGCGATCGTCTACGACAACAGAATCAATACCTTCGGACTATGGCGCAACGATGGCACGGCATCGTCCGATGCTGACCTCGAGTTCATCATCGATGAGCCCCAGTTCCTCTTCTTCCGAATCAATTTCGAGAGCAATACCTGGTCTGCCTTCCTAGATGGAATCCCGGTGTTCACTGATGCAGTCTTTAATGGGAGTGGCCAAAAGCGCGATCTCGGAACGATCGCCGCCGAGTGGACACTGAGCAACCGCGGCGCCCCTGGTGACAACTGGATGCTGTTAGACGACTGGATCGTCGAGGCAATCCCGCGTGCCACCGAGCCATTTCAGATCAGCAAAATTGAGGTCACCAGTGAGGATCTGGTGGAACTCACCTATCCTGCCGATAAAGGATTCACTTACAGGATCGAGTTCTCTACCGACCTAGAAAATTGGGGAGAACTCCCCAACTCGCCAATCACCGCTGAGATATCTGACCCGGCGGCCACACACACCGACCCTGATCGGGCGGACGGGCAACGCTACTACCGGATCCTCCGTGATTCCGTAAATTAGTGGACACGCCAGCGCTTCGGCTAGCTCCGCAGGCCCTGACTGTCTAGGCTGGAGCCCCGGCCTCTCTCAGCCGGGCTCTCCTGCCGCGCCAGAATGGCATGTCGAACAGGACAAACACTAGCAGGGCTACCAGCTCCATCCACAACAGGTAGATCGGCCACGGCCCGAGCGCGTCGAGCATCGAACCGCTCTCGGGCTTTTTCCGGAGGAAGCCGTAGTTGTTATGGACCGACAGCAGGTTGACACAACCTGCGACCACGGCATAGACGTTTGCCGCCACAAAAACCCGCATCACAGCGCCCTTGCGCGGACGCCAGCCGTGGCCAAAGACGAGGTAGAGAGCCACCAGCACCACCCCACCGTGCAGTTGGAAGAACGCGAACCAGGCCGGGTGTGGGTATCCGACTTCGATCGTCGGCGTCAACAGGCCTTGCAGGGTTCCGGCCATCGCCCAGAAGTAGGTGATCTCAGCCATCCTGTCGCTGCGCAAGATCAGGGCGAAGAATCCGGCGGCGGCGGCCCAGTCACACAATTGCATTGGCCAGAGGGCTACCTCCATGCCGACGTCCCCGATGTAGCGGCTCAAGACTTTCGCCGGGAAGCTCCATAGCAACAGGAGAGCTAACCCGACATCGAGCTTGTGCGATAGGAACACACGGCTCGGATTACGAGTCACCGCGACCAGTCCCCACAACGCGAGCGCCAGCACGGCGAACACGCCGAGGTGCGCCGGCCCGAACAAATCAAACTGATCCCTCAGCCCCCAAGCATCCCCGGCTACCGCCAGGGTCAAGACTGTTTCACCTCCGCCCGCCTGGAAAGTTGTCGCTTCGCCTCCTCGAGGAGGAATTCGGCTCCCATGAAGGGGTCGGCACCAATATCCTGCCAGATCACCTTGCCAGCTGGGCTGATCAGGAAGGTCCCGTGCAGCGGCATCTCCTCGAAGTCGTCATACGCCCCGTAGCGACGGAACATCTCCATCGAGGGATCGGCCAGCAGCGGGAACGGAAAATGTGCCTCCTCCCCCTCACATAGCGAGTGGGCCTTGGCCAGTTCCAAGCCCTGCTCCGGCGCAATTGCCACGATCGGGATCCCCGCATCCTCGAACTCCCCGGTCATCGGCGCGAAGGCATTCAACTGCTCGACGCAGTGCTTGCAGCTGTGTCCCAAGTAGAAAATCAGCAACACTGGACGTCCGGAAAACGAGTCGAGCGACAGCTTCACACCGGTATCGCTCGAGAGCTCGAATGGGAACGCGTCGGGTGCCTGCCAAGCCAGTGGTCCGAGGGCCTCGAGTCCAGACTTGTTGCCAAAATCGTCTGGCAGCGCCGCCGTGATGCGCCAGTCCTCGGGTTCGCCGAGGCGCCCGGCGACACTGCTAACACGCTGATAGGCCAAAGAGTCGGTATCGATGTAGGCGGAGATCTTCTTCAGCTCGGCGAATGCAGCGGCCGCCTCGTCCTGCTTGCCCGCAGACTCCAGCACATGCACGTAGCTGGCCAGCGGCTCGACACGGTTCTTTTCCCCGTCAGCCGCCTCCTTGGCCAGCGATACCGCCTTGTCCGTGTATCCCAGGCGCTGATGCAAGCGGGCGAGCGCTGGCTTCTCACGCTTCACCTTCTTCAGCTCGTCCTCGCTCGGCTTCTCCCCACCACTGAGGATCTTCGCGTAGACCTCGAACTCTTCGACCGCCCGCTTCCCCGCATCGATTCGCCGGCTGAACTTGCCCGCAGCATCAGAGCCTGCCTTGTCGACAGCTTTCTTGTCCTTGTTCTCAGACTCGGCCTTCTCGCGCGCCGCCGTCGCCGCAAGTTTCTTCGCTGCCTCATCGTTGGCGAGGCGCTCCTTGAGTCGCCCTAACACCACACCAAAATCGACCGCCCTGCCAAGCTCGAAGTTCGCCACACCCATCAGCCGCTCGCGCTTGATCTGCTCCTCCTCTTGATCGGTTGGCACTAGGTAGTGGGTCTCAGCTAGCTCCAGTGCCTCCTCCCAGCGCTCGAAGCGCTCGAGGTACTCGATCAGGCGTTTGCGCCCGTAGCTGCAGCTGCTGCCCCCCTTGCCATAGTGGTTGAGCGTCGGGTGCATCGGGTTATCGATCATCGACTTCGCGAACTCGATCGCCTCTCGCACGCGCCCCATGTGGCTCAGGTTGCGGGAGAACCACTCGTTGTTGTGGGCGTAGTTGTGGATCTGGTCCGGGATTACTCGCAGCTCATTCTGCCGGCGGTGGTCGACCCGGGCCGAAGCCTCCTGGTGCCAGGCCGATTCCGGGTAGCGGCGCAGTTTGTCGTAGATGTGCCCGGGCATGTGCCACATGTGGGCGATCGCCGGGGCGGTCTCGTGCAGCACGGCGGCCGAGCCGAGGGCGCGCGCGGGCTTCTCCCCGTCCCACAGATGGATCCGGTAGTGGTGCGCCGGGTGCAGCGGGGCCTCGGCAAAAATCTGATCCAGCAGAGCATCGACCGCCTGGTGGGAATTGATCGGCAGCCCCCGCCTGGAGAACATCCAGAGACGCACGACGAGAAATGCTTTGGCTTCGACGTCGTCCGGATACTCCTGGACAATATTCTCCAAGTCCCGGATCAGGTTGCGTCTCCGCTTCTTCTCGTCCTTGGGATCGTCCCCGAGGTACTTCGCCCGCGCCTCGATCCACAGCTTCTCGCGTGGGGTCACCCCGTCGCGCAGAGCCATCGCATCATCGATGAAATCCTTCGCTCTTTTCGCGTTCTCCTGGTTCGCCATCGACATCCCCCAAAACGCCATCGCGCATTTCGGATCCTTCGCCGCGATCTGCCGGAAAGTGCGCTCCGCCTCGTAGTACCAGAACCCATGGAGCTGCCCGATCCCCTGGTCGAAAAACGCCTGACCCTCATCCCAGGTGGTCGTGACCGGGAAGTGCACGTCACCGGTCTGCGGGATCCTCACCGCGGCCTGACGCGGTCCTGAATTGAAAGAATCTCCAGCATGGGAATGCCCCTCCTTCGGCGGCTCGCTGGCCTCTTCGGCGAGGAGTGGACAGGACAGAAGTCCGAGCAATATCAGCGAGGGGAGTAGTGAGATCTTCATAAGTGAAGAAAAACCAACCGCCAAACACGAAAAAAGCAACGTGGAACTGGGGGCTAGCGACCGCTCCCTGGCAAAATTGCAGCGGGGTCGATCCCCGCTGATCTGTGCGAGCTATCCCAGCTTCTTCAGCAGCTTCTGGCTGCGTTTCTCGACGGCGAGAGCCTTCTTCTCGAGCTTCAGATCGCGGAGCAGGGTGGCGTAGTTACTCGAGACGATCGTGTACATCTCGCTGTCGTGACCGATCGTGTGCTCGAGGTGTTTCAGAGCCGCATCGAATTGCCGCTGCGCCTCAGCCGCCTCGCCCAGCTCGTGCAGGCAGGTTCCCAGGTTGCTGTAGGACTGCCCGATGTCGGCCTCGTTCTTCTCATCGAGGCTCGAGCGGATGTCGAGTGCCTGCCCGTGCATCTCCCGCGCCTGTGCAGCGTACCCCGTCGCGTAGTAGAGGGCGCCGAGATTGTTGTAGATCGATGCCACGTCCTCGTGGTGCCGACCGTAGATCCGTTCGAGGATCTCGAGCGCTTTGATATAGTTGTCCTCCGCCTGGTCGAAGTAACCCGCGTCTTTGTAGATCATCGCCAGGTTGTTCCGCAAGTTGGCCGCGTCCTCCTCGAGCGGCGGATCGAGTGCTTCGAAAATCACGATCGCCTCCTCATAGAGCCCGATGGCACTTTCAGGGAATGCATTGAAGTCATAGATCCCGGCGAGGCTGCTCTTCATTCCCGCAAGCTGGATGGCTGGCACCTCACAGTAGCTGGCGTGCTCGAGCGCATCGATCAACAGCGCCTCCGCCGGCGGGTAGTCACCCTGCTCCAGGCGCAACTCGGCCAGAGTCCCCAAGGCTGTTACCAGGTGGCGCCGCGCCGACTCGTCGCTCTCGACCAGCCTGCCCGCCGTATCGATCGCAGTGGTCGCGACCCGGATTGCCTCGTCGTGTTTGCCTTCACGACGCAGATTCGCAACGCGGTCAAACAGGACACGCACCACGTTCAGCTGAGGGGATTCCATTGTTTCCATGATGATATACTAAGGGGAGGGGGTTAAAATTGGCTGCCACGGTGGTGGCAAACCGCCATCAGATCATAGCAGTTCCATCGCCAGTTGCTAGCCGAAAGGATTGAAGAAATCATCGGTTTCATTAATTAAAAGGATACACAATAACCACCATAGTAAATTCCACCGATTGCCTGAAACTACTTTGTAAAGACCGGCGATTCCAGATCATTCCTCGCAGAGTTGTTCGAGCAGCTCCTCGCGCCCGGGAGGCAGCTGGTGGTAGAGCCTCAAGATCGCCCCGTGCGCAGGGAGCGCCGGCTGCGCGATTCCCAAGTGCCCGACTAGTTCCTCCTCGAAGTAGGTCACGGATCTCAATCGAGGTCGATCTTTTGCTAGGTGGTCGAGCGCTCGCTCCAGAAGGTCATGGATCTCGGGGATCGGCGTATCCTTTTCTGCCACCAGCTCTAGCAATTGTACAAAGTACGCAGCGGCAAGGGTCTGCAAGTAGCTGGAGCGGAGCCCTAGGCGAGGTGCCGTCACGGCCAGCTCGCGGAGGATATGTAGGTCGGTGCTGCGGCTGCGGACGAACTCGAGCTCGGCGCCGAAGAACAGGTCGAGGCGCCCGGCAAAGGAGCTCTTCGGTCGCAGCGCCCCTTTCGCCACCGTCTTGATCAGCCCGAGATCGGGACTGCACCAGTGCACGATCAGGCTCGACTCGGTGAGCCGGTATCGCCGGATGAGAATGCCCTGGGTCTTCTCCATTCAGCATCATCATCGATGCAGCCCAAGAATTCCACCAGCGCCATTTTACCTTGTCCGATTCACCCCTACCGTGTGCCGTTTGGAAGAACTACCACCAGAGCCCGGCTCGCTCGAGACGATCGGCCGCTACCCGACCCGCGCAGCTGCCGAGGAGCATGGTCTGGTGGTGCTGGCGATGCGGATGCCGTGCTGGATCTCGCAGGATCGCGCCAGCGTTGGCGACTATGAGCTCTCCGTTGCGCCGGGGGATGCCGACCGTGCCGGTGCTGAACTGCAGGCCTACCACCGGGACACGCTCGAGGCGCAGGCGGAGCCCGGTCGCCCGCTGCCGAGCTACCCGCTCGGGCGGTGGCTCGCATTCTCCTATGCGCTCGCGCTGCTCCTGTGCTTCATCGAGCAGGGGCGGCGGGGCGAGTTCGAAGCACGCTTCATCAGCGACAATCTCGCCATCATTGACGGCGGGCAAAGCTACCGCGCAGCGACTGCCCTGTTCCTCCACGCCGACGATTTTCACCTCTTCGGCAACGTCATCTTTGGCGTCGGCTTCGGGCTGCTGGTCTGCAGCTCAATTGGAGCATGGACTGGCTGGGCACTGATCCTGCTGAGCGGGATCCTGGGCAATCTGATCAATGCCCACCACTATTATCCGGAGTTGCACCGTTCTCTCGGGGCGTCGACCGCCGTGTTCGGCGCGCTCGGGATCCTCACCGGATACGGCATCATCGCGGCCTTCCTTTCGCCAAAGTCGGCGCCCTGGGCGCGCGCCATCCTCCCGATCGCCGGCGGCATCGCCCTGCTCGGCTGGTTTGGACTCGGTGGCCCCGAGGTCGACATCATGGCGCACATCTATGGCTTCGCCAGCGGGATCCCGCTCGGCTTCGCCTCCGGCTGGGTCCGCATCCTGCGCGGGGAGCGCCAACCCGGGGATGCACATCCCGAAAGCTAGCGTAGGCTTGAATGCCACGATTCCGCGTTTTGCACACTCCGAGAAACAGAAGGTCGCCCTCCCTGCTCGCTGTCGCGATTCTCTATTGCGGGCTCACCTCCACGCCAGTGACAAATGCGGCGGAGCCAGCCGCCGGGAGCGAGGCGCTACAGGCCGCTGTCGAGGCCCTCGCCAGCAGCCCCAGCATGCGTTCGGGAATCCTTGGTGTCGCGGTGCTCCCCCTCGATGGCGGCGAGATTATCTACGACCACGAGGGCGCGAGGAGTCTCGTCCCCGCCTCCGCGATGAAAGTGATCACGACCGCGAGCGCGATCTACCGGCTAGGCTCCGATTTCCGCTTTGCGACGGCCCTGCAGGTCGATGCTGATGGCAATGTCATCATCAAGGGCAGCGGCGATCCGTCGTTTGCCGAATACGCATCGGATGACATCTTTGCCACCTTCACCGCCAAACTCAAGGCGGCCGGGATCGAAAAAGTCGAGGGCGCGGTGATCGGTGACGCCAGCGCCTTCGGGACCCAGCTCATCCCAGATACCTGGCAGTACTACGACATGGGAAACTACTTCGGGGCTGGCGCCTCTGGCCTGAGTTTCCGCCGCAACTCCTACCGCGCCTACTTTGCTCCGGGGAAGCGGGCCGGCGAGGTGGCGCGCTTCCTCGGCACCAGCCCGCAAATCCCCGGGCTACAGTTCACCAACGAGATGCGCACCGGCACCGCCCGCTCGGGTGATCGCGGATTCATCTACGTCGTCCCCTATGGCGAGCACGCGTTCCTGCGCGGCACGATCCCCGCCGGCAGCTCGCGCTTTAGCATCCGCGGGTCGATGCCAGACCCGGCCCTGACATGTGCGCAGTTCTTCCATGACTACCTCACGGAGAACGGCATGGCGGTGGCGCGCCCGGCGACGACGCTCCGGCGGCTCGTCGCCGCCGACAGCGCCCCGTCCAGCGAGCGGCGCGAACTCCACGTCCACCTCTCCGAACCGGTACGCAAGCTCGCCCTCGATACCAACCACCGCAGCATCAACCTGCACGCCGAGTGCCTGTTGAGGGCGGTCGCTCTGAAAGAGACCGGCACCGGGACGATCGGGGCGGGGATCGACGCGAGCCGCCGTTTGTTCGCCTCGTTCGGGATCGATACCACCGGCCTGCACATCGCTGACGGATCGGGGCTCTCGCGCCTGAATGGAGTCACCCCACGCCAGTTCGCCTACCTGCTCAAGTCGATCCACAATGGCGAGCACAGCGAGACCTTCCTCCGCACCCTCCCAGTTTCCGGCCAATCCGGCACGCTCAAGTACATCTCCGGAGGCACCCCGGCAGCAGGACGGATCAGGGCTAAGAGTGGGACTCTCGAGCGGATCAAATGCTACGTTGGCTACGCTGACAGCCAATCGGGAAAGCGCTACGCCTTCGCGATCATGGCCAACAACTTTGCCGGCGACTACTATCCGGTGCGCAAAGGGATCGAGCGAATCATGAGCGCGCTGGTTCGGCTCTAGAGACCCCCACCCATCCGCAGCTCTCAGGGCCGGATGGTCTCGAACGAGAATTCCCCCCCACCGAACTCGACAGCAAGTTGAGCGATCGCCGTGCGGATCCCCTCCTGAATCTGGGCGCTCCCGTAGAAAGGTCCAACGCCCGCCCCCCCGCGGTGATGGGTCTCTAGAAGGACCATTTCCCCACGCACCAGCAGGAACGACGGGTTGCCACTGTCGCCAGTGATCAGTGGTTCGAAGAAACCTTTCGGCAACGATCTCGGGAAGCGGAACGCCACCGTATTCGCCGACATCTGACCGCATTCGTGCACGTGCACCCGCCGTTCGTTGTCGGTCACCAGCGCCAGGGTTCCAAGGAGTTCCTCGTGCAGCGTCTCAGACGGCTCGAGCAGCTTGTAGTGAGATACCCCAGATGGCACCGGCTCGTTGAGGATTCCCACCGCCACATCCCATGGCCCGTCCAGGCCGACCAAGCCCTGCAGCACCCGCTGCACCTCCCGGCCGCGGCGATCGTGCAGGCGGACGACATCCCCCGCCTTGCGCACATAGTGCTTCGCCAGCACAGCATGGCGGGGCGTGATCATCGTGAGCGTCCGCGGGTTGTCCCAGGCAACTCCCGTGAAGTCGAGTCTGCGCGTCCAGAACCTCGACCACGCCACCTCCCTTGTCTGGGGGTGGCTGTAGGCATCGAAAACAAAATTCTTCCCCGCCTTCTGCGGTAGGATGTTCAGCATTTCCCCATTCAGGCGCAGCGCGAGCGGACTACCTCCACCGGTCCCAGCGATCGGCGGAAACTCGGTCTGAGCCGGCCCGGGCCCCGTCAAGTCATCTGTCCCACAGCCGGCCAACAGCGCCGTCGCGATGAGGGTCGAGAGTCCTTTCTGAATCGGAAATTTCCATCTAGCATCCATCTGAGCATCATCACCATCACCGACACCGACTTCCAAGCACAATCCGCATGTCCCCAGAAGATCTAAAGCGCCGAGGCCTCGTCCTGCTCGAATGCCTCTCTGGCAGCCGCGCCTATGGCACCGATACACCAGAGTCGGACACCGACATCCGCGGTATCTTCATCGCACCGCGCGACCAGTTCTACGGGCTCGAGCACCCGGCTCAGGTCAGCGATGCGACCAACGACACCACCTACTACGAGATCGGCCGCTTCATCGAGCTGCTGACGAAGAACAATCCGAACATCCTCGAGTTGATCTTCACCCGCGGCGATTCTGTCCTGCAGCGCTCGCCCCTCCTCGACCCGCTTGTCCCGCAGGACTACCTCTCAAAGCTCTGCGAGCAAACCTTTGCGGGCTACGCGGTCTCGCAGATCCGCAAGGCGCGCGGACTCAATAAAAAGATCGTCAACCCACAGCCAGAGAAGCGCCTTTCGGCCAGCCATTTCTGCCACGTCATCCGCGGACAGGGCTCGATCCCGCTGGATGAGTTCCTTGCTGAGGGCGGGATGGACATCTCCGACTGCGCCCTGGTCAACATCCCCCACATGCGCGACGTCCACGCCCTGTTCCACGACCCGGGCGGCGAACTCGGCTACCGTGGGATCTTCAAAGACGAGACCACCTGCGAGGTCCGGTTCTCGAGCGTGCCAAAAGGACAACGCCCGATCGCCCACCTCGCCTTCAATACCGACGCCTTCAAAAAACACTGCCGGCTCCACAGAGATTACTGGGAGTGGGTCGAGAAACGCAACGAGGCCCGCTACCACACCAACATCGAGCACGGGAAGAACTACGATTCAAAGAACCTCATGCACACCTTCCGCCTCCTGGACATGGCCGAGGAGATCGCGCGCGACCGCACCCTCAGTGTCCGCTGCCGCAACCCTGAGTTCCTGATGGAGATCCGACGCGGAGAGTTCGACTACGACACACTGATATCGATGGCCGAGGAGATGATCGCAGCAATCGGGGACCTCTACAAGGCTGCCGACCTTCCCGATCGGCCGGACACGGATCGGGCGAATGCGACCTTGATCGAGATTCGACACAGCGCCTACCATGCCTGACCCGCCGCCATGATTCCCCTCGCAGCCCTCATCCTCTTCCTATTCGCAATGGCCACACCAGCCTCCGGGGAACTGCACCACATCTCTCCGCAGGACGACTGGTTCTCCACGCTCAGCGGCCCGTCGTTGCTACCCGGCGACGAGATCGTCCTCGCGACGGGAACATATTCCGACCCCCGGCGGCTAGAGATCTGCCAGCTCGGCAGCGCGGACAAACCGATCACAATCCGTGCGGCAGACGGTGCCGAGGTCATCCTCAAGCGTCCCGACGCCCACCAGAACACGATCAATCTGAACGGGTGCCAACACCTCATCCTCAAGGGGATCGAGATCACCGGTGGAGATTCTGCGATCCGTATCGGAGGGAAGGACGAACACCCCGCCAAGTTCATCACCCTCGAGGACCTGCACATCCACCACATCGGCGGCGTCGCGATCACCGCCAACTACCCGGGTCAAACCTACGAGGCACTGACATTTCGCCATAACCACATCCACCACACCGGCGGTCACGGCGAGGCCTTCTACCTGGGCTCGAACAGCAAGCCCGACGGCACCACCGACGGCTACATCTTCGACTCGGTGATCGAGAACAACTACATCCACGACCTGAGAGGTGGCACGGTGAGCCAGGGCGATGGCATCGAACTGAAGGACGGCAGCTACAACAACATCGTCCGCGACAATGTCATCCACGACACCAACTACCCCGGAATCATCGTCTATGACACAGACGGGAAAGCCCCGAACATCATTGAGCGCAACGTGATCTGGAACACCGGCGACCACGGGATCCAGGCCGGCGCTGACGCGGTCATCCGCAACAACCTGATCTTCGACACTGCAGGCGATGGCATCCACTGCCGCAACCACCAGAGCGCGATCGTCGGCAATCTCACCATCATCCACAACACGATCCTGAGCGCCTCCTCGATCCGCATCGTCGCCCCGGAGAAATTCAGCGGTGGAGTCGTCGTCGCCAACAACGCGCTCGGAGGCGAGCCACGAATCCCCGTCAATCCAGACATTACCCGGGCTGGCAACATCACCGGCATCGACGAGCAGTTCCCCAGAGCTGGTTCAGAATGCATCGGCGCGGCAGACCCAACCCACACTGTAGCTGACGACTTCAACGGATCCCGCCGCGGAGATTCCAGAGACTCGGGAGCTTACGTATTTGATCCCGGCGGCAATCCCGGCTGGGCTATCACCAGAGCCTTTAAGCCATAGGTGGCCTTGACCCGGGTCGCACTGACTCAGGCGAAATCCCGGGCGCCGATCGTCCCTGCCCCGGGTCATCGCAGTTGCGGCGGGAGCATCGCCAGCACGAATGGCGCTGAGATCACCAGACCGGTCATCAGCGCGCCCCAGGCGCTGGCGCGGCAGCGGCGCCACCAGAGCAGCTGCGGAGCCACAACGACACTGAACGCGCGGAGCCAGTGGAACCAGGCGTAGTCCCCTCCAGCACGGTTCGCGAACGCGGCTTTCTCGAACAGGTTGCCACCCTGCAGCAGCTGGACGAACTCCCAGATCGTCGCCAATCCGACCACACTGCCCGCGGCGATCACCAGCCACGCCAGCGTGTCCACCGCGACCATCAGTCCACCTCGCCGCCGTGGCAGCAGCATCGAGCCTAGTGCCAGCAACACGACCGCGACCGCCGAGTGCTGCAAAACGACGTTTGCTATCAAACTGATTTCCATCATCTCCCGCACCACGGACGCCTTTGCTCCTCAGGTGCCACTCGCATCCGCTAGCTCCCACGCACCACAGTTATCATCGCATCAAGCCCCCCAGCACGAGCCAGCACCTCCAAGAGTCTCTCGCGGGCAACCGGCACGTGCTGCAAAAACTCCTGCTTCCCCTTGCCCACGCCTAGGAAACCGTAAGCTCCGAGCGCCTGCATCAGTCGCTGCGCCGCACAGCGGTAGAAGATCCCCAGCCACTCGTCGTAGTCTCCCCCAGGTTGCGCGATCTCGAAATACATCTGCAGCAGCTCTGCCCGCTCCCCCTCCGTGATCGCCACATACGGATCATACAGCAACGAAGCGACGTCATACTCCGGCCGCCCCAGGCGCAGCCCCTGATAGTCGATGAGGAAGACGTCCCCTCCCCTCACCATCACATTCTCGGACTGAAAATCTCGATGGACCAGAAATCGTGGCAGGGCAGCGAGCCCCACCCTCAGGTCGACCAGTTCGCACCCGTCCAGGAGCGCATCGAGCTGACTCGCATCAGCAGCCGAGAACCGGCGCAGGTATTGTTCGATGAAATACTCCTGCTCCCAGCGATAGAGAGCTTCGTCGAAGGGCACCTGCAGATCGATGCTTGCCGACTCGAGGCGGTGCAGCTTGGCAACCTCGACCAGCGCCTTCCGGTAGAGTTCACAACGCGCCTCCCAAGGATCCCCCCTGTGCGACCACAGATCGTCAGTACCAAGATCCTCGATCCAGAGATAGCGCTGGCCGAGATCTTTCGCCACGATGCGTGGCACATTCACCCCGATTCCTGCGAGGAACTCACTCACACCTGAGAACGCGGCATTGTCCGGGCGGGCGGTCGAGTAGGCCATGAAGATCAAGGGCGCAGCCTCCCCACAGCGGAGCCGCGCGTAGGAGCGCTCCGAGCCACCTTTGAGGATTGGCTCCGCATCGATCTCGCCAACAGCCATCTCCGGCACCAGCCGCCTGGTCGCCGCAATCATTCCGGATGCGTCCATCAGATGTTCTCGTATTCCAGGCACCCCGCCGCGACCTGCCCCGAGCGGACGATGCAGTGATCGAGCTTCGCCCCCGCTGCGACCTCACCACCACTCCACACCAGTGTCCCCTTCAGCTCCGCCCCCTCGCCAACCTTCGCCCCCGCGCCGACACAGCTGCCAGCATTGACACTAGCACTTGCAGAAATATCTGCTGAGGCGTGCGAGGCGACCTTCCACCCGGGGACGCCCGATCGGTCGTAGATCGGGAAGTCGGTACCGGCGATCGCCAGATGTGCGTCGATGTAGGTTTCGCGGCAGCCGAGATCCCACCAATTCCCGCCATCGACTACCACGCCACCGAGCCTGCCCCCGTCGCGGATGAGGTCGAGGAACACCGGGATGACCGAGTGCTTCTCGCCGTGCTTGAGGCAGGTCAAGAATCCGGGCTCGCAAATGTAGATCCCGGTGAACTGGAACTCGCCCTCATGACCCGTCCCGAGCTTGTTGCGAATATCGAGTACGCTGCCGGTCTCCCGATCGAGCGCGATGTGCAGCGCGGGGCCGTCGCTGCGCAACACCAGCGTCACCAGTTTTCCGGACGCACGGTGTCTCTCGAAGGCTTCGGCCAGGGGAAGATCGGTAAGGATGTCACCATTGTAGACGACGAAGGTGCCGCCCTCGAGCAAGTCGGCCACGTTGTCGATCCCACCACCTGTCTCGAGCAGGACCGGTTCGTGTCGGAATGTGATCGGGGCGCCATTGTAGCTCGAGTCCGGGAAGTGCTCGAGGTAGGCCTCGGCGCGGTGGTGGGTATTGACGACAAACTCCTCGATCCCAGCCCGCTGCAGGTGGTCGAACGCGAAGCTGATCAGCGGTCGCTGATAGACAGGGATGAGGGGTTTGGGTAGGAACTCGGTGAGCGACTTGAGCCGGGTGCCGAGTCCAGCCCCGAGGACGAAAGCTTTTTTCACGCCCGAACCTTGACGGGCAGCAGCCCCAATGCAACGCCGAATTCGATTGCCTATCCACCTTGTCATCGCCCCCGATCCAGCCTTAGGGTAGCGGCAGAATGGATCGTCGACGCCAGCTCACCTCGCTCGCCCTCTTCCTGATATTTAGTCTCGCCAGCACCTACGCACAGGGGCTGTTCGACGCGAACCGCAAGGCGCGCCAAGCCTTCGACGCCGCCTATGCTGCACAGAAATCCGGCCAACTGGACAAGGCGATCGCGGGCTACCAGAAGGCGCTGGAGCTCGATCCCGGCTTCTACGCAGCCAACAACAACCTCGGCTTTCTCTACACCAAGCAGAAGAAACACACACTCGCTGCCGAACAGTTCAAGAAGGCGACGGAGAGCGCGCCCGAGCTGGCCGAACACCACGCCAATCTCGCCAGCGCCTACCTAGAGCTCGGCCTCGCCGACAAGGCGATCAGCTCGCTGAAGGAGGCGATCCGGCGCGAGCCCAAGAAGCACGGCTACCACTACAACCTCGCGCTCGCCTACGAGAGGAGAGGTGATCTCGCAGCCGCAGCCACAGAACTCGAAGCCACGCTGAAACTGAAGCCGGGGATGGCCGATGCGCAGTTCCAGCTCGGCTATGTGCAGGAGCGCCTGGGCGATCGCGATGCAGCCATCTCCAGCTACAAGGCGGCGATCAAGCTCGACGAGAAGCAGATCCACGCGAACCTCAACCTCGGGGCACTCCTGCTGAGCGCGGGAGCATTTGCTGAAGCGGAGAGCCCGTGTCGCCGGGCGGCCGAATTGGCCCCCACCAATGCCGTCGCCCTCACCAATCTCGGCTACTCACTCGCGCGTCAGGACAAGACTGCTGAGGCGATTGCCGAATACAAGAAGGCGATCCGAGCCGATGACGACTACGCACTGGCCTACAAGAACCTGGGGGTCGCACTCGCCAACAGTGGCGACCGCAGCGGTGCCATCGACGCTTGGGAAAAAGCGCTCGAACTCGACCCGCAGGACGATCAGATTCGAGAAAACCTCGGAAAACTCCGCTCCGATTCTCGCAAGTGAAAATCATTTGTAGGAGCGGGGTCGGCCGTGGAGACTATTTTGCATAAATCGGAATAAATTACTTCGGATCACTTGACCAAGTTTGTCTCCACGCGGAACGTTTGCAGCGGCCGCCCTTACCGGCCTTGCCAATCACTCAAGACTCCGTTCACTCGCTATCATGGATCAACCACAGGGGCGTGCCAGCTCGAACAACTCTCTCTCCCACCCAAGCTCAGCTAAGATGATGTCAGATGATTTTAGCCCAGATGATTCGGCAAACGATTGCGAACACCGTTTGCAGATTGCCCAAGGATACTACGAGCTACAGATGTATGAGGACGCATGGCGCGAACTCCGCGAGGTCGAGCTAGACTTCTCGCGCCAACCTTCAGTGATGCAGATGAAAATCCTTCTCACGCTGAAGGAGGAGCGCTGGGAGGATGCCCTAACACTTAGCGAACAACTCCGGTCGCTCTCGCCCGAAGGCGGCGCCTCGTTCATCCACGGCGCCTTCTGCCTCCACGAACTCGACCGCACGCTGGAGGCCGTAGAGCTACTGCTGGACGGCCCGGACTCGCTCCAGGACGAGCCGATCTTCCACTACAACCTCGGATGCTACAAGGCGGCGATCGGTGCGCTGGAAGATGCCCGCAAGTGCTTGCGCCGATCTTTCAACCTCGACGAGCGTCTCGTGGACGTCGCCCGCAAGGATCCGGATCTCAAGTTGCTGCAGGACATTCTCTAGCCAGCGAGGCTTGCAAGCGGTGTCACCTGCGCCACGGTCAGGCTCATGACCGTTTCCGAATCCAGCCTCGATCACGTGCTCGAGGTGTTCGAGCGAAACTTCGCCGAGCGCAACGAGCTCGGGGCTTCGGTATCGATCTGGCAGGATGGCGAGGAGATCCTTTCGCACTCGTCGGGCTGGTGTGAGCGCGAGCAGCTCCGCCCCTGGACCGACCGGACACTCGTCCCAGTCTGGTCTGCGACCAAAGGCCCGGCGGCCACCTGCGTCCTGCACGCGCTCGACGCCGCAGGCATCTCTCTCAGCGCTCCTGTCGCCAGCCGCTGGCCGGAATTCGCCGCAGCCGGCAAGCAGGATATCAGCCACGCTCAGATCCTCTCCCACCAGGCAGGCTTGGCCGCACTCGACACCCAGGTCGACTCCTTCGACTACGACTCGGTAATCCGGGTGATCGAAGCGCAGGCACCCGGCTGGGTGCCCGGGGGCGCGCACGGATACCACCCGCGCAGCTTCGGCTACCTGCTCGACGAGATCGTCCGCCGCACCAGCGGCGCAGCCTCGCTCGGCGGATACTGGCGGGAGCATTTTGCCGAGCCGCTAGGGCTGGATTTCTGGATCGGCCTCCCCGAGAGCGAAGGCGCCCGCGTCGCGAAACTCTACTCGGGCAGGATGCAAAACACCCCGGGTGAGGAACAGTTCTACCGCGCATTCGCCGATGCGGAATCGCTCCCGCGCCGCGCATTCGCCTCCCCGAGCGGGATCGCCGCCGTCACTGGCATGAACGATCCACGCGCACAGCGTGCCGGGCTCCCAGCGATGGGTGGAGTCGGCAGCGCCTCCTCGCTCGGGAAGTTCTATGCCCTCCTCGCCCGAGGTGGCGAATGGGATCACAGGCGCTACATCTCCGACGAATCACTAATACAGGCAGAGACCACACTCGCTTCCGGGACTGACCAGACTTTCCACATGGAGACCGCGTTCTCTGCCGGCTTCATGAAAGATCCGCCCGACCCGTCCGGCGACAAACACCGGCAGCTCTTCGGCCCAGAGAGCCGCGCCTTCGGGCACCCGGGCGCCGGAGGCAGCCATGCTTTCGCCGATCCAGAGAACGGCATCGCCTTCGCCTACACCATGAACCAGATGAGCTACGGAGTCCTCCCGAACGCGCGTTCGCTGGAGATGATCGCTGCGCTCTACGGGGGGTAGACGCCCCCCGCACCGGATCCGCCATCAGCTCGAGCCGAGGTTCCGGTAGAGAGGAGGCCAGGGGAAGCTAGCTCACGACTCCCATCCGCTAGTCATAGATCTCGACGATCTCGTAATCCGAGCTAATCAATCCTTCGATTTTGACTCCATTGTAGCGCACCTTGAACTCCGCTTCCCAAGTTTCGTCGTCCACGCTCAAACCAAGCACCTCAGATCCAGGAAACTCCTCATCCAAGAGAAAGAGGTAAGGCTGATCTGCTGAATCAACTGGCGCTGGCGCTGGCTCTGGCGCTGGCGC
>Ga0316197_10000974_pt1 | contig 20328 bp, 17 predicted proteins | sample OudBiesiAoxic_MG_FD_204939 | JGI IMG/M metagenome (GOLD analysis project Ga0316197, IMG submission 204939) | Coastal sediment microbial communities from Oude Bieten Haven, Netherlands - site A oxic | ecosystem: Environmental > Aquatic > Marine > Coastal > Sediment | place: Netherlands... | reverse complement strand
CTTCAATAACATCTTAGGGTTATATGCGCTTCTTCCTCCTCCTTGATATTTTTCAATAAGCGCACTTATATCTATAGAATCAATAATATCATTGACCACCCTAACAACATGATTTTCGGGAATTAAAGTCATTATACTAGATGGCAATACCATCTGTTTTTGGTTATAGTCTCTAAAAATAATTTTTTTCTTCATAATTATTTATATACCTTAAAAAAGCGAAGAGGGCAACCCTTTTGGGTCACCCTCATTTTTTTTCTTTATGGAGTTAAAACTTTGAATAGTAAATTTAACAGATGGATAAATTTTAAACAATAAAAAAAGATCATGGTAGTAGAAAAGAAGTGAAATATTCTTAAGATGAATATAATAAATAATATTATATATATATGATGAATAAAATGAATTATCTTTTTTTAGAAAAAAGAAGTAAAATATATATATATATATATGTAGAAAGAAGATGAATATAATAAAATTTAAATCTATTATATCTGTAGGTTAGTTTAATATTTTGTTTATAAGAGGGGAGAAAGGTGAAAAAATGAAAAAAAATTTAGTAGCAGATATAACATTATTATTAGTATCAATCGTATGGGGATCTGGATTTGTAGTAACTAGAATTTTATTGGATGCAGGAATATTACCATTTTATATGATGGGATTTAGATTTTTGATTGCAGGAGTATCTTTAGGGATAATCTTTTCTAAGAGGATAAAGAAGATGAAAAAAGAAGATATATTAGGTGGTTTTTTAGTGGGGATCTTGTTGTACTTAGCTTTTGGAGCACAAACTGTAGGACTACAATATACAACACCATCTAAAAATGCTTTTTTAACAGGAGTAAATGTAGTAATAGTACCATTTTTATATTGGGCAGCGACCCATAAGAAACCTGATAAATATGCTTTTATAGCAGTAGGAATTTGTTTTTTAGGAACAGCATTTTTATCTATAGGGAATAATATGAGTTTTGGTTATGGGGAATTTTTATCTTTAGTATGTGCATTTATATTTGCAGGACATATAGTATCAAATGGTTATTATGTCAATAAAACAGGACCTTTTATCCTTTGTTTCTTACAGATGGTCTTTGCATCGATCTTTTCTTTTATAACAGCACTTAGTTTAGAAACACTGCCATCTACCATATCAAATCAAACTTGGATGGCTATATTTTATGTAGGAACAGTTACAACAATGTTAGCATTCTTTCTACAGACTTGGGCACAATCTCATACAACTTCTACAAAAACAGCTATAATATTATCTACAGAAGCAGTTTTTGGGACCTTATTTTCAGTAGTTTTGCTGGGGGAATTATTAACTTTTAATATGATTATAGGTGGAATTGCAATCTTTATAGCAATAATAACTGCAGAAACAAAGTGGAATTTTTTGAAATTTAAGAGAAAAACAGTTAAGATATAATTAATAAAAAAGAGTAGCTTAAGCTACTCTTTTTTAATCTATTTCTTGTATAAAATAAAAGTTGATTAGAATAATAATATAGGGGGATCAATATGTTCAAACTAGTTTCAAAATATACTCCTACGGGAGATCAGCCAAGGGCCATAAAAGCTTTAGTAAAGGGTTTAAAAAATAATTGTAGAGATCAGACTTTATTAGGAGTAACTGGTTCTGGAAAAACATTTACCATAGCCAATGTAATTGAAAAAACTAATAGATCAGCTCTTATAATGGCTCCTAATAAAACTCTTGCAGCACAACTATATTCAGAATATAAAAAATTTTTTCCTGAGAATGCAGTAGAATATTTTGTTTCTTATTATGATTACTACCAACCAGAGGCTTATATTCCATCTACAGATACATTTATAGATAAAGATTCGTCTATCAACGATGAGATAGATAAGATGCGTCATTCAGCTACTGCGGCTCTTTTAACTAGAAAGGATGTTATAATAGTAGCATCAGTATCTGCCATATATGGATTAGGTTCACCTGAAACATATAAAAAAATGACTTTAGCTATAGATCTTAAGAGTGGTATGAGTAGAGATAAAGTTATGAAAAAATTAATATACTTAAGATATGAAAGAAATGATATAGCTTTTGAAAGGGGAAAATTTAGGGTGAAAGGAGATACTATAGATATCTATCCTGTTTACCAAGAGAGTGGATATAGACTTGAATATTGGGGGGATGAACTTGAAAGTATCTCTGAAATAAACACACTTACAGGGCAAAGTATTAAAAAAAATCTTCAGAGGATAATGATTATGCCAGCTACTCATTATCTAACAGATGGAGATAAATTAGAGGAGATAATAGAGGAAATAAAAAAAGATCTAGAGATTCAAGTTGAAAAATTTGTAAGTTCAGGAAAACTCTTAGAAGCTCAAAGGATAAGGCAAAGAACTGAATATGATCTTGAGATGATAAAGGAGATCGGATACTGTAAGGGGATAGAAAATTATTCTAGGTATCTTTCAGGTAAAAAAGAAGGGGAAAAACCACATACTCTATTAGAATATTTCCCCGATGATTTTTTAATATTTATGGATGAATCTCATATAGGATTATCTCAAATTGGTGGGATGTATAAAGGTGATAGATCTAGAAAGACAACTTTAGTAGAAAATGGATTTAGGTTACCTTCTGCTTTAGATAATAGGCCTTTAAAATTTGAAGAGTTTAGGGAAGTAGGAGGACAGATGATTTTTGTATCGGCTACTCCTGGAGATTTTGAAATAGAAAATAGCAAGGTAATAGCAGAACAATTAGTTCGTCCAACGGGGATAGTAGAACCTAAGATAATAATAAAACCAACTAAAAATCAAGTAGATGATCTTTTAGAAGAGATAAGGTTAAGGGTGGAAAAAAAACATTGTGTTTTGGTTACTACATTGACAAAAAAAATGGCAGAGGAATTGACAGAATATTATCTAGATCTAGGAGTAAAGGTAAAATATATGCACTCTGGGATAGATACTTTAGAAAGAATTGAAATAATTCGGGGTTTAAGAAAAAAAGAATTTGATGTATTAGTAGGAATAAATTTATTACGGGAAGGATTGGATATTCCAGAGGTATCTTTAGTAGCTATATTAGAGGCAGATAAGGAAGGGTTTTTAAGAAGTAAACGATCACTAATACAGACAATGGGTAGAGCAGCTAGGAATATAGAAGGAGAAGCTATATTGTATGCAGATATAATGACAAAATCCATGACGGAGGCCATCTCAGAAACTGATAGAAGAAGGGAGGTACAGTTAGAGTATAATATAAAAAATAATATAGATCCAAGATCTGCTATGAATGAAATCTCCCAAGATCTACTTAATTTAGATTATGGTTTAGATATAGATGAAATAAATGAAGAAATAATGATATATAGTTCTAAAAAGGATATAATAAAACAAATAGGAATATTAAAGATAGAGATAAAAATATTAGCAGAAGAATTGGATTTTGAAGGAGCTATAAAAAAGAGAGATGAGATGTTAAAATTAGATAAGTTATTACTTGAAATATAGGTATTAGGGGGAAAAATGAAAAGTGTAAAGGCAGATAGATTTTTAAAAAAATATAACAAGATGCTACCAATTTATAATGAAGCAGTAGAAGTTATAAAAGATATTTTTAGTGAAAAAATTGAAAAGAAAGAATATAGATTTCAGAGTATAAATTTTAGGATAAAAACAAAGGAAAGTTTGACTAAAAAAATACATGATAAGGGAAGAAAATATCAAAGGCTTTCTGATATAACTGATATAGTAGGAGTAAGGATAGTTACTTTTATGGAAGATCAAGTAGATATAGTAGCTAAAAAAATAAAAGATTTTTTTATAGTGGATGAAAAAAATACTATCGATAAGAGAAAAGCCTTGGACCCTAGATCTTTTGGGTATATGTCTCTCCACTATGTAGTATCATTTCCCCTAGAAGAAGAGTATAAAAAATTTAGAGGGTTAAGGTTTGAAATTCAAATAAGAAGTTTATTGCAACACACTTGGGCTACTATAGAACATGACTTGGGATATAAAAGCAGGATTGGTATTCCAGATGAGTTGATAAGAAGTTTTTCTAGGGTAGCAAGTTTACTTGAATTAGCAGATAAAGAATTTGTAAACATAAAGCAAGATCTTATAGAATATGAAAAAAAAATACATAATTCTATGAAAATGGGGAAAAATATGCCTAGTGATAGTCCATTAAATAATATAACTATTAGATATTTTATGGAAAACAGTGTTATTTTAAATGATCTCTTTAAAGAAATTTTATCAGAACTTAATATAAAGGAGGAGATCAGAGAGGAGGCACCTGTAGAGATAATAAAATTATTAGATTATTTTAAATTAAAAAAAATTGGAACTTTAGAAACAATATTACAAAATAAAAAAAGAGAGATAATCTTTGTATCTAATAAATTAATACAGGAAACTGAAGAAGATTCAATGGAAAAAAGAGGTATATTTTATTCTATGGCCTATGTTTTATTAGGTGGGAAGCCACTTAGCGAAAAATTAAAATTTTTAGAGATGTTTAAGATATTAACTGATGATGAGAGAAAAAAAATGTCAGAGATGATGGAAAAATATCATTTGGAGTATAGAAATAAATCTAAAAAAACTGCAAAATACTCTCTAAAAAATATTATTTTTAGGACTAAAAAGGGGGTTAAATGAATAAAATAGATTATTATGGAGAGTTCTTAGAGAGACTAAATGAATTTTTAGGAGTGGAGTTACAATTAAAAGCATCTGGAAATAATGTAGAATTTATACCAGAATTTAATTCCAAATTTATAAAAAAAACTTTAGAACATATAGGTGAAATTTTTGTTATCATAGATATAATCCTGGAAGAATATTACGAGGATAATAACAATATTCATTTCACAGATCTAATAGAAGAATTTTCCCAAAAATTAATAGGATATATAGTTAAAAAAAAGCTTACAGTAACAGATGAACAAATAAATTTTATGAGAGCTATAAAAGGGATATGTAATGAAACTTATGAGAGTGAAAGTTCAAATTTAAATATACTACTTTTTAAAAATAGAGAGACTATCCCTGAAGAATTAAAAAAAATGGCTTTAGATTTTCTTCCTTTTGATGCACCTAAAAAAATAGAGGAAATATTTAAAGAAAAATTATCCTTGAAGATGCTAAACGGAGATAATTTAGTTTTAATTATTGGAGATGATTTTAGAGGATATGGATTAGGTATAAATATAGAAAAAAATAAAGTGTTTAAGGAAAGGCTATTAATTAAATTAAGGGATCAAAACAATGAATATTTAGTTTCATTTATATCGTTATTATCTAAAAATATTTTAAACTACATCAATAAAGATAATATAGATGCTGAGGTTAAAGCTGGATTTAGACTCAGTGAAGAAAAAATAAAAAAATTAGTTAAATATTCTAATGAGAAGATGCTATTATCTAAAGATTTTTTTTATAATGATAATAACAAAAAAAAAGAAACTATACCATATATATATATGATAATAAAAAATAAAGAATTAAAATTATACCTTCAAAATTCTATAGATAATTACCTCTCATATAGGGAAGGTAAATGGAAATTAAAGTCTTTCCATATATTAAAATTTTTAATTATAGAAAAATTTTATATGGATTCTTTTGTATTTCACCTTTTTAATGATAAAATAAAGAAAAAAGATATAATTGAAAATATTATAATGAATATAGATATTTTAGTTTGTTTGATAAAAGATCTATTAGAAGAGGGGAAGGGAGCACTTTTTATAATCTTAGAGAGATCTATAAAAGAGGAACAACTAGAAAAAATATTTTTAGATGGAAACGAAGGAAAAAGTATATATGAGAGAACAGTTTTAAAAGATAAAAAAAATATAGGGATAAAAAATCATAACTTTGAATATTTAAAACTGATCTCTAGGGTAGATGGAGCGGTGACTTTAGATAATGAATTTAATCTCTTATCCTTTGGTAGGCTAGTAAAATTAGATATGAAAAAAACTGAAGAAAAGATAGAGGGAGCTAGAACAGCAGCAGCAATAAGTGGTTCTAAATATGGTTTGGCTATAAAGGTATCTGAAGATAAAAAAATTACCCTTTGGGAAGAAGGAATAAAGATATTAGAGATATAAGAGTTAAAAAAATGGAGTTGAAGTTTATGAAAGAAAGGGTATTTACAGTAACTCAAATGAATAAGATGGTAAAGGAATATTTAGAGGGGAATGATAATTTTAATAATTTTTTTCTTGAAGGAGAGATTTCAGGAATAAATTATTATAGGAGCGGACACCTTTATTTTACATTGAAAGATAGTAAGGCTAGTGTTAAATGTGTATCTTTTGGGTATAAATTTAAAAAAATCCCAGAAGATTTAAAAGAGGGAGATAAGATAAAACTTTTTGGGAAAGTAACTCTTTATGAAGCAAATGGGAATTATCAAATATTAGTAGCTCATGTGGAAAAAGAGGGAAGTTTAGGTAAACTCTTTGAGGAGTTGGAAAAAACTAAAAAAGAGATGGCTAAAGATGGATATTTTGATATGAAATATAAATTACCCATTCCAAAATTACCTCAAAATATAGGGATAGTAACATCTGGAACAGGTGCAGCAGTAAAAGATATAATAAATACTGCTAAGCTTAGATATGAAAATATAAACATTTATATTTATCCTGCTAAAGTTCAGGGACCAGGATCTGAAAAAGAAATTATAAAAGGAATAAAGATATTAGATGAGATGAAAGAGATAGATCTTATAATAGCAGGGAGGGGAGGAGGAAGTATAGAAGACCTTTGGTCATTTAATAAAAAAGAAGTAGCTCTAGCATATTTCAATACTAAAACCCCTATTGTTTCTGCTGTAGGCCATGAGATAGATAATCTTTTAACAGATTTGACAGCAGATCTCCGTGCTTCTACTCCTACCCATGCAGCTGAATTAGTTGTTCCAAGAAAAGATCTACTTATTGAAAAATTAGAGGATAGAAAGCACAAATTAAATAATAATCTGTTAGCTAACCTTAGAAATAAGAAGGAAAAATTAAAAACTTTGAGAAAGAGCTATATATTAAGAAGTTATTTAGAGAATGTTATAGATAAAAATAATATTTTAATGGACAGGGAAGATCGGCTAAAAAAAGTTATCTCTAATAGTTTGATTCAAAAAAAACATTTTATAGAGATAAGATTGGAAAAATTAAGGTCATTGAACCCTGAGGGGATACTAAAGAGGGGATATAGTATAACTAAAAGAGGAACAAAAATTATAAGAGGTGTAGAAGAGTTAGAAAAAAATGAAAAAATAGAGATTATCTATCACAATGGTAGGGTAATCAGTAGAGTAGAGGAGATAAAAAAATGAAAAAAATATTGATAATATTATTTATTGGAATAATATCGATTGGATATGCAGAAGATCAAGATAACTTTGAAATAGAGAAGACTTATAAAATAACAAATAAAGATCTAATAACTTATGAAGAATATATAGGGATGGGAAATAGCTATTATTTAGAAAAAGATTATATAAATTCGGTAGATTCTTATTTAAGTGCCTTTAAGATAAAAAAAGATGATATAAGATCTTTAGAAGGAATAGCTAGATCATATGAGGGCCTAAATAAAATAGAGAAGGCCTTGGGAGTGTATAGAAAGATTTTACAGCTTGACCCTGAGAATATTAATGCACTGCAAAAAAAACTGATTTTAGATAAAAAAAATGTTTTTAAATGGAATTATGATAAAAAAGAGGAATATTTTGAGCAGTTTGAAACTTATTTAAAAAAAACTAATTATAGAAATAGTGAGGATATTTATACCTTAGGAAGTATATATATGAATGATAAATCCTTTGAAAGAGCTTATACTGTATTTAAAATGGATAAAGAAAAAGATTATAGAAATTATTTTGGTGCAGCTACAACTGCTAGGTTTTTAGGGGAATATGATACTGCTATTGTATTTTATAATAAACTTTTATCTGAAAAGCCAGATTTTTATAGAGGATACCTTGGACTAGGGATCTCCTATCAGATGAAAGAAAACTACCATAAGGCCATAGAAAATATGGAAAAATATTTAATATATAAAGAAGATGAAAATGTCTATATAGCTATGGCAAATATCTATATGGCAGAGGATAAATATAATAGTGCTAAAGAGATTTTAGAAAAAGCACAGGATAAATTTCCTGATTCTAAAAAAATAAGGGGAAATCTAGGGGAAATCTATAGTAAACTGGGGAGAAAAGAATAAATAAAAACTTAAATAAGAAAATGTTTTGGATTTAAATTTATATTAAAATTGTCATGGAGGTGATAATTTTGGATTCTTGGTATAAATTGAGAGTTGCAAAAGTAAGGGATAGTATAATAATTAAATTGATGAATTTATGTGAAGAATTCGAAGAGATATTTCTTTATGACAGGGTATTTTATAGTAAAGTTATGAGGTTTAAAGATGAAGATATTAATAAAATTTTAAATTCTTATAAAATTAACCTTGATTTTTATAGGGAAAAAATGCTAGATTTAAATATTGAAACAATTTCTATGAAAGAAAAAGGATATCCATTATATTTAAAAAATATATCCCATCCTCCAGTATTTTTATATCTAAAGGGAAAGATGTCCTTTTATGAAAAAAATATAGGAGTTGTTGGAACACGTAAGATGAGTAGTTATGGGGAAACTGCATGTAAAAAATTAGTAAGTGATTTGGTAGGAGCGGGAGTTACCATAACTAGTGGTTTAGCTGTTGGAATAGATGTGACTGCTCATAAGAGAGCTTTGAACTTAGGTGGAAATACTATAGCTGTGGTAGGAAGTGGATTAGATATTATCTATCCACCAGAAAATAAACATGAATGGGAAAAAATTTCTAAGGAAGGGACACTAATTAGTGAATATCCATTGGGGACTCCTCCAGAACGATATAATTTTCCTAGAAGAAATAGAATAATAGTTGGTTTGACTAGGGGCGTTGCAGTGATAGAAAGTTATAAAAAAGGCGGAAGCTTAATAACAGCTAAACTGGCTTTAGAGGAAAATAGAGATGTATTTATTATCCCAGGATTTCCAAGTTACCCGTCATTCGAAGGAAATAATAATCTCATAAAAGATTCTTATGGTAAACTTATTACTGGTGGAGAAGATATATTAAATGAGTATGGTTGGGCTAGAGAAGATAAAATTAATATTAGTGTAGACATAGGTATAGAAGAGGAAAAAATTTACAATTCATTGGTTGTGGAAAAAAGTTTAGATGAACTGGTAAATGAAACAAAGATTCCAATAGGGAAACTTTTGGGGTTATTAACAAATTTAGAATTAAAAAAACTTGTGAGAGGGATTGCAGGTGGTAAATATAGAAGGATATAATGAAGACAAAATATTGGAGTGATAGAAGTGGCTAAAAAAAACTTAGTTATAGTAGAGTCGCCTGCAAAGGCAAGCACTATAAAAAAAATATTAGGGCGGAATTATGAGGTGACAGCCTCATATGGACATATAAGAGATCTTCCTAAGACAAAAATGGGGATAGATATAGAAAATGATTTTACACCATCTTATTCAACAATAAAAGGTAAGGGTGAAATAACAAAAACTTTAAGAGCATTGGCAAAGAAATCTGATAAAGTTTATCTAGCTGCCGACCCAGACAGAGAGGGGGAAGCTATAGCTTGGCATGTAGCTCATATATTAAAATTAGATCCAAATGAAAAAAATAGGATAGAGTTTAACGAGATTACTAAAAATGCAATAAGAGAAGCAGTAAAAAATCCTAGAACGATAGATCAAAACAGGGTAGATGCACAACAAGCCAGGAGATTACTCGATAGAATAGTAGGTTACTCTATCAGCCCATATCTTTGGCAACTAATATCTTCTAATACTAGTGCAGGAAGGGTGCAGTCAGTATCATTAAAATTAATTTGTGATTTAGAAGATGAAATAAAAGCATTTGTTCCCCAAAAATATTGGGAAGTAGATGGAAGTTTTAGTGATAGCATAGATCTAAATCTTTATAAATCAGGGGATGATAGAGGAATAAAGATGTGGGATGAAAAAAAGATGGAAGAGTTAAAAAAATCTTTAGAAAAATACCCGATTTTTGAAGTAATCAGTACTGAAATAGCCAAGAAAATAAAAAAACCACCATTACCACTAAAAACAAGTACTTTACAACAATTAGCTTCATCATACTTAGGATTTTCAGCTTCTAAAACTATGAGAGTAGCTCAGAGTTTATATGAAGGGCTAAAAATAGACGGAACTCAAAAAGGTCTAATTACCTATATGAGAACTGACTCTACAAGGATATCTGAGGAAGCAAAGGAACAGGCTAAAGAATTTATTATACAAAAATATGGTGAAAAATATACAGGAAAAGAAAAAAAGAAAAAAATAGCTGATAAGAAGGTACAGGATGCCCATGAGGCAGTGAGACCAACTTATATAGATTTAGAACCTGATAATATTAAAGAATATCTAAACTCAGATCAGTATAGATTATATAAGTTGATCTGGGAAAGATTTATAATATCCCAATTAGCTTCTATGGAATATGATCAATTTACTTTGATAAGTAAATATGATAAATATCAGTTTAGAGGGATAGTAAATAAAGTTACTTTTGATGGATACTATAAGGTGTTCAAAGAGGAAAATGAGATAAAAACAGCAGATTTCCCTACGATTAAAGAGGGAGATAAGTTAAACTTAAAAAAATTAAATATAAAAGCAGATGAAACTAAACCTCCTAAAAGATTTAGTGAATCTTCCCTAGTGAGAAAGTTAGAAGCTGATGGAATCGGAAGACCATCGACCTATGCATCTATCATAGAAACTTTAAAGAAAAGGGAATATGTAGAATTTATGGGTAAATTATTTGTACCTACTAAATTAGGTTATGATGTGGAAAAAATATTAAATAAATATTTTCCAAGGATATTGGGGGTAGAATTTACATCTAGTATGGAAGATGCTTTAGATTCTATTGAAGTAGGAGAAATAAAGTGGACCGATGTTTTAAAAGAATTTTATGTAGGCTTTAAAGAAGCATTGGATAATTTTGATAAAGAAGTTGAAAAGATAACCAATAGAAGAATTGAATCAGATGTACCATGCCCAGTAGATGGCTGTACAGGGAAGATGCTTTTAAAGACCGGCAGATTTGGTAAATATTTAGAATGTGAACACTTTGAAACTTGTAGTGGGAGAATTCCATTAAAAACAGTGGATATAGATGAAAAGGAATTGGAAAATGGATATATCTTTATAAATGAAATAGTACAAAAGAGAGAAAGAATCAAAAAAGGTATAGCTACAGATATAGTTATTAAAGGTGTGAGATATAACCTTAAAAAGGGAAGGTTTGGAGAATATCTAGAGAGTGAAAACTATGAAATTGATAACAAAAGAATTCCACTATCTAGTGATGTTATAGGAGTTTTAAGAGATGGAAGTATAGAAATAGATGTAGAGATGATAGCTCTAAAGGAAAAACTATTAGAGATGAATGAGTATTTTGAAGAAAAAGATACTGATATGAAAACAGAAGATGGGTCTATGATGATATTAAAAAAAGGAAGGTATGGAGAATATTTAGAGAGTGAAAACTTTGCTATTGATAAGATCAGGATTCCTCTGCCAACCAGTATAAAAAAGATGGTGAAGGAAGGTCAACTAGAGGAGATCGATGGTGTAATAATAATTAAATATCTTTTAGATGAGATAAAAGCTGTAGAAGATAAACTTATAGCTAAAGCAGGAGTCTGTGAAAAATGCGGAAGTAAATTTGAGATAAAGGCGAGTAGAAGGGGGAAATTCTTAGCTTGTAGTAACTATCCAACCTGTAAAAATACCAGAAAAATATTAAAAGATAAGGAAACAGGGGAACTCTCAGTAGCACCTCTTACAGTAAAAAAAGAATCAGCAAAAAAAACGGTGGTAAAGAAAGTAGGAGCAAAGAAGAAGGCCACACCTAAAAAAGAAGAAAAGTAAAATTTATTTATTCCTCACCTAAACTAGGAGGGGAATTTTTTTTTCATCTTTATAAGGAAATAATATAGACTTTTAAATAAATTAGTATTAATTAAAAGTATGGAATAATATAGTAATAAGTGATAAACTTTAAAAATATAGGAAAAATAAAAAAAGAGGAGGATATATGCTTAAGGATAAACGTTTAACTAAAATAAAAGTGATAGGTTTAGGAAAATATGGGATAGATAAAATAGATTACTTAGTAAAGAAAAAAATAGAGTGTATAGAATATATTGCTATAGATAAAGAAAATAAAAATCTACAAAAATCTTTAGCAGATATAAAAGTTATATTAGGAGAGGACCCCAAATTTTTTTTAGAAGAGATAAAAAAAAATTTAATAGATTTAGATGTTTTATTTATAACAAGTGAAATTAATGATAATATAGGTGAGCAAATATTATTTAAAATATGTGAAATAGCAAAAAATATGGATATTTTAGTAGTTTTCTTATCTTCTACTAACTCTACTTCAGAAGAATATTCAAAAATTCAAATATTAAAAGGGTGTGTAGATGCACTTATAATATCAGAGAATAAACTTTTAGAAGGATTTTTTGGAAGTGTAAATACTTTTTTTAAAGTTACAATTAGAGGGATAGCAGACTTAATAACAAGTTCACAATTAATTGGATTAGACTATGAGGATATCAAAGAAATACTTTTAAATTCAGGAATAATTACAGTAGGATTTGGAGAGGCAAGAGGGAAAAATAGAGCTTTAGAAGCTACTGAACAAGCTTTAAAAAAATTATCATTTGAGAGATCGGTAAATGATTTTGGAAAAATATTATTAAATATAACAGCATCAAAGGTAATTGGTTTAGAAGAAATTTTTACTGCGGTTAGTTATATAGTAAAAAAAACAACTAAAGATCACAGTAATGTGCTCCCTTCAATTGTTAAATTAGATAGTTTAGGAGAAAAATTAAATATAACCATAATTGCTATAGAAAAATAGTAAAGCTAAAAATTAGGGGGACTTTAAATAAAGAATAGTCCCTCCCCTTTTAACCTTAGTTTTTATTTAGCATTAATAGTTTCTAAATATTCTTGGTTTATTAAATATAATACTCCTAGCATACCAGCATCATTTTCTAATGCAGCAATTCGGATATCTAAATTTTTATAGAAGTTTTCTTGCAATTTTCCTTTCAAATCTTTTCTTATTTTATTTATCAAATAATCTCCTTGGGCAGATATACCTCCTCCAATGATTATTGCTTCTGGATCAAATGATACAATAATATTTTTTAAACCATCTCCAACATCACTTATCCATTCAGAAACTAATCTTTTGTATGGCTCTTTTCCAATTTTTTCTAATTGAAAGATATCTTTTCCAGTTATAGTTAGCTCTCCTGTAGCATCTTTTACAATGGAGACAAGAGATAAAGTAGAAGAATGAGCTTCATAACATCCATAATCACCACATTTACATTTTCTACCATTACTTTTTATCTTTAAGTGTCCAAATTCTCCTGCGGAATAGTGTGCTCCTCTAAATAAAGATTTATTTAAAATTATTCCACCACCTATTCCAGTACCTAAAGCTATAGATATAAAATTAGTTAAACCTCTACCATTTCCTTTCCACATCTCTCCTAAGGCTACAGAATTAACATCATTTTCTACTTCTACAGGAATATTATATTCATCTAAAAAGTATTTTTTTATATTGGTACCTACCCAACCTGGAATTAAATTTGTTGCTGCTGAAATGGTTCCTTCACTGTAATTTACTTGACCTGTTGCACTGATACCTATCCCAGATATTTTATATATTTTTTCTAATTTATTGATCTCTTCTTTAATTCTTTTTAAAAGGAGGGTACTTCCTTTTTCTGGATGTGTAGGGATCTGTTTTTTAAATAAAAAATTACCATGGGTATCGGCTACTCCATATTTTATAGTAGTTCCACCTATATCGAATAAAGCGAATTTATTTATTTCCATCAACTTCTCCTATTGTTCTTTGATTAAAATTTTTATAACTATTTTTTCAACTTTATTTGATTTAGAATTTTTAATTCCTACTCTATGAGCATCTTGAGGATAGCAAATTAAAAAGTCATTTTCTAGTAAAAGTATTTTTGTTTGAGTTTCTCCAGATAAGATCAAACAATCTTTATCCTCATTATATTTTTCTTTGACTTTGAGTTTTTCTATAAGTTCAACTTCAATTATTTCAGAACCACTTAAAATTAAATGTATATCGATATATTTTTTGTGTGCCTCTATAAAAGTTTCTTCATAGTTTTTAGTTTCATATCTAGCTCTAACAAAGAAATTCTCACCATCTAATTTGTGTACTCCTAGCTTTTCAGATATTAAATCTATACTTTTAAACTGATTTAATATTGAATAAATTTTTTTATCTAAGTTTTTATCTAGAGTTGTTAAATTACCTTTTATCATAAATTTCTCCTTTTTATAAAAGTATGGACTAGTATACTAGTCCATACTTTTAACCTAATAAATTTGGTAAAAACATTATAATTTGTGGGAATAAAGTTAATATAGCTAAAGTTAATAATAGCGGTATTAAAAATGGTATTATGCCCTTTATAACAATGTGGGATGGAATATTACCAACCCGGGAGACGACAAATAACGCTGTTCCCATGGGAGGTGTTAAAATACCTATCATTAAGTTAAATATAACCATTACTCCAAAGAAGATAGGATCTATCCCAACACTCATTACTGCTGGTACAAATATAGGTACTACTAATATGATAAGTGGTAATGCATCTATAAACATCCCTAAAAATAATAGTGTTAAATTAATCATTACAAGAAGCATCAAAGGACTATTAGAAACAGATATAAAATATTCTGCAACTTTTATAGCTGTTTGCTCCCTTGCTATTACCTGTCCAAATATCCCTACTCCAATTATCATAAGACATGTGACACCAGATACTTTTACTGCCTCAATGAAATCTTCAAATAATGTTCTTAAAGTTAGTTCCTTAAAGAAGAATACTCCAAGAAATATTGCATATACTGTGGCTATTACAGATGCTTCAGTTGGAGTAAACCACCCTGAAAATATTCCACCTATAATAATAATAGGTGTTAACAGGGCCCAAAATGATTCTTTGAATGCAATCTTTCTTTCTGTAAAAGTTGCCTTAGAAGATTTTTTATATCCTCTTTTTTTAGCTATAAGATAGGCCATGAGCATGAGCATTCCAGCTGTGAGCATCCCAGGTAAAAAACCTGCTAAAAATAATTTTGATATAGATTGATTGGCTACTACTCCATATATAACCATTATAGAACTTGGTGGGACTAATGGACCTATTATACAAGAAGCGGCTGTAAGTCCACCACTATAGTCATCATCATAACCTTCGTCTCTCATTGATTTTATTTCAAGTTGACCTAATCCACCAGCATCTGCTAGAGCGGAACCACTCATCCCTGAAAACAATAAACTAGCTGCAACATTTACGTGCCCCATCCCACCTGTGTAATGACCCAGTATAGATTTTGCAAATCTAAATATTCTATCTGTTATGCCAGAACTATTCATTAATATTCCTGTAAGTATAAAAAATGGCACTGCAAGTAAACTAAAACTATTTAATTGATCTACAAACTGACTACCTGCAAAGTAAACTAAATTCCAATCTCCACTTATAAAGAAAAAGAGTAATGCTGCTAAGATAAGGGAAAATCCAACTGGTAGCCCAATAGCAAGAAGTGCTAACCATATTATAAACATTATTGCTACATACATCTTAACACACTCCTTCTTTTTCTTTTATTATACAAAAGTATTTTTTATAAATATTTCCTAGATGTCTAATACCCATCAAAATTCCTCCTAGAGGAAGTGCTCCATAAAGGTATCCAGATGAAATCCCAAGAGATATAAGTTCTAAAGATGATTTTCTTTTAGTTATTTTTAATCCTATAAATATAAGAAGTAGAATTGCCATCCCTGTAAGAATAGTTTTTATTATGTCCATTATTTTTGTTAAACGAGGAGAAAATTTATCTGAAAATACTTCAATCCCAACATGTTGTTCATATTTTACTCCAAGTGTAATTCCTATCATAGCTATATATACAAATAATAATCTGGCTAATTCTTCAGTCCACATTAAAGGTCTGTTTAGTATTTGTCTTGAAAATACCTGTATTACTAATGTAATAAACATAATTGAAAATAGAATTCCTCCTAGATATTCTTCATAATATTTTAATATTTTGTTCATGATATACTCCTTCTTATACTTTAAAAATCAATTATTGAATCGTTGTAAATTATCTTGCTGAATCTATCGCATTAAATAATTTTTGACCTAATTGTTTATTTTTTTCTATATATTCATTATGAACAGGTCTAAGAGCATCTCTAAATGGAACTAAATCAGGATGAGTTATTGTTAATCCTTTATCTTTAAAGAAATTCATTAAATTATCTTCATCTTTTTTAAACATAGCTGTATGAGATTTGGCAGCTTTGTTTGCTCCATCTACTAATATTTTTTGAAGATCTGTTGGTAGTTTTTCATATAAAGCTTCTCCAACAATATAGTTTTGGTCATTAATAATATGGTGTGTCATAGCTATATATTTTTGAACTTCATAAAATTTTGAACTTTTTATTGCAGAAAGTGGATTTTCCTGACCATCTACTGCATTTGTTTGTAAACCAAGATATACTTCTGTAAATGCCATTGGAGTTGGTGCCGCACCTACATATTTTGCATAGTCAAGATTTGCTTGAGCATTTGGAACTCTTAGTTTCATATTTTTCATGTCATCGATACTATTAATTGGTTTATTTGAACTTGTTTCTCTTGTTCCATTATATGCATTTGCTAAAATTTTCCAGTTATTTTCATCTTGAAATTTCTTTAAAAGATCTTGTCCCTCTGGAGTATCGTTTAAACTTTTATTTAGATGATCATAGTTATTAAATATATATGGTAATTGAAATACTTCAGCTTCCTTTACCCATAATCCAAGACGTCCTGTTTCAGCCAACACAAGATCTAAAGACCCTTCTTTTACTTGAGATATCATCTCTCTGTCATCTCCAAGTTGAGAATCTGGATATAATTTAATTGTTAATCTTCCCTTACTTTCTTTAGCGACATAATCAGCCATCTCTTTAACTGCTTTATATTCGTTTGATTGGACACCTGGAACTAATCCAAATTTTAATTCGAATTTATCATTGCTTTCTTTTTCCCCGCCACAGCTTATAAAAGATAAGGCTGTTAATAGTAATAGTGTAAATTTAAATATTTTTTTCATTTTGTGATCCCCCTTTTTTTAATTGATTTTAATAATAATATTTCTATAAAAGTCAGTTAAATAATCTAAAATTATAAATATTTTCTATATATTTCTTTTGCTTTTTTAATTTTTTCAGCAGATAGTTTTTTCATAGGTTGCTTCGTGTATCCTGCATCTATTCCTTGTTCGCTTAATATTACTTTTAATGTTTGGAAAAGACCATTATTTAAAACATCTTCAATAAGATCATTAGTGATATGTTGTATCTCTCTAGCTTCATTTATTTGTCCAGCTTGAGCTAGTTCAAATATTTTTTTAGCTCTTATACCATTAACATTATATGTACTTCCAATACCTCCATCTACACCTAAAACTGCTGCTGAGAGCATCATTTCATCAAATCCTGCATAGATAAGATGATTTGGGAATGTTTTTCTAATTCTTTCTAAAAGGAAAAAATCTCCAGCAGTAAATTTTACACCTATTATAAGTTTATTTTCAAATAATTCTGCAAATTGACTTACACTCATATTTACTCCTGTAAGGAATGGAATTGAATATACAATCATATTCATTTGAGTAGCTTCAGTAATGGAATTATAGTAGTATTTTATCTCTTCAAAATCAAATTTGTAATAAAATGGTGTTACTGCTGATAGTGCATCATATCCAAGTTCTTTTACATAGTTCCCAAGTTCAATAGATTCATTGAGGTTGATAGATCCTATTTGAGCTAAAAGTTTTACTTCTCCTTTAACTTCATCAGCAACTATAGCAAAAATTCTTTTTTTATCTTCAGTAGATAACATAAAGTTTTCTCCTGTACTTCCTCCTACATATAGACCATTTATTTTCATCTTATCAATATTGTGTCTTATAATTTCCCTTGTTCCACTTTCGTTAATAGTTCCATTTTCATCAAATGATACTAGTAGTGCAGTAAAAATACCTTTTAAATCTTTTTTCATAGTTATTTCCTCCGTTATAATATATTAAAATTTTTAAATATGATTCTTTCATGATTCTTTTCTATCTCATTTATATTTTCTTTGAAAATTATTTCAGGCTTTGTAGTATAATTTATTTTTTTATCTTTACCATTTAATTTATTAAAAATAATTTTTCCTGCTAGGTAAGCTTGTAAAAAATAGTTTTCTTTTGTTGCTACGATAACTTGTTCTTTTTCTATTAAAGATGTAGTGTTTATATCTATTCCATTTACGATTAATTTTATATTTTTAAGGTTTGAATCATCTAAAAAACTAGCTACTTTATCTACGTATCTTGTTGTATATAAATATTTGGCTTTTTCTATATCCTTGATCTTTAAGATTTCATCTAGATTATTACTTAAGTTTTTTATAAATTTAATTTCAATATTTTTTAAACCACTAGAGTTTAAACTCTCTGAAAAACCTTCCATATAGACATTAGAAGAGATGTTGTCATCGTCTGATTTTATAACTATTATTTTGTCTTCAACATTAGCTAATTTAGTTAAAATACCTCCTATAATTATTCCTGATTTTTTATAATCTGATCCTATAAATGATATCTCATCATTTATTTTTTTATCTAAACTTACTAAAGGGATGGTAGGATAATTTTTAAGAACATTTATTACCTCATCTTTTAACATAGGAGTAATTATAATTCCATCTACATCTTTATATTTTAAAATTGTCTCTAATTTTAAAATTTGTTCTTTTGGTTTATTTATATCAGAAATTATAATTTCTAGTGAAATATTGTATTTTAAAACTTCTTTTTTTAAAACTTCTAGTCCCTCGGTAATTTCATCTAAGTACAATTTATTTTTTGATTTCACGAGGAAAGCATATATAATTTTATTTTTATTGTTGGCTAAGATACTACCTATATAATTTTTCTTATATCCTACTTCTTTACAAAGTTTTAATATTTTATTTCTGGTTTCAGGTTTTATGCTTTCATCTCCCTTAAGAGCCCTAGCCACTGTTGTTCTAGAAATACCCAATATAGATGCTATTTCTTTTTGTGTCATAAATTCACTCCTTTATGTTTTTTTAAACATTTATGTTCCCGTGTACATTTATAATATAAAATATTAAACTATATTTGTCAAATGTTTTTTTTAAAAAATAAACTATTTAAGGACAAATAATTCAATTATAAGTCATTTTATTATACTTTTTATAAAAAAATAATTCACGAGAACATATTATATAGAAATTTTAATAAAAAAAAAGAGATGTATTTCCACAACAGTGAAAATATATCTCTTTTGAAATAACCTTATCTCTTTGAGAATTGAGGTGATTTTCTTGCTTTTTTCTTTCCGAATTTCTTTCTTTCAACCATTCTTGAGTCTCTAGTTAAGAATCCAGCTTCTCTTAAAGCTCCTTTTAAAGTTTCATCAGCCATTAATAATGCTCTAGCAACACCATGTCTGATAGCTCCTGCTTGACCAGTAGTTCCTCCACCATTTACGTTTACTGTAACTCCAAATTTCTCAGCAGTTTCAGTTAAAACTAAAGGTTGGTTTACGATATCTCCTAAGATTCCTCTTCCAAAATATTCGCTCATTACTTTTCCATTTATAGTAACACCTGTTTCACCAGGTACTAAGATTACTCTTGCTACTGAAGTTTTTCTTCTTCCAGTTCCTCTAAATTGTACAGCCATTTAAATTACCTCCTATTTATTATAATGATTTAGTTTCAGGATTTTGAGCAGTATGCTCATGTTCAGATCCAACAAATATTCTTAATCTAGTTAATTGTTGTGCACCTAATCTATTCTTAGGTAACATTCTTTTAACAGCTAAAAATAAAACCTCTGCAGGGTTCTTCACTAAAACTTCTTCTAATCTTCTCTCTCTTAATCCACCTGGGAATCCTGAGTGATTATAATACATTTTGTCAGTTAATTTATTTCCTGTAACTGTAATTTTCTCCATGTTAGTGACTACTACGTAATCTCCACCATCGATATGAGGAGTATAAGTTACCTTATCTTTACCCATTAATTTCTTTGCGATTTCAGCAGCTAATCTTCCTAATAC
>Ga0316197_10000973_pt1 | contig 20333 bp, 19 predicted proteins | sample OudBiesiAoxic_MG_FD_204939 | JGI IMG/M metagenome (GOLD analysis project Ga0316197, IMG submission 204939) | Coastal sediment microbial communities from Oude Bieten Haven, Netherlands - site A oxic | ecosystem: Environmental > Aquatic > Marine > Coastal > Sediment | place: Netherlands... | reverse complement strand
GTGCCTGCGCTTGCAGGTTCCATCCGAGGAGGCGAAGGGGCAGACGCGATCGTACGCAAGCTGGTCACCCAGGACCCGGACGAGCGGCTCAACGACGCTGCTCTACTCGCTTCGCAGCTCCGGCAGCTCATCGAGCGCAACCATTGGACGCTTGGTCCAGAAGACGTCAAGGCCGCGGTGCTCCAGCATCGCGCCGATCGAAGCCGGCGGACTCAGACGCCGCAGGTGACCACCCTGCTTGCCGAGGAGCTCGCCAAGTTTGCCGAGGCGACCGCGGACACGCCGTTCGACATGGGCGCCATGCCGCTTGATCCGTCCCGATTCTGACGCGCTAGGGCTCAGGGTTGCACTGGGCGAGGGCCGTCGGGCCCAATCGCGAACAGTGAGGCGGAGACGGGATGCGGCGCGCGTTGGGCGGCATCTTCAGCCCGCCTTGCAAGCTCCCCACCGGCCGGTGCACGCGCAAGCAGCAGCACGTCGCGGTGGGGGGCAGCGGCCAGCCAGTCGCCCGGCCCGAGGCGTTCGAGCCTCGCAGCCAGGTCCGGCAAGAGCAGGCGCGCGCCGTCCAATCCATCGCCCTGGCGTACGCGCAGGATCTGCTCGCCCGCCTCTTCGAGGCGCAACGAACGCGATTTCGAAACGAGGTTGTCGATCGCCTGTCGTTGGATCAGCACCCGCCCGAGCGCCCAGTTCTCTACCTCGCCGGACCGCAGGTAGCGTGCGCGTGTTCCGTAGCGGAGCTGAAGCGCCAGGTGCACGTCGTGCCCGATGGCGTCGAGGTGCAAACCTTGCCCCGGCGGCAAGGAATCCAGAAACTTCTGCGAAACGAGTCGAGGCAGCAGTCGCGGAGCGGCTTCGCTCCAGGGTGTCTCCTCTTGAGCTCCAGCGCCTGGGAGCATGCTGATGATGCGCCGCGCTGCTTCGCTGGCCGCGTCGTCGTCCTGATCGCGCGCGACGCGCTCGAGCCTAGAGAGGTCGACGCTTGCCCCGTTGTTGAGGTCGATGGTCAATTCGAACTGCGACTGGATGTCGAGGTCGGGGCGCGCCCGGCCAAGTTCGTCGGCGAAGACCCGAACGATGCGGGAGACGGGCCCGTTTGCTCCCGCCTCGCGCTCTGCCACCGAGAGGTACTCGGACAGACAGGTCCGCGGGTCTTCCGCATCGAGGACGTCTTGAATCGCGCCAAACGGATCGAACCAGCCAAAACGGCCGAGCTGGACCCTGTGGCAGCCGTCACGCTCGTGCGTCCTGCCGCCCAGGTGGTCGATCAGCAAAAGACCGAGAAGCGCACCTGCGCCCTCCACGAAGCGATCGTCTTCGCCTCCATCGCTGTCCCGATCGACGAAATCCTCGAGCTGGGCCGCGAGCCAGCGGACGCCCTGCGCCCCCTTCTCGGGTAAAGGAGGGCGCTGCGAGAGCAGGAAATCCCTTGCTGCAGGCACAAGACGCCCCCCGACGTCCTCCAGAGCATTGAGCCATTCTGCCCCCACCAGCTACCCCAGATTGAAGTTAACACGACTCGGCTTGCACGCATAGACGGCAAGAAGAATGAATCAATCCATGAAGGATCGCGCCAAAGAAGTTGCTTTGGAACAACTCGTGCGAGTGCTCGATCGGGTTCCCCTGGTGTCGAGCGTGAAGAACGATTTGAGTGGGCTCCGTTCGCTGCTCTACCGGCGTCGGCCGCCTCGCATCGCAGCCCTGGGGCTTGCGGGAAGCGGCCGATCGACGCTGCTCCGCTCCCTCATCGAACGGCGTCCGGCACGAGATCCCTTGCAACCCGAGCACGGGCAGTGGGTACAGCTCGAGCACGAGGGCGCCAAAGTGGACTGGCTCGAGATCGACCTCAACGATCGCGACGCGCGGGCGCAGTGGAAGCACTCGCTCGAAAAGGAAATGCCTGACCTGGTGTTTCTTTCCTTCGAGCCACGCAACGCTTCGGATGCCAAACGCATCATCGAACGGGCCAAGAGCTTGCTACCCGACGTCCCCGAAGGGATAGCGGCTTTGCGCGTCTTCACAGTGATGACTCACGCGGACTTGATCGGGCGTGGCGACGCCGACGTGGAAGCAGCGCGTAACGAGCTCGAGGCAAAGATCAAAGACAGCGGACTGAGCGCGGATCCACCGCGGGCGGTGTCGGCGATTAGCGGTTACGGCCTCGAAGGGCTTTCCGAGGCGATGGTTCTTGCGCTGCCCGTCGAAGCGCGGCTCGAAGCTGCGAGAGCGCTGACCCGAGCTAAGGAAGCGCGTATACGAATCGGAAACGAAATTGTCCAAGCCTGCACCGCGGTCTCGGTCACGGTCGGGGTCACGCCGATTCCGTTTTCCGACATGGTCTTGCTGGGGCCCCTTCAAGCGATGATGGTGAGCTCCCTGGCGTACTTGAGCGGCCGGAGCATGGGCAGAAAAACCGTGGCCGAGTGGCTCGGAAGCATCGGGGTCGTTGGCGGTATTGGGATGGGCCTTCGGTTCTCAGCGCAAACCATCGCGAAGCTCGTGCCGGGAGCGGGCAACGTCGTGTCGGCCGCCGTCGCCGGGGCCGGGACGACCGCCATCGGCCAAAGCGCGGTCAAGTATTTTCTGAAGAGCTGATTCAGCCGGGCAGGCCGTCCCGCCATTCGATTTCGGCGTCGTAGAGCTCAGCGAAGTGCCTCACGAGAGACTCGCTCACCTCGGCGACCTCCAAAGCTCGGCCGAGCTCGGCGCAAAGCGAGGTGACGCCTCTGTCTTGGATGCCGCAGGGGACGATCCACTCGAAGTGGCTCAGGTCGCTGCTCACGTTGAGCGCGAGACCGTGCATCGTGACCCATCGGCTGATTCGCACGCCCACCGCGCCCACCTTGCGCTCGGCGATCCAGGCGCCATTCAATCCCTCGACCCGCCGTGCCTTCAAATCGAAGTCCGCGCAGGTCCGAATCATCGTCTCTTCGAGCGAGGATACGTACTTGCGCACGTCTTTCCTGTCGGGTTTGAGATCGATGATCGGATAGGCGACGAGCTGACCCGGCCCGTGATAGGTCACGTCCCCGCCGCGCCCCACCTCATGGACGGAGATCCCGCGCGCTTCGAGCATCTCGACGGGTGCCAAGATGTGTTGCGCCTTGGCAGATCGTCCCATTGTGAGCACTGGCGGGTGCTCGAGCAGCAAGACCATGTCGCCGATTTCGCCGGCGATCCGTTGGCTCTGCAGCTCCTTCTGAACGCGATGCGCTTCGGCGTAGTCGACGGTTCCGAGGCGGCAAAAGAGCACGTCTGCCTCTAACGGCGATTCATGACGTGGACTGCCTCGCCCAGGGCATGCTTGAAGGCTTCCATGACGCCTTCACCCAGGGTGGGGTGGGGGTGCACGGTGAGCGCGACGTCCTCTGCAAACGCACACATCTCGAGCGCCAGCGCCGACTCGCTGATCAGGTCGCTGGCTTCGGGGCCGACGATTGCGACTCCGAGCAGTTGATGGTCAGCCTCGTCGATGATCACTTTGATGAAGCCGTCGGTTTCGCTCACTGCCATTGCGCGTCCGGACGCGGCGAAGGGGAACTTGCCGACCTTCACCTTCTTACCCTGCGCAGCGGCTTCGGATTCGGTCAGCCCGACGGTCGCGATCTCTGGGTCGGTGAAGATCGCCGCGGGCATCCCGCGGTAGTCGCGCGTGGACTTGTGGCCTGCGATGACCTCTGCGGCGATTTCGCCTTCCTTGGATGCCTTGTGGGCGAGGTAGGGCATTCCGGCCACGTCTCCGATTGCGAAGATCGACTGCACGTTGGTTCGCATTTGATCGTCGATGGCGATGTGACCTCGCTCGTCGAGCTTCACGCCGACTCCTTCGAGGCCTAAGCCGGCCGAGTTGGGCTTGAAGCCTACTGCGACGAGCACCTTCTCGGCTTCGACCACTTGCGCCTTGCCGTCGGTTTCGATGGTGACCTTGGCGCGGCCGCCGCTCTTCTCGAGCTTGACCGCCTTGCTCTTCAAATGAATGTCGGCGCCGTCCTTCTTCAAGTGCTTTTGCACGACGCGGACGAGATCGGGGTCGGTCCCCGGAAGCAGCTGGTCCATCAACTCGACGACGGTGATCTTCGTTCCGAGCTTCTGATAGACCATCCCGAGCTCTAGCCCGATGACGCCACCGCCGATCAGCACCATGCTCTGCGGTGCCTCCTGCAAGCTCACGGCCTCGCGCGCGGTGATCACGACATCTCCGTCCGGCTCGAAGCCAGGGATCTGAATCATCTGCGTTCCGGTCGCGACGATGATTGCCTTGCTCGCCGTGTAGGTTTCTTTGTTGCCGTCGGCACTGGTCACCTCGACCGAGTTGGGTCCGGTGATCATCGCGGTGCCCATCGCGATGGTTCCTCCGTTGCCCTTCACCAGGCTCGTGACCCCGCCGACGAGCTTGTTCACGATGCCTTCTTTCCACTCCTGCATCTTGACGACGTCGACCTCGAGGTCTTTGACCGTAATGCCCATGTGGCTCGCGTTGCGGACTTTGTTGGCGAGGTTCGCCGCGGCGATCAAGGCCTTGGACGGAATGCAGCCCCAGTTGAGACAAACTCCACCCATCGCTTCTTTCTCGACACAGAGCGTCTTTACGCCGAGCTGTCCGAGCCGAATGGCAGCCACGTAGCCACCGGGGCCGCCACCGATGATGATTGCTTCGTAGTCGTTAGACATCGTGCGGAGTCTGGCTCAGGGGAACTCTGAGCGCCAGCGTAACGGGGGGTGGTTGAGCGGGTGTTCGGGGGAGACGGGAGGGCGGGCGTCACTGTTCGGATTGTGCTCCCGCGGGTGTTGTGGGGGCGGGGTGTCGGGTGGGATGCCTGGTATGGTTGCACCGCCCCGCCCACCCCCACCCGTAATCCTCCCTGCCGCGGCATTCGCTGCGCTCTGCCTTGGCGGCGCTTCGCGCCGGGCTTCGCCCTTCGGGCTCGCGCTGCCGCCTGCTGGCTGCGACCTCATTCTGTCCCGTTTCCCCACGCCCCGTAGGTCCGCGAGCCATTCTCCGATCGTGCGATGTGAGTGCTTGCGCGTATCTCGATGGTATAGTCACGCCCCTATGCGCTATCTGCACACGATGATTCGGGTGAGTGACCTCGATGCGTCGCTTGATTTCTACTGCAACAAGCTCGGCCTGGTGGAGCATCGGCGGCATGACAGTGCGACCGGGCGGTACACGCTGGTCTTTCTAGTGGCGCCAGAGGACAAGGGGCGCGCCATTGGCGAGGCTTCTCCCCTGGTTGAGCTCACGTACAACTGGGAGCCCGAAGAGTACACGGGTGGTCGCAACTTCGGACACCTCGCGTTCGAAACTCAAGACATCTACAAGCTTTGTCGTGACCTGATGGACGCGGGTGTGACGATCAACCGTCCGCCGCGCGATGGGCGCATGGCGTTCATTCGATCGCCCGATGGTATTTCGATCGAGTTGCTCCAAAAGGGCAAGGCGCTGGAACCCAGAGAGCCTTGGGCGTCGATGAAGAACACTGGGGCCTGGTAGCAGGACCCAATCGCCAGCACGCCCGTCGCGAACCGTCCTTCGGCTTCTGAGTGACCTCGTCAGTCGAGAGCTTCGAACAAGCCCGCTGCGCCCATGCCGCCGCCGATGCACATCGTGACGATGGCTCGTTTGCCGCCTCGGCGACGGAGCTCGTAGAGCGCGCTTGCCGTGAGCTTGGCCCCAGTGCAACCGAGCGGGTGGCCGAGCGCGATGGCGCCGCCGTTGACGTTGAGCTTCTCGTCGGGGATGCCGAGTTGCTGCTGGACGTAGATCGCCTGGCTCGAGAACGCCTCGTTCACCTCGAAGACGTCGATGTCATCGATGCTGAGGTCGTTCATCTTGAGGAGCTTCTGCACCGCCGGCAGCGGACCGATGCCCATGATCGCCGGGTCGACGCCGACCGTGGTGAACGACTTGAAGACGGCGAGCGGCTTGATGCCGAGCTGCTCGGCCCGCTTCTTCTTCATGACGATGGCTGCCGCCGCGCCGTCCGAAAGCGGTGAGGAGTTGCCCGCCGTGACGCTGCCCTTGGCCGCGAACACCGGGCGGAGCTTAGCGAGCGCTTCGACGGTCGTGCCCGGACGCGGCATCTCGTCGACCTTGAACTCGAACATCTGTCGCTGACCGGCACCGTCGTACTTGATGCCATGCACGGGCACAATCTCTTCATCGAACGCCCCTTTGGCGATCGCGGCGAGGGCCTTCTCATGGCTGCGGGCCGCGAACTCGTCCTGTGCTTCGCGGCTGATCTTGAATCGCTTGGCCACGTTCTCGGCCGTGATGCCCATCGGCGTGTAGGTCGTCGGGTACTTCTCCATGACCTCGGGCGATGCGCTCGGCTTGTTGCCGGTCATCGGAACCATGGTCATCGATTCCATTCCGCCCGCCACGACCACATCGTAGTAGCCCGCCTTGATTGTGCTCGCGGCCAGCGCGATCGATTGAAGGCCGCTCGAGCAGAAGCGATTGATGGTTTGCGCCGAGGTCTCCTCGGGCAGCCCACCGAGCATGCCGACCATCCGCGCCACGTTCATGCCCTGCTCGCCTTCGGGGAAGGCACAGCCGAGAACCAAGTCCTCGATCGTTGCCGGGTCCACCTCCGGGTTACGCGCCATCAAACCCCGCACGACCTCGCCAGCGAGCTCATCCGGACGCCGGTTGGCGAGAGAGCCCTTTTTTGCGCGACCAACCGCGCTTCGAACCGCATCTACGACGACAATCTTACCCATGTCTTTACTCCTGATTTCCTAGTGCTCGTGCGTTTCGGTTGGCCTAGTTCCGCAAAGGCTTGTTGGTGGTGAGCATGGCCTGCATGCGTTCCTGGCTCTTGGGCTCGCCGCAGAGGCTGATGAAAGCCTCGCGCTCGAGCTCGAGCATCTGCTCCTCGGTGACTTCGTGAGCGGCACCCGACGGCCCGCCGCAAAGAACCATGGCGACCTTGCGCGCGATCAGCGCATCGTGCTCGCTGGCGTAACCGCCGGCCTGCAGCGTGTCGATCATCATGTCGAGCGTCGCCATGCCGCTCTCGCCGGGAAGCCGGTACGAGCGTCGAAGCGGTGGGTGATAGCCGGCCTCGGCCATGCCGATGGCTCGACCCTTGGCTTCGGTCAGTAGTCGCGCCTTGTCGAAGGAGATTCCGTCCGTCTTGCGGAAGTAGCCGAACTCTCGCGCCTCGCCTGCTCCGGTCGCGACTCGAGCCATCGCGATGTTCTGGAAGGTTCGCGACACGAAGGGGAGGGTGTCGACGTCGGTGCCGTCTGGAACGCCTTCTAGAGCGCGCCAGAGCATGTTCATGTTGCCCGCGCCGCCCGGCAGCAGGCCCACGCCGACTTCGACCAGACCGACATAGGTTTCCGAAGCCGCCTGCACCGCATCGGCGCCCATGCAGACCTCGAAGCCGCCGCCCACGGTCATGCCGAACGGAGCCGCCACCACGGGGATGGTCGAGTACTTCATGCGCTGAAGGCCGCCCTGCAGACCGCTGATCGTCGCACGGAGCTGGTCCCAGGCCTTCTGCTGCGCCGCCATGACCACGGCGAAGAGGTTGGCGCCGACGCAGAAGTGGTCGCCTTCGTTATAGATGACCATGCCGCGGAAATCCGTCTCGGCGATGTCGACCGCCTTGGTGATTCCCTCGACGACGGTGTCGTCGATGCTGTTGGCCTTGGTGGTGAAGGTCAGCCCCAGAATTCCGTCGCCGAGGTCCCATGCCTCGCTGCCACGGTTGCTGAACACCGGCGCATCGCCCCGCCGCATGATGGTCAAGGTCGCGTTGCGCGGATCGATGTCGCGCGCCTCGTACTCGCCCTTGATGAGGTTGAAGGCCCGGCCGTCATCGGTGTAGAAGCTCTCCGCGCCGGACTCGGCCATCTTGTCGACGGAAGCCGGCATCGGGAGGCCGTCAGCCTTCATCCGGTCGTACGCGGCTCTGAAGCCGATGGCGTCCCAGGTCTCGAAGGGGCCGAGGTCCCAGTTGTAGCCCCATTTCATGGCGTTATCGACGGCTTCGACCTCGTCGGCGATCTCACCGATCATCGTCGCGGAGTAGGCAAGCGTGCGGGAGAGCACCGTCCAGGCGAACTTACCCGCCGGTCCGTCGTTCTCGACCAGCGCCTTCACCCGTGCTGCCGGCGAACCTTTGAGGCTCTTACAGAACTTCTTGATGTCGGCGTCGCCAGCCTTGGCCCGGTACTCGAGCTTGACCGGATCGAAGGTCTGAATGCCTTCCTTGGTGCGCTTGTAGAAGCCGCCCCGGGTCTTGTTGCCGAGGATCTTCTGCTCGACCATCGCGACCAGGTAGTGCGGCGGCTTGAACACGTCGCGCTCCGGGTCATCGACTAGAGCTTCGTAGCAGTTGTCCGAAACATGCTTGAAGGTATCGAGACCCACCATGTCCGCGGTACGGAAGCTCGCGCTCTTCGGGTGACCCATGGGCGGCCCGGTGATCGCGTCCACATCTTCGGGCGTCAGACCGGCAGCCGTCATCTCGTTCATCGTGAGCGACATCGAGTAACAGCCGATTCGGTTGCCGACGAAGTTCGGCGTATCCTTGCCGATGACGATGCCCTTGCCGAGCTGGTTCTCCCCGAAGACCCTCATCCGCTTCATGGTCGCTGGGTCGGTTTCCTCGCCCGCGACCAGCTCGAGGAGCTTCATGTAGCGAACGGGGTTGAAGAAGTGCATGACCAGGAAGTTCTTTCGGAACGAATCACCGCGGCCCTGGAGCATGTCGGCGATGCGAAGTCCGGACGTGTTCGATGCAACGACGGTGCCTTCGTCGAGCGTGTTCTCGAGCTTCTCGAGCAGGCTACGCTTGATGTCGATGTTTTCGATGATCGCCTCGATGACGAGATCGCAGCCCTTGAGGAGGTCGATGTCGTCTTCGAGATTTCCGATCGTGACGCGTTTCGCGTAGCTCGGGTGGAAGAACGCTGCGGGCTTCGCCTTGAGCGCGCCCTTCAGACCGCCCGCCGCAAATTGATTGCGCTTCGCGGGGTTCTTCTTGTCCGCATCGCTCAGCCCCGGGGGCACGATGTCGAGCATCACCACGTCGACTCCGGCGTTGGCGAAGTGCGCCATGATGCCGCTGCCCATAACGCCCGCTCCGATTACACCTGCTCGCCGTACTGGTTTCGTCATACTTCTCTCCTGAGGTTCGGGCGGGGAACTTTCCGCAAGACGTGCCTATAGGCAAGCCGTTACGTCGATCGCCCGGTTTGCACCGTTATTTGTAAGGAGTAGCCGTTAGAGCCGCGACCAACTCGTCATGGATGAGTCCGTTGCTCGCGATGGCTCCGCCGCCATAGATCGTCTCTTCGCCACGGAAGGAGGTAAACCTTCCGCCCGCCTCGCGGATTAGAACCGCGGGTGCGCAGATATCATAGGGTTGAACGCCCGGGTCGACCATGGCATCCGAGCGTCCGAGCAAGATCTGACGGTATCCGTCGAAATCGGGGCAGCCTCGGGCGATGTCGGAAGCATCGGACAAGCGAAGGAGCGCCTCTCCAACCCCAGCCTGCGTGAATTGCTGAAGGCCGCCGTGGGTCACGGTCGCGTCCGCCAGGGACCCGATTTTGGACACACGAACGGGCTTGCCGTTGTGGGTCGCGCCCTGGCCCTGCACAGCAACGAAGAAGTCGGCGGCCGCCGGCATGTACGCGATTCCCACGACAGGGACGCCTTCGGCTTCGATTCCCAAGAGCACCGACCAGGTCGACCAGCCGCGAACGAACGCGCGGGTGCCGTCGATCGGATCGACGATGAAACGCAGCCCCGAGCTCCCTTTGCGAGAACCGGTTTCTTCGCCGAGGAAGCCCGCGTCCGAATGGGCCGACTCCACGTGGTCGCGTATGATCTGTTCCGCTTCGCGATCGGCGACGGTGACCGGGCTTCGATCCGCCTTCTTCTCGGGGACGATTCCTTGTTGAAAATAATTCAACGCGGCGTCTCCAGCGCGGCGAGCAATGTTTTCCAATGCGCGCAGACCGTCCGGTCCACCGATACGACTGATGTCGAACCCCTTAGTCATGCGCGGAGCATGACCCGGAGTCACTTCGTTTCCAATTGACGCCCGCGCCTTCTGTCTCCACGATAGCCCGTATGGCGCAACGGGGGTCGATCGTGCCATTCGCCGGCTGGCGGCGAACTCGGTTGTTGGGGGAGTCCCCTCTGCGCCAAGCGGTGCGATCCATCGGCGATCGAGCGGTACGATTCGCCGAAGAGGTCGTCGGCCAAGACCTCGACGCCCGCATTGCCGGTATCAAGACCCATCCCAACGAAGTCGGCCACGATCCCTTCGGCTTCGACCGGGAGACCAGCCGCTATGCGTTAGCGGTGGCCGCCCTGCTTCACCGCCGTTACTTTCGGACCGAGGTCTTCGGTATCGACCGGGTTCCCCAGGGCAGGGTGCTCATCGTCGCCAATCACTCCGGCCAGCTACCTATCGATGCGGTGATGATCGGCAGCGCCATGATGCTCGACGCGGATCCACCGCGTTTTCCGCGCAGCATGGTCGAAACCTGGACGGCCGAGCTGCCCTTCATCTCGACGCTCTATCCTCGGCTCGGCCAGGTGGTGGGCTCGCCGGAGAACGCCCGGCGCCTGCTCCGCCAGGAGGAAAGCCTCATCGTTTTCCCCGAAGGCGCCCGGGGCATCAGCAAGACTTTCGATCAGCGCTACCAACTCACCGATTTCGGGCTGGGCTTTGTACGCCTCGCCCTCGAGACCAATACGCCGATCGTTCCCGTCGCGGTCATTGGCGGTGAGGAGCAATATCCATCGGTCGCGGATTTCAAGCCCCTGGCGCGGCTTCTGCGGATGCCTGCATTTCCAGTCATGCCGCAGATTTTCTTCGGCATGATCGCCCCCCTGCCCACAAAGTACCGGCTCTACTTTGGCGATCCCTTCCGGTTCGAAGGCGACCCGGACGACGACGATTCCACCATCGAAGAAAAAGTCTGGCTCGTGAAGAGCACGATTCAGAGTATGGTGAACCGCGGCTTGCGTGAGCGTAAGGGCGTGTTCATCTGATCGAGACAGCCGCGATGCCCAACCCTCGAACTACAAACCGAAGCAAGCCGAGCGCGCGCCGGGGGCGTGAGCCCGTTCGGGATCGTCCGTCCGCGAGGGCACCGGTAGCACGAGGAGTATTCGGGCACTCGACCGAGCCTCCCGCGTCCGTCGAACCGCCGCCTCAACTCGAACCGCAACTGCACACCGAGCCTGCAACTGGGAAGCGCCCAAGGCCCGCCACCGACGGGGCCGTCCTCGTGACCGGCGTATGCGGTCGTCTTGGCAAGCTTCTGGCGCGTGAGCTGCATCGAACCGATCGGGTCGTGGGCGTGGATCGCCGCTCGTTCGACGATCGCCCCAAGGACATCGTCCACCACCAGATCGACATGCGCCGCAAGAAGATGAAAGACATCTTCCGCGGTCGAGACATTCGCGCAGTCGTTCATCTCGGCGTCCTCCATGACCCGCGGCGCTCTGAGCGAGACCGGCACAGCTGGAACATCGTCGCTTTCCAGAAGCTGCTCGACTACATGACGCAGTACCAAGTCCCGAAGCTCGTGGTGCTTTCCGGCGCCAATGTGTACGGCCCCCAGCCCAACAATCCGCAGTTCCTCACCGAAGACGCGCCCTTGCTCGGGGCCCAGCACTTTGGCGGCATGCGCGATCTGGTCGAGCTCGACATGCTTGCTCAGAGCTTCATTTGGAAACAGGCCGATATCGAGACGGTGGTTCTTCGGCCCTGCCACATCGTCGGCCGGGTCCACAATGCCGCCAGCAACTACCTTCGGCTCGAGCGCCCGGTCATGGTGATGGGCTTCGACCCGATGATGCAGGTCGTACACGAGCGGGACGTCGTCCGTGCCGTTCAGCTCGCCCTTCGTCCAGGCATTCGCGGCGTTTTCAACATCCGCGGGCCCGGTGAGATGCCGCTTTCGCATCTCGTCCGCAAGGCCGGTGGCCGTCCGCGCGTCGTTCCTTCGCCGCTTGCCAAGGTTGCTCTCGACCAGCTCTGGAAGCTGCGACTCAGCTCCTTTCCATCCGAGGAGCTCGACCATCTTCGCTACGTCTGCATGGTGGACGACGCACGGGCCCGCACCGATATGGGGTACGAGCCCGCGCATTCGATCGACCGAGTCCTTCGGGACGTCCGGCGTCTACGCTACCAGATCGGCTAGCGGCACTTGCCGTCGATGCAGTCTTGCCCCCCGGGGCAGTCATTTTGGACCCGGCAATTACTCTGGCGCTCGCTTTCGGCGTAGCAGAGGTTGTCCGACCCGCAGAGCGGAATCTGAGCGTCGTGCGAGGCGCAGAGCACATCAGGCTCAGGGGCTCTGATGTCGCACTGGGTGCGGCACAAACCCTCGAGGCAGATGCTGCCGTCGCAGTCGGCGTCTGTGCGGCAGAAGGGTGTGGGTGCCGCAGGGTCCGGGCTCGTGCGTGGCCGGCAGAAGCCCTCGGCGTCGCAGACCTCGATGGCGGAGTCACAGCCTTCGTCGCAGCGGCGCAGGCAGGTCCCTTCGACGCAGTTGGTCTTGAGGTCTGGGCACTCGCTGCTGTCGATGCACTCGCCAACGATCGCTTGGCAGAGGCTGGCCTCGCATGCCGTGCCGCTCGGACAGACCGTGTCCGGACCACAAAGGAGGCGGCAACGGTTGTTGGCGCAGGTGAAGCCGGCTGAGCACTGGAAATCGAACTGGCAGGTCTCGGTGGCAGCGGTGCACAGGTTCTCGATGCAGAGCTCGCCACCCGGGCAAGCCTCATCGCTCAGGCAGTTCCCGGCAGTGGCAGGCCGGCAGCTGTCTCGGAAGTCACACTCGAATCCCGACATACAATCGGCGTCGACGCGACATTCGGCGACGGCCGGGATGTAGCAGCCTCCGTCCGCGCGGTCGCAGTAGCTACCGACAGGGCAATCACCGTCGGTGAGACAGATCCCGAAATCGTAGGCGATGCAACTGTTGATCCCCGGATCGCAGAACGTGTCCGATGGACAATCGAAATCGCTTTCACAGGAGACTTGAACCTCGCGTTGCACCGGCCCCGACCCATAGATGGGACAGCCGCCCAGGAGCAGCAACAGTGGAAGGAAAGAGACTGCACGTGAATTGGCCATGCACCTCGGACGCATGCCGTAAAGCGGTATTCACCCCTGGGTCGCTAGCCTAGAAAGGTGTCTTCAAAGGCCCGATTTTGACGCAGTGCCTCATAAAGAACGATGGCTACGGCGTTGCTCAGGTTGAGGCTCCGAACCGCTCCGATGGTGGGAATTGCCCAGACGTTCTGGCGGTCCTCGAGTAGCTCGGGGGGGAGCCCCACGGACTCTCGGCCGAAGACCAGGGCGTCGCCGGGTTCGAACGGGGCCTCTAGATATGAGCGCGAGGCGCCAGCAGAAAACAAATGAATTCGTGCATGTGGGACTGATTCCTCGAAAGCCTCGAACGATTGGTGGCGATGGATTTCGACCAAGTCCCAGTAGTCGAGGCCCGCGCGCCGCACCGCGTGTTCGTCGATCTGGAAACCGAGCCGCCCAACCAGATGCAGTGGCGACTGGGTAGCCCCGCAGGTCCGCGCGATCGCCCCGGTGTTGGGCGGTATCTCCGGCTCGACCAGGACCACGTGGAACGGACTGCTCGGTGGCGGGGCGCGGAGCTTGGGGCCTTGGGGCATGCCCGTTCTTACGATAGAGGGTAGCGGCATGGCAAAGCGCGGCTGGTTGTTGGTGGTCTTGGGAGTCGTTGGGGCTCTGCTGGTGTGGCGTCAGAGCCGGCCCGAAGCCTCGACCACCTTGCTGCAGTGGAGCGACGTCGCAGCCTTGGTGTCGCCCCCTCGTGGTCTCGACTGGGAACGGGTCGATGAGTATCCGGATGTCAGGGAGGCGATCGAGGGGGCCGATCCGGATCGCCTTCGAGAGGCGCTCGCGGCCGCGGGGCTTCAGGGCCTCTGGGTTGGCGTGTCGGTCGAGCCGCCATCGGGGGCGGAGCGCTCCCTGGCAGACCGCTTCGCAGCAGGCGGGGTGGTTCGTGGGTTTCGGGGAGCCGTACTGACGGCCCAGGGACTTCTCTACGTCATCGACGAAACCAAGTGGCCGGTTGTGATATCGGATCGGGTGCTCGCCCGGGTGGCGCGCCGCATTCTCGAAGGGAGCGCCGCCCCGCCGATCGACGCGTTCCCCGAAGAGCTGATCGGGGAGCAAGCGGTCGAAGTTCTGGTCTTGCTCAGCGGGGGGCGTGGTCCGCAGCTTTGGCGTTCGGCGCGCGCGCAGTCGATTGCCGACGGGCTGATCACGGCATCGCTTGCGGCGCGGGAGCGTTGGGAAGAGCGGACCGAGACGATGGGAGGGCCGCTCGGTGAGCGACTCGACCAACTCGACGTCGAGGTCGCGTTCTTGTTCGACGACGGCACCTTTGATCCCGGCGCCGTCTCTCTCATCGACGCGTTGGTCAAGCCGCAGCACGGGGTTGCCTACGAGCAACCGGCCCGCTGGCGTTACCTCTTGCCGCGGGCGACTCAAATGGCGGACAGCCCGACCGACGCGTACAAGAGGCTATTCCGCGACAACGACCTTCCGGAGGACAGCTTTGGGCGAGCCGACCTGCGCCTTTATCGCGTGCGGATGCAGACGGTCTCGGTCGATCAGGGTTTGACCGGATCCAGGTGAGCGGGGGGCGCGGCGGGCTCCGCTGCGGGGGTGGCGGGCTTCTCGGTTTCGAAGGTATCGATTGCCGCTTCGCCGTCCGCTGGAAGCAAGACCACGAAGGTGGTGCCAAATCCGTCACGGCTCCGGACGTTGATCCGGCCGCCAGCCTCGGAGACGATTCGTTGCGAGATCGCGAGGCCCAGTCCGGTTCCTTGCTGCTTGGTGGTGACGAAGGGCACGAAGAGGTTCGCCAGCAGGCCGGGTGCAATGCCCGGGCCCGTGTCCCGGACGCTGATTTGGACCCAGCGCTGCGCGCCGCCGCCAATGCGGAAGCGGTCCTGGCTTCGGGTTTCGACGAAGATCTCTCCGCCGCTCGACATCGCTTGTACGGCGTTCTGGACCAGGTTGATCAGAACCTGTCGGAGGTGCTCGATGTCGATGCGCACCCTCGGCAAATCCTCGGCTATCAGCACGTGTAAGGAGACCTCCGCCGAGTCGCATTCGGGACGTAGAAACTGGAGGGTCAGTTCGACGGCGGAGTTGACGTCGATCGGTTCGGGGTTGCTGTGGGCGGGTCGGGCGTAGTCCAAGAACGAACTGACGACGCGATTCAATCGGTCCACTTCGTCGACGATGATGTCGAGGAACTCGGTTCCGTCTTCGGGCTGCTCGGAGGTCTCGGACAAGTACTGGGCGCTCGCCTTGATCGATCCAAGCGGATTTCGAATCTCGTGGGCGAGTCCCGCGGCCATCTCACCCAGCGCGGCGAGTCGGTCTTTCTCCTTCATCTGTTGATAGAGCTGGGAGTTCTCGACGGTGACCGCGATTTGGGTGGCCAAGCCAGCCAGGAGCTGCACCTCTTCCCGCGAGAAAGCATCGCGCAAGCGGTCGTCTCGCAACGTAAGAAAGCCGTAGAGGTCGCCGGACTCTCCGCGGAGGCCCAGACAGACCGAGGCCTGGAGCGCCCGCATGGTCACGGCGATGTCATGCGCCGTTTCGGCTTCCCGGTCGTCGCCGACCAGCCTTCGCTCTTCGAGCTCGCGCTCCGCATTCTCGAGCACCGCGCTGCCAATTCTGGAGAGGCGATCGAGTAGAGGGCGTGCCGGCGCCATTTCGACCCGCTCGGCGGGTTTGGGGCCGAAGTGGTTCTTGAGCTTGAACACGCGGGCATCGTGCCCGAGCAGGTAGAGCGCGCCCTGCGTGAATCGAGGAGACGCGTCGAGCCCGTCGATCAGAACTTGGCCGAGCTCGTCGACGTCGAGGATGTGCGCGACCAACCTTCGAAGAGCCAGGATGGTTCGCTCGAGCTCGAAGCGTTCGTGGAAGAAGACCTGCGAGATCCATTCCTGCACTTTCGTTCGAACCGGATCGAAGAGGATGAGTACGACGAAGGCGGACACGACGACGTGGAGGAAAAGCTGCTCGCCCGAAACCAAGCGCATCAGCCACAAGATGAAGGCCAGCACGAAGGCCAGGGCGGTCAGGACGCCGAGGCGGCCGGCGAGCTCATAGAGGTCGAACAGGCGGTAGTGAGTGATCGACTGCGAGAGCGCATATAGGAAGACCAGAATCAGGATCGTGCCGACCGGCGGAATGTCGAGACCCACGTAGGGGAGGTACTCGATCAGTGTGAAAAGGCCGCCGAAGCCACCGACCAAGGCGATGTAGCGGAGCCGCGCGCCTTCGACGCGAGAGTCGGTCTCGAACCCGAGCTTGTAGAGGTAACCCAGGGCCAAGGAGAGGAACACCGTGGCGTAGAAGAGCAAGCCTCCGACGACGACCGCGTGATCGTAGAATGGGGTCAGCATTGCGCCGAGAAGCAGCACTGCGGTGACGACTGATGCACGGTTGAGCAAGCGCGTGCGGCCGGTCTCCCAGGGCGCGAATACGCCGAAGAATCGCACCGCGGCCAGCGGTAGGAGGACGCCGCAGATCAAATTGAAGCGCTCCCAGAACGGGACCCGTCCGAAGACGCCGAGCGCGAACGTGCTGACGTACCAAAGGCCGGTGTTGGTGGCCAAGATGCCAAACAGCCAGCGATCGCGTTGGCGCTGCGTGCGCAGAAGGACACTGGCCGCGAGTGCGAAGCACACAAGCGCGGCGATGAACGAGGTTTGGGTCCGTGCGTCCACAGCAGGAAGCGTAACAGCTCCCCTGTGCCTGGTCAGTTGCTAGACTGCTCCTGACGATGACGTTGCAGATTCTCGACGGGGCGATTGGGACGGAGCTGGCTTCTCGCGGCTTCGCGCTGGAGACGCCGCAGTGGAGTGCTCGCGCGATCCTAGACGCGCCCAACTTGCTCGCAGAGCTGCACGCAGCCTACCTGGAAGCCGGCGCAACGCTTCACATCGCCAACACGTTTCGCACGCAGCCACGCGCGTTTGGGGACGGCTGGCTTGCCGCGCTCCAGGGCGCGGTTCGCATTGCTCGCGACGCCTTAGGGCCGGGTCAGGCTGTGCTCGGCAGCATGGCGCCGGTGGAGGACTGCTATCGACCAGATCTGAGCCCGGGTGAGCAGGCCCGACGGGAGCATCGACAGGTCGCGTCCGCCCTCAGCAGTGCCGGTTGCGACCTCCTGCTTTGCGAGACCTTCGCGAATGGGGAGGAGGCGCTGGTCGCTGCGGAGGAAGCGATGACGACCGGATTGCCGGTCTGGTTGTCTTTGACCGCAGGGCCTTTGGGAGAGCTGCTCTCGCCGGCCGAGCTGGCGCGGATCGGAAGGGACGCCGCCTCGATCGGAATCGACCGGCTTCTCGTGAACTGCGTCTCCGCGACTCAGATCGGAGCGTACGTCGACGCGATCACATCGCTCGGTGTTCCGACGGGCGTCTATGCGAATGCCGGTCGCGAAGACGAGGCGCTGGGCTGGGGCACGAGCAGCGCAGGGGCTGCCGAGGCCTACGCGACGCTCGCGCAGCGATGGACGGACGCTGGTGCGACGGTCATCGGAGGTTGCTGCGGAACGGGACCGCTCCACATCCAAGCGCTGTCCGAACGCTTCTCTTAGGAGCTGGCCGCCGCTCGCGAATCCGAATCTGCGTTGATGAGCTCGCTGACGGTTTGCAGAAGATCGGATGGATCAAACGGCTTGCGGAGCCAGCGCTCGGGCTTGCCATCGGGATCGGCATCGTCGGGTGGCGGCGCGCCGCTCATGATCGCGGCACGTGTCACCAGGCCCTTTTTGCGTAGCTGTCCTAGGAGGATGTCCCCCCGTTCGTCGGGAAGGGTCAGATCAATCATGGCGGCAGAGAACGGCCCCTTGCTGCAAAGCGCCTCTTCCGCCGTGCCGACACAGGTCGATGAGGCCCCGCTCAGCATGAGGGCCGTCGCGATGAGGCCCCTCACCCCCTCGTCGTCTTCCACCACGAGAACATGAATGTGTTCCGCCTCTTCGGACTTCATCACCCGACTGATTCGGGAGGGCTTCGGCACCATCTCGGACTCGCGCTTCACGCCGGCCTCCGGAAGCTCGATGCGAAACTTCGCGCCTCTGCCAGGTGACGTATCGAGCCGAATCCGGCCGCCAAGGGACTCCACGGTGCCGCGAACGATAGCCAGGCCGAGACCCGTCCCTTCGGTTCGCGTGGTGTAGTAAGGCTCGAATGCACGCGCTTGCTGCGCCTCAGACATTCCGGGACCGTTGTCGTGAACCTCGAGCTCGACGAGCGAGCCGCTCTGACGGGCCTGAATTGAAACATTGCCCGTTGCGGGGACCATTTGTACGGCGTTGTGCGCGAGGTTCCAAACGATCGAGAAGAGTTGCGAGCGCTTGCCTTCGACCCAGCAGGAGTCCTCGACTTCGGCATGGACGTTCACGCGCTTGCTCTGCGCTTCTGGACGAATCAGACGGACGACGTCGCGAATGACGACGGACAAATTGGTCCGGGTCCGTTCGTGATTGGTGTTGCGTACCATGCGCAAAAGGTCTTGCGTGGCGTCTCGTGCGACCTGAGCGCTCTTCTCGATCAGAGCGAGCGCTTCTTCCGGAGGCGCCTTGTCGGGTCGCTCGCGTGCGACCTGCGCCCAGCCGACGATCGCGCTCAGGGCGTTTGCGACTTCGTGCGAAACCCCAGCGGCCAGGTCAGCGGCGGCTGCCTTTGATTGAATGCTTGCGGCGAGCGGGCTGTCTTGCGACGTGATCAGGATGGCGGCCCGTCCGTCGGCGATCGGGACGGCGAGCATCTGCACACCGGGCTTTGGTGCCAAAGCGGTTGGCTTTCCCGAACGTGCGCTTTCGATGGCCGGCCGCACCGCCGCTTCGTCGACGCTACCGAGCAATTCCTGCGCGCCTGCAACCAGGTTGGCTGGCAGCTCTCCTCTGAGCGCTACGAGCGCCCCAGGGTTTCCTTGCACGGCGCCATCCTCGCCTTCTTCGAGGAGCGAGAGTCGGAGTTGGTTAGCCATCCAACGGATTAGTTCTAATGTCACCGCAAATGTCCGTTTCAAGCAAAAAGGTAAGCGGTTTTGGGCGGATCCGTCAATCGAATCGCATGTTTTAGTGAGTGAGGACGCAGACCTCGCCTCGAATGCTGAGCAACCGAGACGCTTCCGTTGTCATCTCGCTATGTTGTGCGGCTGGCGCCTGCTAGCCCTTTCCGCTCGTTGACCTGACGTTGACCTGAGGTGGCGCGGAGGGCTCCAGATCGGCCACCAATCGGAGCTGCGCACGCTGCCCGAGGTGCGCGGTCCCGTCCTTGCTGAACAGGAACTCGGCGCCGGAGTACCCCTGGCGGATGTGCCAGCTGATGGCGTCGGCCACATCCTCGGTGAGGGCCAGTGTCAAAACATTGTTGTTCTTGCGGGGCCCGAGCATCGCCGGCCGGCTCTTGTTTCCCCGCTGCACGGCCCGGTCGACGATCAGTTGTGGCGGCACATCCCCAATGCGGCTTCGTGCCACCGCGTAGACTTCGCCAGCGCGAAGACCGAGCCGCGTCGTCAGATAGAAGAACGCGTACCACTGTCGGTGCATCTCGAAGATGCCATTCGCAAAGCTCGCGGCGCTGATTCCGCGCCCCTACGTGAACCTCATCGTCTATCACGGCGACCTCGCGCCCAACGCCAAGTAGCGTCGCGAGGTCGTTCTGTTCGGACGCGCGCCGATCGATTGCAAGACATCCGCAGGCACCCCGAGGAAGGTCACAGCCTCGTACAATCGCACCTGGACAGAGCTCATGCGCCGCCGCCTCGGCGTCGATGTGCTCGAGTGCCCTGACTGTGGTGGCCGACTGCGTTTCGTGGCCGCCATCGTGCTCTCGAGCGCCATCCGCCGAACCCTCCGCCATCTCGGTCTGCCTTCAGACCCAGTCGAGCTCGAATCTGCCCGGGCACCCCTTTTGCTCGACGATGCCTGGGCCTGTTGACCGCGTCTCGCCCTCGGAGGTCGAGGGATTGGACCGCTGCGTCGCTTGGTCCTCGGCCGTGTCGTTTCTGCGCCTTTGGAAGCCGAATATGCCACCCGGACCACCTTTGTTTGCCGGCCTCTTAGCCCATCGCGCTCATGCTGAGAGCCGAATTTCGCGGTACTAGGCGTTTATTTCGCCTGGGGCGCCGCGCCAAGAGGGGCTTTGTTCTGGCTATGCCCTAGGACTGGTGGCCACCGCAACGCAAGCGCCGATGGTCTCCGATGGCGCGACCGGCAACCCTCGCGGTCTCTTCGGTTTGGACGGCGCGGTCGGCGATGGCATGTCTATT
>Ga0316197_10000972_pt1 | contig 20335 bp, 18 predicted proteins | sample OudBiesiAoxic_MG_FD_204939 | JGI IMG/M metagenome (GOLD analysis project Ga0316197, IMG submission 204939) | Coastal sediment microbial communities from Oude Bieten Haven, Netherlands - site A oxic | ecosystem: Environmental > Aquatic > Marine > Coastal > Sediment | place: Netherlands... | reverse complement strand
AGACGGCGCGTGGTTTGCACGTGAGACCAACACGATGCCGCAGTGGGCGGGTTCCTGTTGGTACTACCTGCGCTTCATCGATCCTGACAATGCCGAAGCGCTTTGCTCACCGGAGCTTGCGAAAAAGTGGCTTCCCGTTGATCTCTACGTTGGCGGAGCCGAGCACGCGGTCTTGCATCTCTTGTACGCGCGTTTCTGGCACAAGGTGCTCTACGATGCGGGGGTCGTCCCGACGAAGGAGCCTTTCAAGAAGCTCGTCCACCAAGGGATGATTCTCGGCGAGGGCGGACAGAAGATGAGTAAGTCGCGGGGCAACGTCGTGAACCCCGACGACATCGTCCGGGCGTTCGGCGCCGACTCGATGCGTATCTATGAGATGTTCATGGGTCCGCTCGAGGCGACCAAACCCTGGAGCACCAGCTCGATTGCCGGCGTGCGCCGCTTCCTCGACCGCGTGTTCAACGCCACCCTGCAGGCCGACGGCGATGCGAAACCCGACGCTGGGCTCACCCGTCTCTTGCATCGAACGATCCGCAAAGTCACCGAAGACATCGAAGGTATGCGCTTCAACACGGCGATCAGCGCCATGATGGTGCTCAGCAACGAGCTCCTGAAGCTCGACAAAGTACCGACCGAAGCCCTCGAAGTGCTCGCCAAGCTTCTGCATCCGTTTGCGCCACATCTCGCCGAAGAGGTCTGGGAGATGCTCGGCCACCGCCCCAGCATTCAGCACGAGCCCTGGCCCGCGTACGACCCGGCGCTCTGCGAAGAAGATGAAGTGGAGGTACCGGTCCAAATCAACGGCAAAGTCCGCGGCCGAATCACCCTCCCGAAGGACGCCACCGAGGCTCAAGCCCTAGAAGCCGCCCGCCAGGTCCTAGCCAGCCAGCTAGCGGGCAAAACCCTACGCAAAACCATCTGGGTCCCAGGCAAAATCCTAAACCTCATCCTCTAAGGGACACTCTCCACCCCTCCAAGCACACGAAATCACACGACTCCCCCGGCACGGATCGCAGCGACAGGGATCGCCTGCTCAGCCGGCAGCACGCGAGCGGTTCGGTCGCGTTGGAGCGCCCCCTTTGGGAGAGATGGGGTCTTTTCGAATCTCATCCCAGTTGTCTCGTTCGCGGCACTCGGAGATCCAGTCGCGATAGGCGGCTGCTCGGGCAGCGGGCTCCTGGCCCAGGCGAAGGTACCAGTCCGTTGGGGACCAGAGTTTAGCTAGGCCCGGGGTGAAGCAAGGGAGTCCCGCATGAATGCGGTGCGTGGACCACTCGTAGTCGTTGCCATCGTGTACGAGGCAAGCCCTGACGGGATTCAGGTCGATGTACGCGGTGGCGATCGCGAGGTGAGCCTCAGATTTCATCGGCTTGGAGTAGTACCGTTGCTCGAAGAGTTTGCCCGTCGTTCCGTACCGCTTGTTCCGGACCTGTGCGTACCGTTGGGCGACGCGCTTTACAAACCGTCCGAAGGCATCCTGCGCGAAAGGACTCGCGAGCAAATGGACGTGGTTTGGCATGAGACACAGCGCGTGGGTGGACACCTCCGAACGTCCACGCTGAGCGCTCATCAGAGAGGTAAAGAAGAGATAATCCCGACGGTACGAGAACAATCGTCTACGATTGTTTCCGCGCAAGACGATGTGATGCGGAACACCTTCTAGGACCTGGCGGGCGGCTCTCGGCATGCCCGTTTCATCGGCCGCAAGAGGGGATGAGTTCGTGAAAAGTTACCCGCTGCGATCTTTGCCGGAGATCGCCCCTGGTTTCGCGAACTTAGGAGTGTAGAGAGTGTCCCGGTTAGCGGGCGGCGCCGCGTTTTAGCTCGGTGAGGACTAGCTTGGCGACGGACTTGAGGGTTTCGAAGACGCCTTCCCCGGTTGTGGCGATGGCGTCGAAGTCGGGGACGTTGCCGGTGTTGAGCAAGTGACGGAGCTCTTCGACCGGCGAGATGTTTGGCATGTCGCGCTTGTTGTACTGAATGACGTAGGGAAGGGTGTCGAGGTTGTAGCCCTGTTCCGCGAGGTTCGTGCGTAGGTTGTCCATCGACTCGATGTTCGCTTCAGCGCGAAGCATTTGAGAGTCCGCCACGAAGACGACGCCATCGACGCCCTTGAGAATCAGCTTTCGGCTCGCATCATAAAAGACCTGACCGGGCACGGTGTAAAGGTGGAAGCGCGTCTTGAAGCCGCGGATTTCGCCAATTTCGAGCGGAAGGAAATCGAAGAAGAGGGTTCGCTCCGTTTCGGTGGCAAGCGAGATCATCTTGCCTTTCGCATTCGGGTTGGTGCGGTTGTAGATGTACTGCAGATTGGTCGTTTTGCCGCAGAGCCCCGGACCGTAGTAAACGATCTTGCAGTTGATCTCGCGCGACAAATAGTTGATGAAAGACATCCCCCTACGCCTCTCCTAGTCAGTCGTTGAACAAGTTGTCGATGTCGTCATCGGTTATCTCAGCGAACGGTGAGCTCTGAAAAGGGTCCTGCTCCTTGGCCATCACCATCTCGAAAATCCGGGTCAGGTTCTCCGTGGCGCGCTTCACGCGAAGCCTCACTAGCCCCAAGCTTGTCCGATTGTCGAAGATGACTACAAGAATCACGCGACCACTGACCACTTGAATATGAACGTTCTGCCGGACCCCCTCGTGGTATTGGGTCGCGAACTCCTGCTCACGCAGCAGCTCCGCAATACCTCCCGTCGCAGCAATGGTACCCGCAGTGAGCGACGCGAGGGAAGTCGTATCGAGCTCTCCCGTGTCGCCCGAAGCGCTGATCAGCTGGCCATTCTTGTCGATGACGAAAACCACGCGCGCGTTCGCATCTTGGACCAGCCGATTGGTCACGGCCTGGACCTGGGCAAACTCCTCCTCGTACATCACCATCTGGGGGCTTGCCATGTTCTGAGCCGTGCTCCTTCGCCTTCTTCAGTGCTATGAGGTCCTAGCAGAGCGCTAGTCACCGGTAAAGATTCCCGGCCCCACCACTCCCAGCATAACAGGCCGTCACTATAGGCAAAATCGATGCTTCGTTTCCTCCTCCGCTTGTTCAGGAATCTACTGTGCGTGCCGCTCCTACCGCTGTGGGCGATCGCCCGATGGCTATCGCGACCGAAGGGCCGCTGGATCGTCGTGCGCCTCAAACCACGCCTCGTGGAGGCGCGTCAGCCAATGCCGTGGCTCCGCAGGCTTCTCGACGCGGACACGCTCCGGCGCACGTCCTCCCTTGCCGCGGTTCGCAGGCTTGCTGACAATGCGATCAGGGATCCTCGAATCGCAGGGGTCGCATTCGTCTTGCCACCGCTCCAAGGAGGCTGGTCGGTATGCTCTGGCCTCCGTGAGCAGATTCTCCGCCTCCGAGATGAAGGCAAGCAAACCTGCGTGCTCCTCCCGCGTGGTGGAGGGCACCGAGAATTGTACATCGCGTCCGCCGCGGAGCGGATCTATCTGGCGCCGCAGGGGACGGTCACCCTTCTCGGCCTCTCCGCGCAGTCGCACTACCTGAAGCCCATGCTCGATCGCATCGGCGTCGAGGTCGAGCCGTTCGCCCGCAAGGAATACAAGACCGCCGCCGAGCGCCTGAGTCGCGAATCGATGAGCGAGCCGCAGCGCGAACAGGTTCAAGCCCTCATCGACGGACACACCGCCGCGCTTCTCGCCGCGCTCTCTCAACGCATCGGCACGACGCCAGAACAGACGCAAGCCCTCTTCGAAGCAGGGGTCTTTCGCGGTCAAAGCGCGATCGACGCGCGACTGGTCGACGCGCTTGCGTACGAAGATGAGCTGCCCGAGAAGCTCGGCGTCGCGGACCAAACGAAAAAGAAGACCGGCTTGATCGAAGCCGGCCGATACCTCGCATTCAAAGAAGCAAAGCTGTTTCGTCCTTTGCGGCGCGAGCCGTACATCGCAGTGGTCACGGTCAAGGGCGCCATCTCGGAGTCCGGCGCCCCGATGGGCCGGCGGGGCTCCATCGTTGCGGCTCTTCGTCAGGCGCGGGAGGACCGTCGAGCGCTTGGCGTCCTTCTATGGGTCGACTCGCCGGGCGGTTCGGCGGAGGCCTCCGACTTGATCCACCGCGAGGTCGTCCGGGTCCGCGAAAAGAAACCGGTGGTCGCGTACTTCGGTGAGGTCGCCGCCAGCGGCGGCTACTACGTGGCTGCGCATGCAAATGCGATCGTTGCCCAGCCGCTCGGCCTGACTGGCTCGATCGGTGTGGTCTCGGCGCGGTTGCTGGCCTCCCAGCTTCTCGACCGCGTTGGCATTCGCACCGAAGTCCTCCGGACGGGACCCCACGCGGACATCTACTCGCCTCATCGCCCGCTGACCGAGGACGAGCGGGGCCTCATGAACCGCGAGCTCGACGCGTTTTACGAATCCTTCGTCGCGCTCGTCGCGGACGGCCGGGGGCGCACCGTCGACGAAATCGAGCCACTGGCCCGAGGTCGCGTCTGGCTGGCGGCGGATGCCCATCGTCACGGGCTGGTCGACCGGCTTGGTGGCATGGACCGCGCCCTCGAGCTCCTCAAGGAAAACATCGACGTGCCTCCACGCCTGCGGGAACGCCTGCGCCCGATGGTGATGGCCAGCTACCGTCTCGAGCCCCCGCCACCGGCGGCTCTCCTTCGCCTCGATGGCTCCGTGTTCGAGGGCCTGGGGGATTTGGCCTTCCTGCTCTCCGAGAGCCCGGCGGTGCTCTACCACGCGATTTCCATCCCCCGGATACGCTGAGCCGCCGAAATTACGCTTTCGTTCGAGGGTCGTTTATCGTGGGAGCGGGGAGGGACCGATGAAGGCAACGCAGATTACGCTGGCCCTAGTGCTCGGGGTCATCCTCGGCTGCGGGGGCTCTCAGAAGCCGAAAGCCGGTCCGCTGCCCGAGGGAGCGACCTTCTACGGGGTCTGGCAGTCACCGCAGTACGGCAACATGCACCTGTGCCAGAGCGGCAGGCAGGTGGTTGGCGACTACGTCAAGAACGAGCGAGCGGGGCGGATCCAGGGCGACATCGAAGGCGATCTGTTGCTCTTCCAATGGGAGGACCGCCGGGAGCTGGTCGTCGGAAAGCCGCAGATCCGCAGAGGGCGCGGCTACTTCCGCATCGACTTCGGCGAGGACGGCGATCAGTACATCAAGGGCGAATGGGGCATGGACGAAGATTTAGCCGGCGGCGGACCCTGGAACGCGGTCAAGCTTCGCAAGGGCCAGCCGGACCGCTGCACAGGCGTCGACGAGCCCATCTCCCTCGAAGAAAAGCCACACCCCTGGGACGACGAGGAAGAGTAGCTGGATCGATCCTCTGAGGCGGAGCCTCACAGAGGAAGGCTGAAATTCGGCTGCGCGGCCTACGCGGCCGATTCGGCAGGCGCGCAGAAGACCACGGAGCAGCTCTTGCGGCGCTCGGCGCTGAGGCGCGCGCACAGGTCCGCGAGATTGTCGTCGTAGTCCACGACCAGGCCTGCGGTTGCTTCACCGGCGTCGTTGTACGTGCAGCCGTCCAGCGCGACCCAACGGCCCCCCCAGCTGGCGTCGCCACAGATATCCTTCCAGGCCACCGAATCGGTTCCCGGATCGGAATCCTCCAGGCCTCGGAAGTTGATGAATGAGTTTCGTCGCTGGTCAGTCATGTTGCAGCCTCCGGAGGATCCTCGGCATCAGCATCAAATCTCTCGAAGTCGGGCGAGTTTCCATCGCCTCTACGGGACGCGCAAGTCGAAACCACTAGCTGTGTTTCGTGACCGGAAAGGTCAAGGGCTAACCGCAAAAAATGAATCATATCAAATCTTTGTGCGAGTGCTGATCGCAGCTTTTGGCGAGTGCTCCTGCATGTGGGGCGGATCTTTGCACTCACGGTTAGCCGACGCGCTGGCGATCGAATTCGCTGGCAGCGGCCTGCGGTCCGGCGGTTGGCGACTCGTTCAGCCCGCGAGCGCGGCGAGCAATTGATCGAGGTCCTCGCGGCTGTGCAGCTCGGTGACCGCGATCAACAGGTCTTTGCGCCAATCGACTCGGAAGCGGCCGAGGTCGATGCCGCCGATGATGCCCTGCTCGGCCACGCGGGCGAGCACCTCGCACGCGTCGGGGCCTTGGCTTCGTACGACGAGCTCGTTGAACATCGGGGCGGAGTACGGAATCTCGAAGGCATCGAGCCCTTCAATCCCCGCTCGAAGGTAGGTCGCCGCGTTCAGACAGCGCCGCCCCGTTCGCTGGAAGCCCTGGCGTCCGAGCATGGCCGTACGCATCCCCATCGCGAGCGCGATCAGGCCGTGATTGGTGCAGATGTTGGAGGTCGCCTTCTCGCGCCGGATGTGCTGCTCCCGGGTCGACAGGGTCAAGACGTACCCGGGCTGACCGTCCGAATCGACGGTGCGCCCAACCAATCGACCGGGCATCTGCCGCACGAACGCCTGTGATGCACCGAAGAGGCCGACCCCAGGGCCGCCATACTGCGGCGGCACCGCGAGAGGCTGCCCTTCGCCGACGCAGATGTCGGCGCCGCAGGCACCAGGCGGTTGAAGCACTGAAAGCGCGTACGGCTCAGCCGTCGCGGTGACCAGAAGCGCACCTTCGCGGTCCGCAACGGCGCGCGCCGCATTCAGGTCCTCGACGCAGCCGAAGAAATTGGGGTAACCCACGACGACCGCAGCGGTTTTGCGGGTCATCAGGCCCTCAGCTGCCTGCCAATCGGTGCGACCGTCGGCCGCGATCGGTATCAGCGCGATCGTCACTTCGGTGTCGAGGCCGGACACATAGGTGCGAATTGTCTCGATGTACTCGGGGTGCAGGCCCTCGCTCAGCAGCACATGCGTCCGCCGCTTGATTCGACGCGCCATCAGGACGGCCTCGGCAGCCCCGCTCGCGCCGTCGTACATCGACGCATTGGCGACGTCCGTGCCCAAGAGCTCGCAGACGATGGTCTGGAACTCGAAGATCGCTTGAAGCGTCCCCTGCGAGAGCTCGGCCTGATAGGGCGTGTACGCGGTGTAGAACTCGCTTCGCTGCAGGAGCTGGTCGACGGCCGGCGGCACGTGGTGACGGTACATGCCGCCCCCCAGAAAGGAGAGCATGTTCGCGCCCGCGCTCGCCTGAGCCAGGGCGGCCAGGTGTTCCATGAGCCGGGGTTCGTCGAGAGCAGGCTCGAGATCGAGCGCCCGATTCAGGCGAGCCGGCTCGGGGATGTCGTTGAACAGTTCGTCGATCCGCTCCACGCCGACACGGGCGAGCATGCTTCGGATCTCTTGCTCGGTGTGCGGAAGGTATCTCATGTTCGTCCGGCTCGGTCAGCCGTCCAGGGTCCCGAGGTACTCCTCGTACTTGGCCGCGTCCATCAGCCCCTCGAGCTCACCCTGGTCGGAGGGGCGAATCGTAATGAGCCAACCGTCCTCGTAGGGACCCTCATTGACGAGCTCCGGGCTCGACTCGAGCGCAGCGTTCACCTCCACCACCTCGCCGCTGACCGGGGCAAAGAGCTCGCTCACGGTCTTGACCGACTCGATGTCGCCGAACCGTTCGTGTGCTTGGACATCCTCCCCGGGAGCCGGCATGTCGACCAAGGTCACATCGCCGAGCTGTTCGACCGCGTACGACGTGATTCCGATGCGAATCACGTCGTCCTCGATGCGCGCCCATTCGTGGTCGCGGGTGTACTGGAGGTCCCTTGGGTACGTCACTGTCATCACCTCTTGTAAAACGGGCTGGTCACTACCACGGCGTCGACGACCTTGCCACGGATCTCGATTCCCAGGCCGGTCCCCACCTTGGCGAGGGCCAAAGGCACATAGCCGAGACCGATGTTCCGTCCAACCGTCGGACCTGGAGAGCCGCTGGTGACCTCTCCGACCTGCTTTCCGTCGGCCACGATCGGGTAGCCATGCCGGGCTATCCCGCGTCCGGTCATCTCGAATCCGACGAGCTTTCGCTGGAGCCCCGCGGCTTTGATCGCTCGCAGCGCATCACGTCCGATGAAGTCGCTGGCATCGAGCTTGACCACCCAGCCGAGTCCCGCTTCGAAGGGATGGGTCTGCTCGCTGATGTCGTTGCCATAGAGCGCGAGGCGCGCTTCGAGCCGAAGGGTATCGCGCGCGCCCAGTCCGACTGGGGCCACCCCGTGAGACTCGCCGGCCTCGAGCACAGCACGCCAAAGGGTGACGGCATCATCGCTCGCGCAGAAGAGCTCGAAGCCATCTTCGCCGGTGTACCCGGTTCGGGCGACCCAGAGCTCGACGCCGGCCAAGCTCGAGCGGGTGACGTGGAAGTACGGGAGGTCGAGCACCTCTGCTGGGGCGCCGAGGTCTTTCATGATTGCAGCGGCCTTCGGCCCCTGCAGGGCCATGAGTGCCCAAGCATCCGAGACATCGTTCCAGGGGACCCCAAGGCCCAGGTTCTTTGCGAAGTGAGCGACGATCTTGTCGCGGTTCGATGCGTTGCAGACGATGAGGACCTTGTCCGTCTCCAAACGATAAACGATCAGGTCATCCAGGATGTAGCCCGCCTCGTTGCAGCAAGCGGTGTAGAGCGCTCGGCCGGCCTCGAGCTTCGAGACATCGTTGGTGACCAGGCGATCGACCGCGGCGACGGCCTGGGGCCCTTCTACGAGAATTTCGCCCATGTGGGACACGTCAAAGAGGCCCGCGAGGCTCCGAACCGCCTCATGTTCTTTTTTGATGCCGGCGTACTGCACGGGCATGAGCCACCCGGCGAAGGGAACGAGCCGGGCGCCCAGGGCCCGGTGCTCGTCTGTGAGCGAGGTTTCACGGAGTGCGTCGGCCAAGATGATCGGAACTTAGGGTCGACCGGGATCTACGCAACCGCCAGCGGCGCCGGTCGATATCTGCGTCGTGGCTTTGGGCGACACGCTTTGTCTCAGTCGCGTCGGGCGGCGCATTCGGTCTTTTCCCCTTGGGGTTTCAGCGCTCGAGCTCGGCTCGCACCCCGACTGCGACATCGTAATCCATGCTGCCGCGGTGCCTCCGCGGGCAAAGCTCTTTCAGCCTCGAGGGGGCACCGTTTTTGTCTACGACCTGGACGAGAGCCCCGGCCTCGGGGCCCGTTCGGTCATGCCGATCGGGAAGCGGCTTGCGGTCGGCGCCGGCTACGCCGTGACTCGTCTCAAGGCCGAGGCGGTTCCGTTCGAGCGAGGGGCCACCGAGCTCCTTCGCGGTCGCAGCGTCGAGCCGGCTCGTCTATCGCTCATTGGGGGTCATGGGGCAGCAGCGCGCGCCTTCCACCTCGGAGACGAGCCGGTCTCGATTGGTGGAGCCACGGACAACGCAATCGCTCTGTCGGACAGGGCGGTCAGTCAATACCACTGCCGAATCGAGACTTCAGCGCAGAGCGTTTCGGTCCGCGACCTCGGCAGCACCAACGGAACCTGGGTCGATGGTCTTCGAATCCGCCGACACGAGCTCCGGCCGGGCGCTGTGCTCCGAGTCGGCCGTACCGAGCTTCGGGTAGTTCGCCGAGGCAGCGCGCGCAGCTCATCTTCGGACCTCGTCGTCGAATCGACTCCAATGCTCTCCGTCATGGCCGAGGTCGATCGATTTGCAAGTCTGCCATGGCCCGTTCTGATTCGCGGTGAGACGGGCGTCGGCAAAGAGCTCATCGCCCAGGCGCTGCACGAACGCGGGCGGCGGCGAAAGGGCCCCTTCGTGGCCATCAATGGAGGCGGGCTTCCGCGCGAGCTCATCGAGAGCGAGCTCTTTGGGCACGAGCGCGGCGCGTTCACAGGGGCGGTCCAAACCCATCGTGGGGCGTTCGAGCAGGCGCACGGGGGCACGCTTTTTCTCGACGAGGTCGCCGAGCTGGCCCCCGATCTTCAGACGCGCCTCCTTCGCGTCCTCGAAACCTGGCAAGTCCGCCGCGTGGGCAGCGAGTCCGGGCGCCGCGTCGACGTTCGCCTGCTGTGCGCCACCCACACAGACCTGGGCGCGATGGTGCGCGAAGGGCGCTTCCGTTCGGACCTCTACTACCGAATCCATCGCTTGGTCGTCGACGTCCCTGCGCTCCGCGCCCGCCCGGGCGACATCGCGCCCTTGGCTACCCACTTCATAGGTCTCATGGAGCCCGACCTCGGCGAGCGTCGAATCGCGCCGGAGGCGCTCGAGCGCCTCCATGAGTATCCTTGGCCGGGCAACGTGCGCGAGCTTCGAAACCTGCTCGAGCTTGCGGCCGTCGACTGCGATGGGGCGCTCATCGACCTCGCTTCGGTCGACCGCGCGCTACGACGAAGCGCCGAGCCTTCGGCCCACCGTCCATCCCCCGGTTTGCTTCGTGAAACGCTCGAGCAGTACGGCGGCAACATGTCCGCCGCCGCCCGAGCCCTGGGGATTCCCAGGTCGACGCTTCGCGACAGGTTGCAAGGCGCCTCGGAGCTAGGCCGCTAGGCCGTTCCGCGGCGCGATTCCTTGGCGCGCCGAATGCGAAGCTCGAGCAGGTCTTGGGCCACTCCATAGATTCGCTTGAGGCCCGTGGACTTCGACTGTCCGGAACGTCGCGGCCGGCAAGCAATGGTCACCACCGTCGTCGGGACGCCGGCGCCAAGAATTCGAATCGGGAACTCGAAGTTCAGGAAGAAGGTGTCGGGCTTCAACTGGTCGGCGTCGAACAGCGATCGCAGAAACAAGTAGGGGCCGTCGCTCTGCATGCGAACGCCGTGAACGAGGAGGATCAGCGCACGGACGCCTGCCGAGAGGACCTTGCGGTCAAGGCCGTCGTCCCGGTGGTCATAAACGCTGAAGACGACCTCGCTGCGATCTCGCGCCGCCGCATCGCGTAGAGTCCCGATGGCATCTGGCGCGATCTGCCCGTCCGCCGGCAGAAACGTCACCCAGCTGCCTTTGGCCGCACGCACCCCGGTCTTGAGCGCTGCGCCGATGCCGCGGTTGCTGTCGTGGCGAAGAAGCTGATGGGGTGCGCCCGCCAGCGCCTTATGCGCTTCGGTGGCGGTGTCGTCCGACGAGCCGTCATCGACGAACACGATTTCGGAAGACGGCTCGTGCTTGGACAGCCACTGCCGCAACTCGAGCAAGACCGGCGCGATGTTGTCCTCTTCGTTGAAGGCGAAGATGATGACGCTCAGCTCGGGACCGCTCACTTTGGCCGCTCCCGAGTCACCCTGGCGGGAACGCCCACGGCGATGCTGTAGGGCGGGACGTCTTCCACGACCACAGCGCCTGCTCCGATCTGGGCCCCCTTACCAATTCGCACGCCTGGAAGCACGATGGCGCCCACGCCGAGGTCACAGTCATCCTCGATCACGACCGCCCCGAGCTCGACCGGCGAGCTCAGGATTGGAACTTTGCGTCCTGCTTCGCCATGGAACGACGTGATGATCCGGACGCCGGGGCCAACGCCAACGCGGGAGCCGATGTCGATTCCGCCCGCGCTGTGGAAGAACGCTTGCTGTCCGATCCAAGTTTCGTCGCCAATGCGCATGGTGTTCTTGTGGTAGCCCTTGAGAATCGCTTGGTGTCCGACGTAGACATTCGCGCCGAGCTCGATGTTCTCCGGGTGGAAAACGAGCACGCCCGCCTCGAAGACGCAGTCGGGTCCGCATCGGGCGAACTGGTCGACGCGAAAGGAACCGTCGCCGTGACTGCGGTGTCGCATCGTTCAGAGGTTAGCAGGAGAGGCCGGCAGGGTTGCAAACTTCGGCTCAACCGGGCCCATCGCGTCGGAGAGCCCCATGAGGTAGCGCGCGAGCCGCTTCGCCCCCGTAGCTTCGGCAATGCTCGCGGCATAGTGAAGATTGCGCGCGGCGTGCCCGAGGGCCACCGGCGGATCGTAGAGAGGCGCCGGTCGGACCGCCCGCTCGACGCGAGCCGGCAGGGTCGCGAGACTGTCTTCGTCGACACCGTCGAGCCGAGGTACCCCCGCCAAGAGCGTCGAAACCGCAGCTCGGGGAAAGCCTTGAGAGTACAGGTCGTGACCGCGGTCGAGAGTCACCAAAGCGATCAAACCGTCGGTGCCGGGAGAGCCTTCTCCCAGCTCCGCGAGCGCGACGCTAGCGTAGCGCGCGAGCTCCGGCTCGTGCGCGGTGCCGCCGCATCGCGAGCGAACGTCGAGCAGCCATTCGCTCGGGCAGCTGGGCATGCCGAGTCGATCGGCCAGGGCCGCGCGCGACACTTGAATCGGCCGGCCCGGGTTGGCGCGAAGAAATCGGCGCACCCTTGAATCTCGGCCACCTGGGCCACGCAGCTCGAATGGCGCGAGGTCTGGATGACGTCGGTAGAGATGGTCCCAGAACCACTCGGAAGACGCGAGGCCGTGGGCCAGCAGTGTCACGTCCGAACGAAGCCCCTGCTGTTCTTGGAGGTACCACATCGGACCGACCCAATGGTCGCGTTCGACGATGAGGATCGCGTTTGGCGGCGCCGCACGAAGCGCCTCGCGTCCGATGTCCGACGTGAAGGTGTCGCGGTGTCGGCTGCGGTGATACGGAGCCGGGGGCGCCACCATGACGAAGAGCAGAAGCGCGGCCATCACCACCGGGGCCCAAGATGCGCGGTGGTAGCCAAGGTAGGCCACCAGCAGACCCACGCCCGAAGCCGCGAGCCAGGCGGGAATCGCGAGGTAGCCGTTGTAGTCGAGCACGTCGGGCGCGAATACGCCGTTGCGAGCGATGAACGCTACGAAAAAGATCCACGTCGCGTTGAAGAAGAACCGGCCGAGCCCCCGCCTGCGCGCATAGACCGCGTACCCACCAAAACCAGCGATCAGCAGGGCGAGCAGCCCATCGCGAAGCGACCAAAAGAACAGCTCGCCGACGTGCGTCCACCATTCGGACCAGGATTCGACTCCTTTGAAAGCGAAGTCGGCGGCCGTGAAGTACTGGACGATCGATTGGGCTGTCGTGGGGGCGCCCCAGACGACGACGTCCGTCCGGCTTGCAACGAAGAAGATGTACAGATGCGCGGAGAGGCCGAGCAGCCCACCGCCGGTCAGCACGCGAAGCGCACGCCTTGGGATCTCCTCGCGAGCAATTCCCATGAGCAGCCGCGGCGTCATCGCGAAGGCCACGCCGAAGGCGCAAACGACATTGGCGCTGGCGGCGAGCCCCAAACCGAGACCCGTGGCGAAATACGGTGCCGGCCGCTGATCTTCATCGAGTACGGCGTTTGCAAATCGTGCGGCCGCCCAGAGCGCGAAGAAGACCGCGATCGGGTAGACCTCGATACGCGTGGCCGGCTCCCAGAGCGCCGGGTGAATGCCCAGAAGCGCAATGGTCGGCGCGACGTAGCGAACGTCCCCCTCGGGGCAGTTGGCGTCCGGCCGAACCAGTGCCTCTGCGAAGCTGGTGGCAGGGATGACGGACAAGGCTCCGAAGAGCGCGGAGAGACCGTTCAAAGCGACGACCGGGTCGAGGCCGGGCAGCCGGCTGGCGATCGCACCCAGGATCGTATGGAGCGGTTGACCAAACGGATGGCCTAGGCCGAGCTGCTCGGCGACCATCGCGAGCTCGGGGCTGTCGTACATCGAAAGGCTTCTGCACATCGTCGAGACGTAGAAAACGAACAGCGCGAAAGTCGACGCGGCGGTGATGCGCCGCGAGCGCACCGGGAGGCCGAGCAGCCGCTTAGCCACGGTCTCTTCCCGAAAGCGGCACGAGGAGATTGATGACGCCGCCGACCCCTGCAGTGAGCAGCTGGATGGCCCAGAAGCTCAGTGACGCTGCGTACGCGCTCGCCTCGGGAACGCCCACGGTTCCGTAAAGCGCGGCGAAGGCAGCTTCGCGGACGCCTGCCCCACCGACGGTGAAAGGGAAGAACGCAGACGCGCCGATCAGCGGCATCACGACCGCCGATTGGGCGAAGGTCACCGACGGCTCGAGTGAGTGCATGATCGCATGCCCGGCGACGATGTTGAGGAAGTGGATGACCAGCGAAAGGAGAACAGCGGCTAGGAATGGGCCGAGGGAGAAGAGACGAGGGAGCGAACGCAGGGGCTTACCGAGCTTTGCGGGAAGCAAGGGCGCCAGCCGGGGTGCGACTGCAATGCCGATCAGCGCGGCGGCGGCGGCCCCGAGGCCGAGCCCAGCCCATAGACCCAGGTTCTCGATTCCCGGAATCGGTCGAATCAGATAGGCGCAAGTCGCAATGACGAGCAGTGCGGAGACTCCGATGACGCGCTCGATGAAGACGACCGCGACGCCGCTGGTGGCGCTTGCCAAGTCGAGCTCTCCAAACGCTTTCCGGCCCGCGACCCCTCGAATGACGTCTCCACCAACGCCCCCCGGCGCGTACGTATTGTAGAAGTGCCCGACCAAGTAGAGATGCGCGATGCGTGGCCAGGAGGGAATGTCGATCGCGCCGTAGGCTCGCAGCAACAGCCGCCAGCGAAGCATGCCGCACAACAGCCCAAGCATGACGACCGTGATCGCGGTCAGCGCGGCGCCCAGGGAAAGCCTTCGAAACCCTTGCAGGACATCATTGGGGTCCACCCGGCTCGCGAGGTAGGCGACCGCGGCAATCGTCACCGCAATTCGGCCCCACCTCAGGTAGCGGCGCCGCGTCTCGCCGCTCGCGCTGCGTGGTCCCCCTTGTTCGAACATCTCAGTCCCCGAAGCCTAACGCGTCCTGGAGCTCTTTGAGCAGTTCTGGGGCGCGTTGCTCCACCACGCGTTGTAGCGACGGGAGGTAGTCGGCAACCTGCTCGGACTGATCCTCGAGCAACGCCAAGGCGGGACGGTGTCGAAGGGCGTCGCGGAGCCTGGCCAAAACGAAAGCAGGCTCGGCGTAATCGCGAGGCGCGCCCCAGACTGCGAGGCGCGCCTGGAGCTTCGAGAACGCCTTCCCCTGGTCGCTCCACTCGACTAGCGCAGCGGTTTCGAGCTCGATTGCCTCGATGTAGCCGTCGATGTGACGCTCCTCCCGCACGAGCCAGCCGTCGAGCAGCATCTCCGTTCCGATGTGGCCAACGGCGCGCGCGGTGCCGCGTCGCACACCCGACTCGGTCAAAGCCGCGAGGGCATGTGCGCATGACGCGAGAAAGGCGGGCGCCTGGTGAAACGCGTCATCGGTACGATGGTGTAGCTCGATCCCGCGCTGGATGTCCGGGTCGTGCACTATCGATAACGGGACGCCCACCATGGCTTCGAAGTCGGGCAGCATGCTCCCGAGCAGGTGCCCCGCGCGCGGGTCGGCCCAGCTCGCGACCACGGCATGTCCAAAGAAATTCAAAGCCTCAGTTCCTCTGCGATCCGGTCGAGGCTGCTCTGCAGGCACAGCTCGGCGCGTTCGCTCCGCCAGCTTACACCGGGCTCGCCTTTGAACCAGGTTCGTTGCCGTCGGGCATAGATTCGGGTCGACTTGCGGATGCGCTGGAGCGTCTCGTCGACGGAGACCCCGTCGCGCAGGTGATCGAGGATTTCGCGGTAGCCAACGCTGCCGAAGGGGCGGACCTCGTCTCCCCATCTCGCGCGCAGCGAACGCACCTCGTCGATCCAGCCCGCTTCGAGCATCTGCCTGGCGCGGTCTTCGATGACGACGCCGTGGCGGTCGTGGCTCATCTCGAGGACGACGAGGAGCGCACGGTACCGAGCCTCGCCGAGCGCGTGCTCCGCGCGAAGCTTGCCAAGCGGCCTGCCTGTCTGCTCGTAGACCTCGAGCGCGCGCACGATGCGAAGGGCGTCGTTCGGATGAATCGCTTCGGCCGAAATCGGGTCGATCTCGGCCAGCCGCGCGTGAAGGGCCGCCGCACCATCGTTCATCACCGCGTCCTCCAGGCGCTGCCGGATCTCGGGATCGACCGATGGAACATCCACGAGCCCCCGGACGAGTGCGCGAATCCAAAGCCCTGTCCCGCCAACGACAATCGGCAGGTGCCCTCGTTCACTGATCTCTCGGATCGCCACGTCCGCAAGATCGGCGTAGGCAACCGCGTCCACCTCTTCGTTCGGGTCGAAGACGTCGATGAGGTGATGGGAGACGCCTCCCAGCTCCGCCACGGTCGGCTTGGCGGATCCGATATCGAAGCCGCGGTACACCTGGACGCTATCCGCGCCGACGAGCTCCCCGCCGAAGTGACGCGCAAGCTCAATTGCCGCACCGGTCTTGCCGGTGGCGGTCGGGCCGGCGATCACGAGAATCGGTTCTAGGCTTTTAGTCACTTGCGGCCTCGGCGCCGGAAGAGGGCAGCGGGACTCGAGCGAGCACACAGGAGCGGTGCGCGTCGCGGTTCGGCCAGAGGTTCGCGACGATGTGCTCTACCGAGGACTGGACGAGCGGCTGGCCGTTGGCGGTCGCTGCTCGCTGCGCCAAGGCGCGAAGAGCCGCGCTCGAGGGGTCTTCGCCGCCACGTTGCAGGGCCGCGAGCGCGTCTGCGAAAAGCGATGTGGCACGGGCATCGGCAAGTAGAGCGGGCACCGCGCGGACTACGTACGAACCTTCGCCCAACTCGGACCAGTCGAAGCCCAGGGAGCGAAGGACGGTCTGGTGGCGCCCGATGCCGGCAGCCGCCGATGCAGCGAGCTCGAGTCGGTCGGGAAAGAGCAGGTTCTGTCGCGCGACGGCGCCAGCGTCGGCAGCTTCACGCAGCGCGTCATAGCGAACGAGGACTTCGGCGCGCTCCCGGTCGACAAGCAGGATCTCATCGAGGGTCTCGCAAATCAACACGCGCTCACGAACATGAGCCACGAGTCGAAGCCCGTTTGGGTTCTTCGGGGCGTATTCGGCGACCGGTTGCGCGACTTCGGATGCAGCCGAGGACAGCGCCCCGCCCGCCCTCGTCGCGTCGACGTTCAGCAACGGCCCCGGTGCGCCCATGCGCGCGTCCCAGTACGCGTCGCCAGCAGGTGAGGCTGCAAGCCGAGCCGCGATCATTCGCGTCACCAGATCGACGAGCTGAGCGGCTCGTTTGAAGCGCACTTCCGTTTTCTGCGGATGCGCATTGACGTCAACGTCCTCGGGTGCGAGACGAAGTGAAACGACGCCGCGCGGATAGTGGCCTGGTGGCAGCCGATCTCCATATGCGAACGCGATTGCACGGGCGAGCCGGCGGTCATTCACCGGCCGCCCATTCACCAAGAGAAAAAGGTGCCTGGCCCCCGCGCGCGCGTGCTCGGCGGCGGCGAGGACCGCATCGAGGATGACGCCGTCCCGTTCGGCGTGGATCTCCTCGAGCGCAAGCTCGCCGAAGACCTGGTAGGCGCGTTCCGCGAGGCTGCCCGCGGGCAGGTATTGCCGGGCCGTCCGGCCCTCGGAGGTCACGATTAGGCGGAGCTCGGGATGGCTCAATGCGAGGCGCTGACAAACCTCGAAAATGCGTGAAGTTTCAGTCTGACGTGCCCGAAGAAACTTCTTTCGAGCCGGCACGTTGTAAAAGAGGTCGTTCACCTCGACCGTCGTCCCCGGCGGGCACCCGGCCGGCGACACGTCTCGCAGCTCTCCACCTTCGACCAGAACCCGGGTCCCCTCGAGCGAATCCTTCGAGCGACTTCGAATCGTCATTCGCGAAACCGACCCGATCGAGGGAAGCGCCTCCCCTCGAAATCCTAAGGTGGACACGCGAACCAGGTCGTCGAAGGATGCGATCTTGCTGGTGGCGTGCCGTTGGACGCTGAGGGTCACATCCGCGGCGGACATCCCGATGCCGTCGTCCGTTACGCGAACCTGCGCACGTCCTCCATCTTCCACTGACACGGTAATCGAGCTCGCTTGGGCGTCGATGGCGTTCTCGAGCAGCTCCTTCACCAGGTTGGCGGGCCGTTCGATGACTTCGCCGGCGGCGATTTGGTCGATCAGCGTATCGTCGAGCAATCGTACCGTCGGAGCCACGGCCTGCGCCTATCAAAGCTGGTTTGGATTGGCAACGCGGGCCTGCGGATTCCGCCCCTGCATTGACCCTCCATTAATCGCAATGCTACCGTGTTTTGTGGGGAGTTAATAGGGAATTCACCACGATGAAGGTATGTCCCGCCTGCAGAATTGACTACGGCGGCGGAGAGGTGTTCTGTCCGGTCGACGCGACGCGTCTAATCACGACGTCGCAGATGAGCGCGAGCCCACTCGACCCCAACGATCCGCTGATCGGCAATGTGCTTGCCGGCCGCTACCAGGTGAAGAACCGGATCGGCGAGGGCGGGATGGGTTTGGTCTACGAAGGCCTCCATCGAGACATTGACAAGCGGGTGGCGATCAAGGTCCTCCGCGATGACTTGTCGCGACGCCCCGACGTCGTCGCGCGCTTCCGTCAGGAGGCCAAAAGCGCATCACGCATTGGGCACGAGAACATCGTCGACATCTTCGATTTCGGAGAGACAAGGCACGGCGCGAGCTACTTCGTCATGGAGTTTCTGGAAGGCGAGGACCTCGGCAACGTCCTGGGCAAGAAGGCAACCATCGAGGCGGAGCGCGCCTGCGACATCGTGCTCCAGTGCTGTAGGGCGCTTTCCGCCACGCACGCCAAAGGCATCGTCCACCGTGACATCAAGCCCGAGAACATCTTCTTGACGCGACGCGACGGCATCGATGACTTCGTCAAGATCGTCGACTTTGGCATCGCCAAGATGAGCGATATCGAAACCGATGGGGCGCCGGGGCGTAAGCTCACTAAGACAGGGATGATTTTCGGCACGCCCGAATACATGTCGCCCGAGCAAGCGGGGGGTAGGGAGCTCGACCACCGAGTCGATGTCTACGCCCTGGGCATCATTCTTTACGAATGTCTCGCGGGCCGCGTGCCGTTCGAGGGCGACACGTTCATGGGGATCCTCACCCAGCACCTGACCGCGGACGCGCAGGCCATCGACGAGGTGAATCCACACGCCAAGGTAACCCAGGAGCTCGAGCTCGTAATCCGGAAGGCCCTCGCCAAGAGTCCTGACGACCGCTATCAAGACACCGAGGAGCTTGCCGAGGCCATCGTCTGCGCTCTCGACGGCCGCGTGAGCCGCGCGACACGGCGGACCCCACCCTCGGTCCTCGGCGCGCCGCTGACGAGCGAGTTCGATGCGGTGCCAAGGCGGAAGACCTCACCTTGGGTTTGGGTCGCGGCGGTGATGGGCGCAGCCGGCTTTCTGGTCTGGTCCGCCCTCGGTTCGCTTTCGGGCCCGGGGAGCGGGGCGGAGGCAAGTGCGGTTCCACTCGAGCCGCAGCAAGAACCCGTCGCGGAAGTCTCGGATGCCGTCGAGGAGACACCGCCCATTCCCGAAGCGGAGCCAGAGCCGATGTGGGTCAACGTGCATGTTGCGAGCGACCCCGCAGGCGCCCGCGTTTCGTACGATGGCGGCGCGGAGGCATGTGCCTCGACGCCGTGTACGCTCGAGGTCACTCGGGGAGCTACGCTGGTGCTTCACGCAAAGCTTGGTAAACGAAGGGGGCGCACCGCGATCACCCCGAGCCAAGAGGAAACCGTTTTGATCGAGCTCCACGCCCCCAAGAGGCCCACGCCAAAGCCTCGCAGCGCCGAAGTTCCCAAGCGCAAGCGGGAGGCCCCAGCCCGTTCCTCGGACCTCAAGGTTCCCGAGTGGGCTCAGTGAATGAGGCCGAGCAGAAGACGCTAGCCGATCTCGAGTGGGACCAGGTAGAGCGAGCGGTCGCGGAGCGATGCCGGGGTCCACTTGGCGAAGGGCTGACCTTGAAGCTCGCCGAGTCCTTTGACGAGACCGAACGGGCGATTGCCGAAGCCAAAGAAGCATGGACGCTGCTCGTCAGAAACGAGCCACTTCCACTCGAAGGCATTTGCGAAATCGAAACGTCCCTGCAGCATCTGGAGCGGGAAGGGGTACTCGCCGCCAGTGCGCTCAAAGACGTCCGCATGACGCTGCGTGTGGCTGGCGCGCTGCGACGCTTTCTCGGCCAGCGCAAGGGTAGCGTTCCGCACCTGTATCGCGTGTGCGCGATCGATCCCACGCTCGATGCTCTCGAAGAAGAAGTGGGGATGTCGATCGGCGATGACGGGACGATCCTCGACTCGGCGAGCGCCGAGCTGGCTCGTCTGCGCGAAGAGGCCGGGAATCTACGCGCTCGGATCATTCGAAAGCTGGAAGACCTGATCCAAAAACGAAGCGCGATCCTGCAGGACTCGTTCCACACGATTCGCGAAGGCCGCTACGTGCTTCCGGTTCGGGCCGACGCGCACGAGCGTTTCCACGGAATCGTCCACGGCTCGAGCGCAAGCGGCGCTACGATCTTCGTGGAGCCTCGAGAGCTGGTCGAACGTGGCAACCGGCTCAAGATGGCCCAGGCCGAGCTCGAACGTGAAGAACGGAGAATTCTCGCGGCACTTTCGGACTTGGTGCGCCAGTACGTTCCCCAGCTCCGCGCTGCCGCCGAAGCCCTCGACCACGCGGATTTGCGTGGCGCCAGCGCCAAGCTTGCGGTCGATCTGCGTGCGGAATTCGTGGAGCTC